>Ga0308007_10000003_pt1 | contig 103373 bp, 65 predicted proteins | sample Neamet71_FD_203152 | JGI IMG/M metagenome (GOLD analysis project Ga0308007, IMG submission 203152) | Marine microbial communities from water near the shore, Antarctic Ocean - #71 | ecosystem: Environmental > Aquatic > Marine > Unclassified | place: Southern Ocean | collected 2014-06-07
TTTTAGATGAAAGTTAACCAGCTATTTCCCAAAGTACACTGAGATACTACCTTGATTGTATTGCCACTACACTAGCCCCTGAGGTTATCCTCCTTGGGTATTGTGGTAGATATATAGATGTTCCTTGGGATACTTTTGGGTATCCCAAGGGACCCCTTGGTACTACGAGTGGATAATCCTCCCTTCTATGGCTCTAGGTGGACTCCTTTTGTATCCCTAAGGTTAGTTTGGATGATCCCCTTAGTATTCCTACGGGATACTGAGGGTGTCTAAGGGATACCCTAGGTATCCTGAGGGATCCCCTTGGGGATCTTGGGGGGTACCGAAGTAATGAAGGTACCCTGTATATCAAGGGACTTACCCGTGTATCCCCTAGATAAACTTCTGTGAAACCCTTATATCTTTTAAGTACCTTATAGGAACAATACATATAATCTTTTAAGTACCTTATAGGAACACTAGTGAGTAGCTAGGGTAGTACCAGATACTGGACACGGTAAGGTACTACCTTAAGAGATACGAGGGGGTCTCTGAGTAGCTACATCACTGTACTTGTATCTAATATATATAGATATAACAGTCAGACACCCCCCTCAAGAGTAGTAAGTTAAGTACTTATAGGTTCTTAAGGATACCTAAGGTTAACTACTACTGCTATACCTTCTTATATACTAGGGAGTTCCTTAGGGATACTATAGGTACTATAGGTCCCTTAGTAGTACTATGAGGTAACTACTCTTTTATTTATTTTGTATTGCTTACAAACCCCTCATGGCAGGGGTTACCTAAACGTAGTCTTGGAGGACTCCCTTTGGAAACTAAAATAACCAATAGACAGAAGCTGGCTTTAGCAATAGAAATTCAGAAGCGTAAGGATCTCGTAAGATACGAGGGGTCCTTCCAAGACTTCGCTAAAGAACAGATCCGTATATTACCAAAAGATGCAGGTAGGGGTTTTATACCCTTAGAGTTTAATGCAGCTCAACAGATTGTAGATGATGCAATAGAAAAACAATTAAAAGAAACAGGTAAGGTACGCGCTATTATACTTAAGGCAAGGCAGATGGGTTTATCAACTTACTCTTGTGGACGTGTATACTGGAAGTCGTACCTTACACCGTTTAACAAATCAGTTGTTATGGCACATGACTCAGCAACGTCTGATGCACTCTTCTCCATGTCACGTAATATTATACAAAACATGAAGCCAGAGTTTAAACCTGTGCTAAAGAAGTCTAACTCTAAGGAGATTGGGTTTGAACACAATGACTCAGGGTATCGTTTGTACACAGCAGGTTCCCCTGAGGCAGGTCGTGGAACCACACCAACTATTGCTCACTTATCTGAAGTTGCTTTTTGGACTCATGATGCAAAGATTCTTGCTGGTTTATTCCAAGGTATCTCACAAGCTGACGGTACGGAAGTAATCCTGGAGTCCACAGCCAATGGCGTGGGTAATGAGTTTCATAGATTGTGGAAGGGTGCTGTAGCTGGAGAGAATGAATATATCCCCATATTTGTTCCGTGGTTTTTAATGCCTGAGTACAGACGATTTGTATTAGAGCCTGAGGTATTCTCAGATACTATTACAGAATCAGAGGAAGAGTTACAAACACTACATGGATTAGATATTGAACAGTTGTACTGGAGGCGTCTTAAGATAGCCGAAGGGGGTATGGATAAGTTTAAACAAGAGTACCCATCTACAGCCAATGAAGCATTTATAGTTTCAGGATCTAACGTATTTGACACGGGTAAGCTATTAAACACGCAACCAGAGATTTGTGTTAAAAGACAAAACTTCAGTATTGAATCATGTACGTTTGACGATCACAGGGAGGGACACCTTGAGATCTTTAAGTACCCTAAGTTTGACAGTAACTTTATAATAGGTGCTGACTGTGCTTTAGGGGTTGGACAAGACTACTCAGCAGCAGTAGTCCTTAATGCAGACAGAGAAGTCTGTGCTGTTTATCGGAATAATAAAATCGATCCCACTCAATACGGAGATCTTTTATTCTATTTAGGTAGATACTACAACAACTCCCTGCTTGCAGTGGAATCTAATTCCTTAGGTATAGCAACACTAAACCGATTAAAACAAATGGATTACGTGAACTTATACCATCAAACTAAAGTAGCTAATGTATCTAATGAGGAAGGTACTCGTCTGGGTTGGAGGACTACCCAAGCTACTAAGCCAATGATCATAGGGCATCTTAAGAACGCAATAGAGAATGATGATATTTCTCTTGCCTCCCCCATTATCATACAAGAGTGTATGAACTATGTGGCTGATGCCAGTGGTAAAACAAATGCTATCTCAGGTTGTCATGATGACACAGTAATAGCAACGGCAATAGCCTTAGAGGTACTCCGTACTCACGGAGGTAGGTTATCAACGACAAAAGTTTCTTTTAGGAACCAATCGTTTATAACTGATGATACCCAGTGGCTTTAAAAGTTTCCCATAGTCCTCCACTATGAAAGACGTTTGTTATGGTTTCTTCGCGTATCGGGAAAGATAAGTAATGAAACCACCTAATTTTAATAGATTGATTTGTAGGGTGTTTACCCACATAAAAGAGGTGTCATAGATGGCAAGTAATAATGAAGATGGATACAAAGTTGCAGTATCCGATGAGGACCTAACAACACTCCTCGACTACAAGTTAGCACAGGCTAGTGCTAGTTTCCTAGATACCTCAGAGCTATCTGATGAACGTCAGAAGTCAACCTATGAATACGCGATGATACCCCAAGGCCACTTAAAGCCACAAGGCGTATCTCGTATTGTGTCCTCAGACACAGTTGAAGCAATTGAAGGTTACACTGCAATACTCTCAGAGCTATTGTTTGATAACAATAAATTAGCAAAGTTTAAGTCTTATGATCGTACTCCACTGGCATACCATAAAGCTACTGCAGCATCAGAGCTGTTAAACCACTGTTTGTTTACTAAGAACCGTGGTTGGTCAGTTCTTAACACATGGCTTAAGTCAGCACTTATGTGGAAGCTAGCTGCAGTTACATGGACATATGCATCAGAAGAAACTATTTCTTTTGAAGAGTACGAAACAATTGCTAGCACTGCACTAGATGTGCAACTATCAGACCCAGAGATCACTACAACAGGTGATATCTATTTAGATGAACAATCAGGTAACTACCTTGATGTACGACTTAAGCGTACAAAAGTTACCAACAAAGTTGTTGTATCACCAGTACCACCTGAGACCCTAAGAGTCGGAAGAGGCGCCACAGGTATACATGATGCATCCTTTGTAGGTTTTGAAGAAGAGATGACAAGATCCGAAATCAGAGAACGTTGGCCTGACAAAGCTGAAGGTGTTGATTGGTCTACTGTAGAAAGTAATACGCATTACGCGTCCGAGCTTAATACAGATTCCCTTGCACGTAAGCAAGCTATCGGTACAACCTTGTTATTAGGTTCAGGTGATGACAATCAACTAGAAGCCACAGAGTCTGCTGTAGTACTCCGCTGTTGGGTATATGTAGATCGTGACGGTGATGGTATCGCTGAACTAAAGTATATTGTTCGTGTAGGCGACACTATACTAGAAGAAGAAGACGCAGATCATATTCAAGTAGCAGCCTTTACACCGTTTGAAATACCATTCGAACTTGAAGGTTTATCTATGTCAGATATGGTTAGACCTTCTACATTGGCATCTACAGCTATTTTACGTGGCTTTGTTGAGAATACATACTTGACAAACTATGCACCTAAGATTGCAGACCCCAATGTAGTCGACTTCTCTGCTTTACAAAACATGAAGCCTAAGCAGATTATTGCCTCTAATGGTAACCCACAGGGTGCAGTTGCATCTTTACCACCAGAGCAAATATCAACAGGAACTGTCCCATTACTTCAGTTCTTGCAAGGTCACAAGGAACAAGCCACGGGTCTGTCTAAGGCAGCCCAAGGACTTAACGATGCTTTATACGTGTCTGGTAATTCAGAAGCTAAGGTGTCACAAGTGCAGTCAGCTGCACAAATACGCATACAATTTATTGCTCGTAGATTCATGGAAACTGGCGGTCGGGAACTCCTTGAAGGTATCTACCGTACAATGCAAAAAGAAATGCGTGGTGGGTCTGTAGGGGCATATACAGGAAATGCAAGGTATCTCGATGTGTTAATAAATGATTTACCCGGAATTGAATTTATGTCTGTGGAAGCAGATGTTGGCGATGCCAGCAATCAGACCCAGTTACAGAAGTTACAAATGATAGGCCAACAAATCCTGCCAGCCCTTCGGGACGCTGGTGCAGGTGCTGTTGTAGCACCAACTGCAGCTTCAACTATTGCAGTACAAGCGTTTGATGCTTTAGGTTTAGACCCTCTTGATTATCTTATTGATATCAACACAGATGAGTTTAAAAAGAAAGCAGAAGAAGGTCAAAAGAAAGATCAAGAAGCTCAGGCGAAAGCTACAGAGCTTAAAGAGTTGACAGCGAAGTTAGAAGTAGATTTACAACAAGCTAACATTGACTTCACAAACGTACAAGCCCAGAACGCCATTCAGGATAACCTAAAACAACTTATGGTTGCGTTAGATAAATCCGAACAAGAATGGTCCAAGTTAGCCTTAGAAGCTGGAAAGGAACAGCAAGCCATGCCAACTAAAACTAACATTGATGTACTATATGCAAAAGCACAAACACTTGTAGCTGATGTTATGACTACAACTGCTGGAGCATCTGGAGCATCCAAATCAGCTTTACCTCAGGAACCTCCAATGGATGGTATGCCCGGTTAAGCGATATAGGGGGTGATACTGTATCTAAGCTGCTTGGGGTCTCAGCTTTAAATTAAGACCCCTACCTAACCTAGTACAAGAGATATAAAAGATGAAGAAGTATAAACCGGGTATTGACAAGAAGGTCAAGCCACAGCTTCAATCTGATGGGACATATCGACCCGGACCTTTCTCTGATGCTCAAACAGCTTTAGGTAAAGCTACTTTTTCTAAGAAAGAAAGAGATGAGTTCTTCACAGAAGCGTACGGAGATATACTTTCAGATCTATTTTTAAAATGGTTAAACACTGAGTCTCACTGCACGAAAGAGAGAGAGTATTTATACCACGTAGCAATGGGCTTAGGCTCAGTAAAAGAACGATTGATTAAAATAGAAACTTATGGATTCAACCAAGAATTTATTGATCAATCACATTTAGAAGATGAGGAACAAGATAATGATTCCAACTAATACACTAGACGAGTTAACGAGAGCTGAGTATGACTTACAGCGATCACAGGTATCCTTAATACGAGAAATCGGTAAAGGAAATGAGAAGAGCCGATTACATGCCAACACCCTACAGGCAATGTCTTCTGCACTCATTCTAGTAAAAAGTCTTATTGACAACCACGCTGACAATGTACCTGTTGTACAAAAAGCTAAGGTTCAATCAAATAAGAAAGTAAAGTAAACGAGGACTAACAGGGATAATAAATTATGAGCAACGAAAACATTCCAGCGTCTACCTCCACAGGAGATGACTCTGATTTCAATGCTGGTCAACAACCACAGAATTTTGATGACATTCCAGTACCGATGGGGCCTATGGCAAAACATCTTGGTATTGAGACTGATCTACCAGAAGATTCTGAAGAAGGTGACCCGGAAGATTCTGTAGATGAAGTACCCACTGAAGACGATACAGATGAAGACGATACACTAGATCAAGAAGATGACACTTCAATTGAAGAAGATGGAACAGAGGATGATGATGAATCTACCCAAGACTCCGACTTACTCACAGAAGAGGATATTGATTGGGACTATAAAGTGCCAGTTAAGATCGATGGGGTTGAGCAACACTTAACTCTTGAAGAACTCCGTAAAGGTTATGCGACAGATCAAAGCTTGTCTAAAAAGGGAAACAAGATTAGCGAACAAAGGAAAGAGTTTGAGACTGAACAACAGTCACAACTTGATGACTTACAAGGTATGGCTACATTACTACAAGAACAACTTCAAGGTGAAGAAAACGAACTTGCAGCTGAGTACCATAGCTTTGATGAAAAGATTAAGGAAGCCCGTAAAGAGGGTAGTACTTATGAAATCACAGAACTGAAAGATCAACGTGAAACTGCTCAAGAAGCTTACTGGACCGCTCGACAAAAGCGTGAAGGTTTGACTGCTGCTGTGCAAGAGAAACAACAAGCCCAGCTTGAACTTCAAAACCAGCAGACATTTGCAAAGTTTAACACTGATATTGCACAACTTGTCCCATCTTTTGTGGAAGACGCAGAAGCTATACAACAGTTTGCATTAGATGAGGGAATCCCAAAAGAACTCCTTCCACTCATTGAAGATGCAACTATTATCAAATTTATTGATGATTACCGTAGGCTAAAGCAGAAAGCCACTAAGGGAGCTGTTAAGCGAAAGGCAGCGCCTAGAGCTAAATCAGCACCTATTAAAAAGGGTCTGACTAAGAGTGCACAACAAGGTAAAGTAAATACCGCAGTTCGTAACAAAGTCCTTACAGGTGAAGGGTCTGAGAGTGATCAATTAGATTTCCTCAAGAACCTATCCAAGTTCCGCTAATCCTTAACTTTTTATTTTATCTATAAGGAATATTTAACATGGCTGGACGTAATTTTACAACAGGTGGCCCTAAGGCTGCTGCTGGTGCTAATGGAATGAATGTATCTGAGCGCGAAGATTTAGCTAATTTCATTAGTTTGATCACACGTGATGAAAGCCCATTCTACTCTTCAATTGGCAAAACAAAATCTAAAGGCATTCTTCACGAATGGCAAACAGATGAATTAGCTTCTCCCGGAGCGAATGCGGTAGCTGAAGGTTCAAGCTTTGCTACTGTAGACGGTGCTCAGGTTGCAGAACCTCTACGCACTCGTTTAGGTAACTACACTCAGATCAACTCTAAGACTGTTGAAGTATCTGGTTCTAAGCGCGCAGTTGACCAAGCTGGCGTTGCAGACGAGTATGCTTACCAGTTGAAGAAGCGTGGTACTGAGCTTCGTCGTGACGTTGAGCATGACCTAGTACACAGCTGGAACCCATCTAATGGATCTGGTACTCGTACTATGGGTGGCTATCAGTCGTTCACTAACGTAAACGTAGTTGTAGCTGGCGCTGCTGCTGGTTACGTTGCACCTAGTGCTACTGGTGCAGGTACTGTAGGTACTATCGTACGTGGTGGTTCTGATGCTAACTTGGCTGCTCTTGAGCTAAGTGATGTTGATGATATCATGCAAAGCATTTATCAAGAAGGTGGTAAGGCCACTACAATGATGTGCTCTCCATCTAACAAGCGTAAGTTCTCTGCTAAAGCACAAGCTGCTGATAGCAACGTACAACGTAACATTGATGACAGCGGTAAGCTTCGTCAGTCTGTTGAGATGTATGACTCCGACTTCGGTGCTATCCGTATTGTACCAAACTACATCATGGGTTTAGATCACAACACTGATGGTACTGGTGCTGCTTCAAACTCTAAGGACTTCTCATGTCTTGTATATGATCCACAGTGGTACAACATTGCTACTTTGCGTCCTTTGCATGAGACAGAAGTAGGTCAAGCAGGTGACTCTACTATTGGTCAGATTGTTGAAGAATGTACTTTAGAAGTTCGTAACCCTAAGGGTTGTGGCTTGATTGTTGGTTTAGCTGGTTAACCACTAAGCTACATAAAGGGGGTCCTTAATAGGGACCCCTTATTTTTTAAGGAGGACACTGTCATGGATTTTAAGTCCCAAGACAACAACAAACATAGCTTTAATGTTAAAACAGATCAAAGTAAGTTTTCCCTTGATCAAGACATTAGTGCATACCGAGAGTACGCTAAAGAGTCGAGAGACCTTTACGATAGTAAAAGTGAAGCTGGTAACAGGTACCGCTCCTTTGCAATAATACCAGATATTGTTGCTATCGATATCCTTACGAAGTACCAGATAGATATACATGCTACTGACTTTATGGGTGACAAGAAATTAGTTAATAAACTTAAAAGCATTATAATCTCCGAGTATCCAGACCTACTTACGCACGGTCACTCTCGTAGAAAAACATAAAAGAGGATACCGTATATGTCAACTCCAAAGTACACTGCATTAGTAGCTAAAGTGCGAGATTGGGCTAACAGAGATAGTACAATACTCAGTGACACCTTAGTCTCTGATTTTATAGATTACTCTGCAGACCTTTGCTACAGAGAACTTCGCATACCTCCTTTGGAGTTTACATATCAATATGACGCTGCTGAAACTGCAGGTGAAACAGTACTGCAGATACCTCCAAATTTGAGTGAGATAATAATGTTCAGGGTTAAAGACAGTCAAGGTAACTCTTATGTTTTTGACAACAAGCTTGACATCAGGTCTTTCTCAGATAAGAACACAGCTAAAGGACGAATGTCTTTTACCAGAAAGGGATCAAACATAGAGTTCTTCCCTGCATCAGCGGTAGGTGACGTTTATGAGCTGCACTACTATCGCAGGTTGTTTGATATGGATGCAACTTACATTGTAAACCAAAGTAACATTACTGCAGGTAACACAGCAATAGCTGCTGCTGCAGATTCAGGAGCTGTTCAGTTCCCTGCTTCTGGCTCAACTACTTATGTAGTAACAGTGGATAACGTGGGGTCAGGTAATAAATACTATATTGACGGATCTTCACAAGCTACTCTTAACCTTATAGAAGGTAACACTTACATATTTAATCAGTCAGCATCCAGTAACAGCAACCACCCCTTACGATTCTCAACTACATCTAATGGTACACATGCTAGTGGAAGTGAGTACACCACAGGTGTTACAGTTGTTGGGACTCCCGGAAGTGTTGGGGCATATACTCAGATAGTTGTAGCTGCCAGCGCACCTGTTTTATATTACTACTGCACAAACCACAGTGGAATGGGTGGAACAGCTAACACTCCCGTACCTGCTTACTACACAGGAAATGAAGTCTACAACTGGTTACGAGATGAGAACGAGCGTGTACTTCTTTGGGGTGCACTGCATCATGCATTTGAGTACCTTGGTGATGAAGCACAATCAATGAAATACTTTCAAAAACAAGCACAAGGTGTGATTGAATTAAATAGAGCCGAGCAGAGGCGCAGAACATCTGGAGCTTCCAATAGGGTCACTTATGAAGTGTCCGAGTTATTATAAGGAGTTAAAGGATGGCAATTACATATACTTCAGGACCAGATCCCTTAGTTTCAAAAACCTCCGAAGGTGGAGCGTTTAAAGCAGAAGGGTTAACTGAGCTAGCAAATGCTCTTACTTCAGCCAACCTAGCTAAGCTTTCTGAAATAGCAGCAGAGGCGTCAAAAGCCGCAGCTTTGCTTGCACAATCATCAGCACAAACTTCAGCTAGTACAGCAGCAACCAGCTTAGCTTCTATAGGTGCGTCAGAAACTAATGCATCTAACAGTGCTACAGCAGCAGCTAACAGTGCCACAGGGGCGGCAAGTAGTCTGGCTGGCATTGGATCATCAGAAACTAATGCAGCTAACAGTGCTACCGCAGCATCTGGTAGTGCTACTTCTGCAGCATCCAGTGCAACCCTAGCTACCACTAAAGCAAGTGAAGCGTCTGCATCTAAAACTAATGCTGCCACTAGTGCAGCTAATGCAGCCACATCTGCCTCAGGGGTTACTGCTAGTGCTTCTGCAGCAGAAACTGCAAGATTAGCCGCAGTGGCGCAAGCTGTTATAGCGTCTACTCAAGCTACAAATGCATCAACCAGTGCATCAAACGCAGCTACAAGCGCAACAAGTGCAGCAACAAGTCTATCTGGTATTGGAGCTTCTGAGACTAATGCAGCTAACAGTGCTACTGCAGCGGCCAACAGCTTAAGCTCAATAGGGTCTTCAGTATCTGCTGCCTCTACTTCAGCTACTAACGCTGCAAACTCAGCATCTAGCAGTGGAGTATCGGAAACTAATGCATCTAATAGTGCAACTTCTGCAGCAGCATCCTTAAGTACATTCCAAGGAATATTTTATGGATCCTTAAGCACTGAACCAACAACAAACATAGCTACAGGTGACTTGTATTTTGATTCGTCAGCCAGTGCTATGAAGGTTTACAACGGAAGTAATTGGCAAGTTGTAGCAGCAGCTATTTCTAGCATTAATAATTCTTCGTGGTCTGGTACAGACTTAGCTGTTTTAAATGGGGGAACTGGAGCATCTACTGCTGTACAGGGCCGTATTAATTTAGGTCTTCAGGTTGGTACAGATGTATTAGCACCTAACGGTGATGGTTCAAACTTGACTAACTTACCTTCTCAAGACGATTCTGCCATTGCAATGTCAATTGCGTTAGGTGGATAAATGCGTTTAAGAACATAGAGGTTTAATATGAATAAAATAAAGAGAGGTCTAAATGGCAAACGCATTTAAAAATAAAGGTCTGAACCTTACAGATGCTATGCAGACAATGTACACCACGCCAGCTTCTAAGGAGTCCGTGATACATTCCGTTTTCCTAACAAACATAACAGATGGGTTTGAAGGTTTTGTATCCCTAACTGTACATGATGTGTCTGCAAGTCAAGACTATGTAGTTCTTCACCGAGCACCTGTAAGACCGGGTAGTACTCTGACTTTTGACAAACCAATTAATTTAGAAACTGGAGACAGTATAAAAGTCTCAGCTTCTGATAACAACTTAATGACTGCTTTTCTAAGCGTACTGGAGGTTAGCTAATGTCTTATCTTGGAACTCAACCTAACGATCAGCCTAGTTACAGCCATCAAACTTTTTATGGTTTTAAGCTTGAAAAGTCTACAGGAAATTTGACTGTACATGTAATTGATGAAGGTGCAGTTAAACTACCTGACAGTAACATTATAGACGACGATGATTATAAGGACCACTTCTGGTCACAAAACAAACTAACGTACCAATGGGGTTCCAATGGTCATATAGAGGTGGTATACAAATGAGTACAACTATTGATTTAGGTAAGCTACGGTTTAACTGGGTAGGGGAATGGGCATCTAATGTCCAGTACGAATCCAATGATTTAGTGCGGCATGGTGGAGATGTCTATGTGTATATCTATGCACTAAAGACTAGCGGTCAAGCTGTTACAGAATCAACATATTGGGCTTTAGTACAGGAAGGTCTTTCTTGGAAAGGCGAGTATGTTGCAGCTACTGCGTATAAGCGGCATGAGGTTGTTCATCACGCAAACAACGCATACGTTAATATTTTAAGTGAACCATCTGCAGGTAATGCTCCACCAAATGCTACATACTGGCAGCTACTTGCTACTGGTATTAAGTTTGAAGGTGAGTACAACAACGCAACTGTTTACCAAAAAGACGATATTGTTTACTACGGTGCTAACACTTATATTTGTATTGTCAACTCTCCCGGTGGAAACTTACCTACCGATGGGACATACTGGTCTACATTTTCTCACGGTATTCAATGGGAAGGTATTTATAACAACGGAACTAGCTACCAGAAAGATGACGTAGTCACTTATGGCGCTGGTGTTTACATTGCTAAGTTAGACACAGTGGGTAATCTACCTACCGATGCAAGTAAATGGGACGTTCTTACAAGTGGAATTAAATACACTGCTGCTTGGGATACTTCTAAATCTAACTACAAGATCCATGATGTTGCTACCTTTGGCGGTAATGCATATATTGCAGTTGCAGACAACCCCACAGCTGGAAGCGCACCCTCAGTTAACACTGCTCAGTGGGACGTACTTTCGTCTGGTATTCAGTTTGAGGGTCAATGGGTCGTTGGAACTACTTATCAACCAGATGATGTTGTTGTCTATGGAGGAAGTACCTACATAGCTCGCATCATAACTACAGGTGATTTACCAGATTCTGTTGCAGCTTCTTGGGAAGTGCTTGCTTCAGGTCTAAGAGGACGCGGTCAATGGGCAACATCTACTGCTTACCTTGCAAATGATATTGTTTCTTATGGCGGTAAAACATTTAAAGCTTTACTTACTCATGCATCTACTGTTCATGCAACAGACCTTGCAGCAAGTAAATGGGAGCAATTCTCTGGTGGTCTTGATTGGAAAGGAAACTGGACAACCAGTACCGCATACAAAGTAAATGACCTTGTTAACTCTGGTGGTTCTGTATATGTAGCAACCGCAGATCACACATCAGGTTCATTTGCTGGAGATTCTTCATATTGGGCAACATTTGCCAATGCTGGAACGGATGTTGGATTAACGATAACTTCACACGGAGATCTACTGTACCGAGGTGCTTCTGGCCCTGTTGCTCTTAATGCTGGACTCAATGGGCAGGTATTAACCACAAAAGGTACCAACGCAAACCCTGTATGGAAGAATGCCGCTGGCGCTACCATTGCAAAATATTTAATTAATTCATAAGGACTCAATCATGGCTGAACAAGTAAAAGTATTTAAAAACGTACAATCGCAAGCAGTTGCAGGGGTTTCTCATTCTGACAATATGTTCACAAACGCAGCAACCACCCGATCTGTCGTTAAACAAATATCCGCGACAGGATTAGGTGTAGGCGCCACATTAGAAATGGGTGGGTCTACTATTATGACCTCCACATCTGCAGGTGTTATGGAAGGATCTGGTAATTTGATCATGGACGTCAACAATGCATTATCTTTGAAATTCCCAGATATGGGCATTCAATCACTTAACGGTATGTTTTTTGCTAATGGGTCAGATGGTATCAACAAGGTAGATGGTGACTATTTAAGCACTCACGCAGCTGGGTCACAAGCCGCTGCTATGACTGTGACGAATTATTCAACTGGCGCTAAGGCAACTGATGATGCATGCGCTACCCGAGATGCAACAACAGGTGCCATAACATTTTGGCGACAGTATAGCGGTCAGTTATATTCGTACAAAGAAGATGGTACAGAAGCTAACTCAGCCGTTAGCTTTGGAGGCAATGGTTACAACATCTGTACAGACGGAGTTAAATATATCTACGCTATTCGTGCTGGTAGTAGTTCCGCTATAGACAGGTATAATTATGTGACCAAGGTTGTAGACACAATTGCGACTACCTCAGGTAACATGTATGGTCCTCAAGGCAACCAAGGTGCCTATGGTCTTTACTATAAGGAAGGTGACAATGAATACCTTCTTGGCAAGGAATATGCAACTTCAAGCGAGGTTTATCGTTTAAATTTAAGCACAAGGGCTGTTAACTATTACAGCCACGGTGCGTTCAGTGTAGGCAGTTACTCTGATGGGGCTGCAATTACCACTAATACCGCAGGTACTACTTACTTAGTAGAGCAAGGAACAGACTATTGGACTAAGTGGGATCTCAGTGCAGCATCTATTAGTAATGCACCAATTCGTGTTAGCAACGGCTCTTCATCATCAACTGAATATGCTCAAGGCGCTGGAGAGATAGCACCGGGTATCGTCTTAGTTTTTGGAGAAAATAGCGATAGAATTAGTCTTATCAATGTTAACGTAGGTGCAGGACAAGCACACTACTCTAATACGGGTAGCCACGGATTCTCAATTCACTACGATTATAGTAATCGATTTGCCTTCGCTACTCTGCCAATCTTAGCTGAAACTAGGTCTTATGATGTTCGTATCTCAGGCGTAGAAATTACAGAGGATTCTTAATATGTCGTTTAAAACAACAACAAGTGCTTTTGGGGCCGCATCAGCAACAGGAGCCGCATCAGTAGATAAGATAATTCCCGAGGATGCACATAACCTTGTAGGAAGTGTGGTGACTTCATCATCTCGAGAAAACGTGTACAGCACAGGTCAGTGGTCCGACAACGGGCCTTGGACAACTTATTACAATAATTGGCAGGATGCAAACTCGAGAACTCAGGGCTGGAATATGTTTATGGGTGACGGCTACCCAGATAATAACACTAGCTTTAAGTACAGTAATGACAGTGCCAGTAATGAGCACCGACAGATTGAGTGGGGCCAAGAAAAGCGTGTGGGTTTTTACTACAGAGATCGCTTTGAGTATGAAAACCAAACTGGACAGTATTCAGGTTCTACATGGCGCTGTATGCCTGTTCGTAACACAACTAGTTCTTCTATTACCAGAACCATAGGTGCGTCTAGAACTGGCTCTGGTGGTAATTATGGTGGACATTCTACCCTTATGTACACACCGGGATCAGCTAAATACTCAGAAGTAACATCTGGCACATGGACTATAGTAAATAACGACAGTCACACAAGTGAGAGTAACTACAACCAAACTTTTAGTGTATCCATACCAGCTAATACGACAGTTCTTCTTATGAACACATCTGGTTGGTGGTATCACACTACCTATTGGTTTAAAGATTCTAATATGTTCTACAACCTAGATAACTTTTTTACAGCTGATAAAAGTTTAGTGTGTGACTTGCGAATGTTAGACACTTTGGCAACCATCCGTTTAGTTGGGGAGATGTATAACGACTCCAACCCTTGGAAAGTGTACCCACAATGCGCCTTAAAGCACGGAGATCGATAACATGGCATATCCAGCAATAGAACATTTAGCCCATATACAAGGTGATATTGTACGTGGCGTTAAAGCAGAAACAAAGCTAGCTATACTCGCAGAATATAGTATTTCAGATCAACTTAATTCAAAAGGTGCTGCAAAGACTGCAATGCAAACTGCTATTGGAGTTCTTATAACAGCAGGGGCTGCAAAGCAAGCTGCGGTTTTAGCAGCCACTACCTTTGAAGAACTGAACCTAGTTGTTCCAAAGGCAGAGTAAGCTTAGCTACAATAGGGGGCTACTTAGGTAGCCCTTTATTATCTTACGGAGGGTAAATAAATGTCTGTAACATACAGGGGTGAAACTTTCTCTGGTTATAACAAACCTAAGAGAACACCTAATCATGCAACTAAATCACATGTAGTCTTAGCCAAAGAAGGTTCAACTATTAAAATGATTAGGTTTGGAGAGCAAGGTGCTAGCACTGCAGGTTCACCAAAAGCTGGTGAGTCTATGCTTATGAAAGCTAAACGTAAATCCTTTAAAGCACGACATGGGAAGAATATTGCCAAGGGCAAGATGTCTGCAGCATATTGGGCTGATAGGGTAAAATGGTAGGGGTTACATATGTATCTAATAGTAATAGCTATTGCACTTTCAAGTAGTGGAATTGCACAAGTACCTGTAGTCTTACAAGGTTACAGTACACTAAAACAATGCAGAACAGAACTTCTAGAGATTTCAAAGATCTCTAATTATGAACTTATAATAAACCCCTTGATGGGATATGCAGTTGGTAAGACTGACAGTAAAGCTATAACCACAGCGTTTTGTGCAAGAGACTTAAGAAACATTTAACAGGAGGACATTATGGGTTTATATTCAAACATACATGCCAAGAAAAAACGAATTGATGCAGGGTCTAAAGAGACTATGCGTCCAGTAGGTTCTAAAGGTGCACCCACAGCTAAGAACTTTAGAGATGCAAAAAAGACAGCAAAGAAAAAGTAAGGAGTATGTTATGGCAGCAGGAATGAAACATTATTTAAAGAACGGAACTGAACATAAGGGTTCTATTCATAAATCTAAGGGTATGGCGATGACAGGTGCCACGCATACTAAAACCAGTAAAGACTTGTTTCATAAAAAAGACTTGTCAGATTCAGTTAAGAAAAGGATGAAATAATTATGCCAATGGTAAAAGGTAAGAAGTACCCGTACACAGATGCAGGCAAAAAGGCAGCAGCTAAAGCTAAAGCAACACCTGTGTCTAAGCCTAAAAAGAAATAACTTTGTGGAACCTATAACAGGGTTAGGTTATGTTCACCTAAGCCCTGAGATAGCTCCTCAGGGATCTGTTCCTGACAGGGAGCCTAAGATACTTAGGGAGCAACAAGAGTATAGGCCAGTGCAGACACCTAAGGGTCCGTATGAAACTGCAGGTGATTTCTACTCAAAGAGGATATGGATATGTTAGCTGAATTAATGATAGCCAACGCTGCCTTTAAAGTTATAAAGACTACACTCTCAAATGGTAGAGAAATCGCAGACGCAGGTGCAGCACTAGGTAAATACTTTGGTGCTGAGAAATCAATACAAAAGCAAGTAGCTAGTGGTTCTGGTAATGTCCTTGAAGCTTTCCAAGCTAAAGAGCAGCTAGCCAGACAAGAAGAAGACCTTAAGTTTATGCTTAATAAGCAACGACTACATGGGTGGGTAGACTTTTTAGAATTTAAAGCACAGTATACCCGAGACCAACGTGAAGCAGCTTTGGAAGAAAGAAAGAAAATAGCTGCTAGGCAAAAGAAAGTAGAAGAAAACGTAACACTAGGTATTCAAGTAATGGTAACTTTGTTAGTAGTAATGGCAGCTTTGTTTGGTGTTGCACTATACATGAGAGGTTAAATAAATTGACAGTATGTAAAATATGTGGATCTCGAGATGTTAAGCCCGGTTTAAAAGTCTGTAGGCAATGCGCTGAGCGTAAGCTTAAGAAAAGTTAAAGGAGGAATATACATGGGGTTTCAATTAAGTAATAACAGTATTATGAATTTAAGTGGGGTGGATGATAGGCTTATTGATATTGCAGATGTTGCTATTAAGCTATCTCCTATTGATTTTGGAATACCATCTACTGGTGGTTTAAGAACCCAACAGGATCAAGCCAAGCTGTTTACAGATGGTGTTTCTAAATGTGATGGTGTTAATAACAAGTCATATCACCAATCAGGTAAAGCACTTGATGTGTATGCTTATGTTGATGGTAAGGCTTCGTGGAATAAATCTCATTTAACTACGATAGCTACAGCAATGTTACAGGCATCGGCTCAGTTAGGTTATGAGTTAAAGTGGGGTGGACTGTGGAAATCTTGGCAAGATTATCCTCACTTTGAGATTAAGGATTAATCATGGGGTGGCTTAGCTTCCTCAACCCCATTGCAAACTTGGGTAGTACTTATCTAGAAGGTAAGAACCAAGTTGCAAGGGCAAAATCAGCAGCAGCTATAATCAGCATTGAAGCAGATGCAGATGTTAAGGTTGCCAGTGCTAAAGCAGCACACAAATTAGCAGACAATGGACAGACACAAGAGTTTAATTTAGATCTTGTGGCTATGCAACAAATGGACAAATCATTCCTAGACGAAATTATGATTGCACTATTACTAATACCTATAGCAGCTTCGTTTATAGGGTATCAGGCTGAAGTCACAGCAGCTTTTGAATCATTTGCTTCTATGCCAGAGTGGTATCAGTATTTAGTTTTAGGTGTTTACGTAGTTAAGTTTGGAATGCGTGGTTTACTTACTAAATTAATATCTGGTCAATTCAACAGGATACGAATGAGGTAGCCACACTATAAAGGACTTTACAATATGGATGCACGATTTGACAGACTTGAGGCTAAGCTAGACAGACTAGCGGAAGCTATGGTAAAACTCGTAGAGATAGACACAAAGATTGATGGTCTTCTCTTCCACAACAACACACAAGATAATCGTTTAAATAAACACAGTCAAGCTATAGATGAACATGCTGTTAAACTAGCTGTAGTATCTAAGTCTAGTGGAACTAATGAGTGGTTTGTCAGGTTACTAATTGCTTGTCTAGTTACAGGCGCAGCATTCATGATGAGAGATCTATAAAAACAGGAGGCACTATGCCATTTACAATAACCCCAGAGATAGACTTCTCATCTGTGGGTCTTATCACAGACGTACCTGCACATGCTCTACCACAAGGGGCTTGGAATGACTGCCTTAATGTGAGAGTCAAAGATGGATCTGTTCAGGGTGTAAACTCTTTTTCAGATTCATTCACAGTTGATAGTGGCTACCCAGCTTCTAAAGCAGTTGTAGTGTCCCAATGGACACCTGCTGGTTCTAGTTACTTAAACATAGCATACATTTTAAAAGACACAGCTTCTACTACAGGCACTAAGGGACGAGTGTTTGTGTACAACACACAGACCTCAGTTAATGCAGAGATAACTAATGCAAACGCAAATGCTAACTTTGAAATAGATGATACGTACCCACCTCAATTGTTTGTATTTAATGGATTACTTATATGTAATCCCGGAACTGGTACACCTCAATACATATCAGCTGACGAAACAACTGCTGGAAGCTTGATTGATCTACCTCATTGGATGACTTACGCAGGAACCAATAACAAAGCTATTGCAAGGATAATCAGACCATTTAAAAATAGACTAGTGGCAATGAGTTTCTTGAATGATAAAGGTACAAGTTCAACTGCAGACGATGAAGAGTTCCCAATAGACTTTGCTTTCTCAAGCCACATAACAGGGCTTAACTCTCTTGCAGGTGCGGAGTGGTCAACCTCAGTCACTAACACAGCAGGTGATGCATTCTTAACACAGACTCCCGGAAAGATACTTGATGGTGGTCAGTTAGGTGATTCGTTTATAGCTTACAAAAGCGACTCTATTGTTAAAGTGTACGAAACAGGTGATAACTTTATACTTGGCTTTTCATCTATGTTTGAAGATGATGGCATATACTCTACAAGGTGTTTCACAAACATAGGAAACTCTCAACATTTAGTTATTGGAAACTATGGTGTATACATACATGATGGACAATCTCAACGACAAGATATTGCAAAGGGACTATTCCAAGAAACATTGTTTGATTTAGTTCAGGCTTCATCTAAAGATAGGGCTTTTGTATTCCAACAGACTAGGGATAAAGAAGTTTGGTTTTGTTTTAAATCAGGACTAACAAGTAACGGTGGATGTGATAGGGCTTTCGTATTTAACTATTCAGATAAGAAAGTGCACATTAGATCCTTACCAGACATAAGTGATTTGTTTGAATCAGAGCTGAATGGAGAATTAAAAATCTTTGCAGCTAATGCTGAAGGTAATACTATAAAAGAACTAAGTTCTACTTCGTATGAAGCAGATGGTTGGTTTATACGTAAGAGTGATTCGTTCCAATCTAACGAAGGTATAAAAGAAATTAATGAAATCTTAATAGAAACTAAAGGTCAACTTAAGATTGCTGTAGTAGGTTCTGCATCTAAACTTGCAGACTCTGCACTTTATACTTTGTTTAACGCTGATGAAAGGTTATTCAATCCTGCAAATTCTTATAAGATAGATGCAAGATACTCTGGTAGATTTATGAACTTAAGGGTTACTATGTCAGGGGCTATAAACCCAGAACTAACAACTCTACAGTTTGGAGCAAAAATATCTAGTAGGAGATAACTATGGCGGTCATAAGTGAAACTGAATTACAAAGAAGATTACTACTGCTTGAAAGAAAAGGTTCAGTCTCTAAAAGCAAACTTGAAAATAAAGATCCTGAAAACGGAAACCATGCTGAAGGTGACCTGCATTACAACGCTACTACAGGTAACCTTTGGATTTTTAAAAGTGGAGTTTGGGAGATTGCACCAGATGTTTTACACATTAGATACGCAGACAATGTAGTTAACATTGGGGCTGATAATAAAGCTTCTAGTCAATCAGATATAACTGGTTTTTCAGATCAACCGTTTAACAGTGCTGGTGTTCAGAAAGCATTTAGAGGGTTATACTGGGGTAGCTCCACTGCCTCTACTTCTTCTACAGCATACGAATGGTTTAATGTGTCAGTAGCAACAGGCACACTTATGGAAAGGTATTGGGCCAACTCTTCTGCTAGGCTAGTTAACATTGGTAACCCCGATATTCCGGGAGCAGGTGTTGTGTGGACTCCTTTATCTGCTGGTCAAAACCCTCCGTCAGCTTCTTTTTGGGTTGCTGAAAGGTTTTATGTTGGTGGTCTTTGGACTGCTTGGCAGATATACCCAACACAAGCAGACGAGCTTGGTATTCCTTTTGTTAAGTACATAAAGTCTGGCAGTAAGCCAACCCTTGGGAGTTCTCAATGGATAACTGATGTAGTTGAGGCAGCTTCTGTTCAAACAGGGTTATCTTTTAGCAATCAAAAAGAACTAGGGTATGGAACTGTTGTTGTCATTCAGTATGATAACGGTAAAATCTCAGGTCAATTTAAAAGAGTAAGCGGAGCAGACACTTGGGTTGCACCTTCTCAACTGATTGACGGTGATGTAATAGTTGACGGCTCACTGACTGCAAACCACCTACAAGCTAACAGCATTGGCACTAGTAAGTTAATTGTAACAGGTGTAGATGCAGTAACTGCTACCACCTTTGGTGCTGCTAGTGCTTCTGATGTGTTTACCACAGGTACTACCACTATTGATGGTGGGAAGATTACAACTGGATCTATAAATGCAACAGATATAACAACAGGAACTTTGAATGCTGCTAGAATAAATGGTGGCACTATTAGCGGAGTTCTTATAGATGGTGTTGGAATAACTGGTGGAACTATAGGTATAGGTACTCCAGCAGCTGGTGCAAGATCTACGCTAAATGGTTATAATGTTGAAGTTAACTCTCAAGGGTACTTACAAGCAGTTGATTTTGTAAACTTTGGTAACGTTGGTGTTTTTGGAAATGCTGATGGTTTAGCTTCTGGTGTTAGAGTATATAATGCAGGTACAGGTTGTGCTATTTGGGCAACAAATACACACGCAACTAACAACGTACATCAACATGGTATACGAGGCGAGCACACAAGTGTCACACACACCTCTGGACTAGTAGGGCCAGCTAATGCATATTCTTTTTATGCAGAGCATGGTGCAGGTTATGGACCCTTCACTGGGTCTCACGATGCCTTGATACCCACAGGAACTTCAATACCTTATGGTGATATTGTAATTGACCATTCTTGCATATCTAAAGTTGACATCTCTAACACTATATTTAAAGTGGTACGATCTTCTTCTCCTAATCAAAAAGCAGTTGTAGGTGTGCTTGTACATAACAACGGACTACTTGTTAATGCGTATCCACCTTCTGCTTTTGTAGTATCTAGGGAGATAGATGAAGAAACAGAGGAAGAAGTTATAGTGTACACAAGTGCATGGGATTCAGTTAAGAACACTTATGATGGTGTTATTATGAACTCTATAGGTGAAGGCCAGATTAACGTGATAGGTGAAGCTGGTAACTTAGAAGCAGGTGATCTAATAGTAACATCAAGTACCGCAGGTAAAGGTATGAAACAATCAGATGATATTGTCAGGTCTTACACTGTAGCTAAAGTAAGAGAAGATGTAACATTTACTTCACTCACAGAAGAAAAGCTAGTGGCTTGTATATATCTGTGTGGCTAATTTTTAGGAGGACTAAGCCGTGATGGAAGGTAAACTATTATTACCAGAAGAAATACTAAACAGGTGGGCAGAGCTTTCACCATTGATAGATGATTTCTTAAACAAAGGGTACGGTGAGTCTACTGCTTTTGACATAGCTCAGAAATGCATAAACTTACAATACCAATGCTGGGTAGTTGATTTGGATAGTGAGCTTGTCTGTGTTTGTATAACAAGGATAGACGAGTACCCTACCTTTAACTCTCTCCATATTCTTGGAATAGCAGGTGTTGGACTAGAGGGGTGGAAACACTTTCACCCAACTCTCGAGAACTTTGCTAAGATCAATAATTGCACTAGGATAACCCAATGGGGTCGCCAAGGTTGGGCGAGAATGCTAAAGGGTTTAACAGGTGTTAATAATGAAGAGTACAAGGTTATACACACTGTCATGGCTATGGAACTAACAACATGAGTAACAAAGATATAACTATAAAGATGTTAACTTCTGAAGAAATACTTGAGCAATACTCAGATATTAAACCTGAGATTGACAAAGCATTAGAGCATAGTTCTGGTGAGTGGACTTCAACTCAGATAATTACAGCTTGTATTTCAGATCCAAAGGCCTTTCACATTTGGTCTGTGTATGATGGTAAAGAAAGGATTGCAAGGGCATCTACTAGATTCATACAATACAACAATTTTACAGCTCTCCATGTCATTACTGTAGGTGGTAAATCTAATGGTAAAATGACTGAGTGGACTGAAGTTTTTATTGAACTACTAAAGGAATACCCACAACTAGATTGCGTTGAATGCACTGGTAGAAGGGGCTTACTCAAACCACTAATTAAAGCTGGTTGGAGTGAACGATACACAACAATACGAAAGAGCCTCAAGGAGGGTTTTGATGTCTAAACTAATTAAGATTTATGACGGTATGACTTTCAGTTTATCAACTGGAGAAGTGCTGGAAAAAGGTGAAGTAACTTACTGGAGTGAAGATGACCTTACCCTTTGTGGTGGTGGACCTTCTTCAAGTACAACCTCTTCAGGCTTTGCTACAGAGTACAAGCCAGAAATACAAGAGATGCTTGCAGAGTCTAAAGAGTTGTATGATAACGATGAACTAGGTCGAGTAGCTGAAAGGAACCCAGAGTTTATAAAAGCGATTCAAGCTGGTAAAGGCGTAGCTGGTGATCAGTATAAGTATGAACAAGATATTGCTGGAAGAACTGGCATGACAAGCTCAGAGCAAACTCTTATAGATCGTGCTGCACAAGATGTAGACCTTTCAGGTATGAGAGCAGGTGCTTTACAACAAGCCCAAGGTGCTCTTGGTACATCCCAAGGTATGGCAGGTGCACGTGGTGGTCTAGGTGGCGGCAGACAAGCATTAAACCAAGCTTCTATTACAAATGATTTAGCAGCTAAGTTTGCAGGTATAGATCAAAAGCAACAAGAAATGCAAATGACTAACTTAGGTAATGCTGTTAATGCAGAGCAAGGTCAGTTTAATAGAATGGGAAGTGCACTTAACTCTTCTGGTAAGTATGCAGAGACTCTTGGTAAAGTTGGTCAAGCTGAAATGGGTTATGATCAGAAACTAGCAGACTCTAAATACACTGCTATGGCACAACGAGTTGGTTTGTTCTCCTCTATAGCCCCTAAAGAAAGTACAACTAATAAAACAGGAGGTAAGTAATGTCTAATCCATTTGCCCCCTTTGCAGAACAAGAACAAAGTATGATGGCTAAAGCACCTCAGTTAACTGGGTTACCTATGCCAAACTCAGATTATCAGGAGAAGCCCGGAATTGCTGAATTACTGGGTCCAAGTGTTGCTCAAAAAGGTTTAGATGCAGCAGTTGGTCCTGATGCTCAAGGTCTGTGGGCAGGTTTAACTGCAGCTCCTGTAGCGGCTATTCCAGCTATAAGTGGAGTACAAGCTGCTGGTATGGCGCAATCTGCAGCACTGACAGGTGGAGCATTAGCTCCGGGAGCAGCTCAAGCTATTCTAGGTTCTTCAGCATTAGCAGCACCTACGGTAGCAGCAGCAGCAGGTACCGCAGGGTTAGCGGCAGCACCTGCAGTAGCAGCGACAGCTGGTGGAGCAATGGCAAGTTTAGCACCAGCAGCCTTAATGGCAGGTCCTTTTGCCCCATTGGTCCTAGGTGCTGGAATGTTAGCTGCTAGCGGCAAGTAAGGAGAATATAATGGCAACTGCTACACAAATTAAAGATTTGCAAACTAGGCTTGATTCCACGTTTGGAAAAGGTAAAGTTAAATCTAATGAAGATACTTGGGCTAAGAATAAAGCAGCACTTGACACTATGGAAGCTGCAGGTAAAGTTCCAATCTTAGACCCAAGTGGTACAGTGAGAGGAACCGATGCAGTTTTAAAAACAGCTGAAGTTTACACTGATGTTACATCGGAATACAAAGATCTACTTGCTCATCTTTCTGGTGAAGAAGGGTACAATCCAAACTTCTATTTAGATGGCTCAGGTATCTTAACCACAGGCGTAGGCCTTACAGCTGAGTATGTTGCTGACCCCTCACCACTTAGGGCTATGACAGAAAAGACCAATGAGGCTAAGAGTCGTGTACCTAAATACGCAAGACTACACCCTCAGGTTCAGCTTGCTCTTGTTGACTCTGCTTATCGTGGTGACTTGACTAACACCAATGAGGACACTGGAGTGGTTACCTCTCAGAAATGGGTTGATCACGTAAACAACGGTGACTTTCGTAAGGCTGCTGTTGAACATATTAATCATAATGAATACAACAAAGCTAAGGGCATTAGTGGTAAAAACAGAGGTCTTATCCCAAGGTTTGATTGGAGAGCTGCAGCTTTAAAAAGATCAGCAGAACCCCAGACTATACAAAAGATGCAAGATCGTAGTAAGTCAATCTATGATCAGAGAGAAGACGCTGCAATGCTTAATGGTATGGGTAGTGGAATTACTCCTGATAAGGTTCCAGAGTCAAACATCTTTAGTGATACTTTTGATTCAGTTACAGATTCTGTAGAAGGATTTGTGGACAATTTGCTAGCTACTCGTAAATTTCCAGAACAAAAAGTACCACCAAAAACAACACAAGATATTCCAGTACCCGAACAAGGGACTACTGTACCTAACGCGGAGAATGAAATGGCAACACAAGCACAGGTTAAAGCTTTCATAAAGAAACGAAATGAAACACAAACACTACCTGAAGGTGGTAGGGTTGACACTCCCTTGCGGAACCAACCAGCACCTACCTCAAAGTACGGTGTAATTGTAGGCAGAGAGCCTGTAGATACTGTTGGTGAATACATAGGCCCCAACACTGTTATAGACCCTGCACTAATGCAACAAGTAGCACAAAATAGAATGCAGCAAAGTCAGCTTTATAACATACCTGTACCTACAATTGACAACGACATACCTAGTGTTGCTAATGGTGGTGTATTCCCATTCCCTGCGGTAATCCCACAAGGAACTGTAGATCCGGGTTTACTTGCAGCATCTAATCAACAAAAGATGATGATGGAGCAAGCTCGAATGCAACAAAATCAGCTTAACATGATGAACACACAAGGGGCTGTAGATCCGGGTTTAATTGCAGCAGCAGCTGGACAACAGTTATCTATGATGCAGCAAGCAGCTAAAGCTTCTGAAAGGGAGCCAGCTGCTATAGCTCAAGATCAAAGCAGGATGCAACAAAGTCAGCTTAACTTAGTTCAAAGGGGTGGACAAGGTTATCATTATGATCAGAATGGAAGGCTAGTTGTTAACTACACAGGCCCTGTTAACCCTGCACCACCAGTAGGTACTGTTCTTTCCAGTAATGGACAGCCTGTTACTACTGCTAGTGGCTCTATGATTGGAGCACCTACACAAAACCCAGCTTCTAAAGCTCCTGCTGGTGGTAAAGGCGCTAATGCCACACCTCAGTCAGCTATTGCACAGCTTACGGGTATGAAAGAACTCGGAGGTAAGTAATGGCTGTTGATAGGAGTATGCCTAGATTTTCAGGCACTAACATACCTAGGCCTGTTCCTGATCCAAATCAGGGCAAGCTTAACTTTGATGGTAGGGGTCGGAAACCAAACCTAGCACCTAAACCTGTTCCACCAGTTCAACCAGTTCCAACTCAACAAGCATTAGACTTAGACAACACTGCTAAACCAAAAAATACTATACCTTCTGTAGATAAGAATGGTAACCCAAGGACTACTTTTCCAAAGGCTGCTGTAGATGATATGGGTAACAAGGTTAAACCAACTGATTATAAAAATCTGGCTAAGTTTGGTAAAGCTGCATGGAAAGCTACTAAGATTCCTAGGGCATTAACGATTCCGGGTCTTGGTGCTATGGTATTAGAAGAGGCATTGTTTCCTACAGTATATGACTCAACTGAAACTAAAGATGCTCTTGCTGAGGAACAAGCAGGTTTTGATGAAGAAAGTATAAAAGCTTTAACTAAGGCTCAAGACAGAGTTAACTTACTAACAGATATAAACGCTGCACCTAAGTTACTTAACGAAGCTAAGTTAGAGTTGTCTCAACTTAAAGGTTCTACAGATCCACAACAATCTATTACCGAATGGGAAAACGATGTTAAGTCAGAGTTGGCAAACAACCAAGCTATTATTGACGCACACACAAGGAACTTAAGCTTTGACCCTGATGCTCTTAGGTCTGCACTTAAACCTGCATTAGAGCAAAGGGATGCTCTTGAATCTAAGCTTGCTGATGCGTCTTCTTGGCGTAAGAGTATTGATGCAGAATCTGCAGTTAACAAAGACCCAGACGCTGTATCTGTTATGGAAATGGCTCAAGGTATGGACCCAAGTACACTACTACCTCAGCTTGGTTCTTTAGATAAAAATACAATTAAAAAAGAAACTGATAGTGTATTAGATAGGTTTATTGACGGATCAATTACTACTGTTAATCAAGCTATGTCACTTGCTGGTAAAGGACTTGGTTCATTGTTTAGCGACCCAGCTATTCAGAAAGCACTTGTGTACTACATGGGTGCTCGTCTTATGGGTTACTCTGGTAGTGGTTCAGGTATGGCTGCTGGTGAAGTTCTTCTTAAAAGCTGGGAAGATCAAGCTGCTGCTGATGTTTTAACAACTAAGGCACAAAACAAACTCGCTGAAGATGCAGCTGTAGATCATACTAAGTCTGTTCAATTCTTTGATAAAACTACAAAGAAGATTATCTCAGGTTACTCATCTAAAGATGGTAAGGCTTTCTATCAGGTTACAGACAAGGGGCTTAACAAAGATAAGAACGGTAATCCTATTGCTATAAACCCAGCGTCATCTGGACTTGTTACTTATAAATCAAACACTCATAAAACTTATGATGAGATTAATCAAGGTATCTTGGACTCTACTAATAAGCAGACCAATTCCTTTATTAAAACTCTTAATGATAATCCAGATTATGATGAGAAAGATTTGGCAGCTCTTAACCAGACTTTTGGTAACGGACGTGCAGCCAGAGATGTGCTTGAAATTGTTACTAGGGAAATGCAAGAAGCAGGTGTTGACTATGACAATGCTGCATTTTCGGCTATGTTCCAAAACATGTTAACGACTACAATGGAGAAACAAGCTGATGGTTTACGTAAAGGTGACTATGGCGAAGAGACTGCAAGCATGGTTGGTGAGTGGCGAGAAATGCAACTCAAGAGTAGCTTAACAGGTGAAGGTAATATAGCTAACTTTGTATATGGAAAAGCTACGAAATGGAGTGGCGATGGTGTTGCCGAATATGAAGAAGGTTTTGACGCTAGTGGTCATGCTAAGGGTATGCTTGAAGAGAAGATAAACTCTCAAAAGAATTGGTGGGTTAAAGCTGCTATTGCAAATGGAGCTGATCCAATCTTAGCTAACGAAAAGATAACCACTACTAGAGTTGTTCAGGAGTTTGGACGTTTGTTCCAAGATACTGTAATGCGAGATCCAACTGCACGTGTGTACTGGTCAGATCAATCTGGTGACAGAACTAACGCATTCATGGAGTGGATGCAGAGCAATGACACAGGTAATATTAACCATGAACATCAATACCTAGGACTTAATTCCCCTGAAGTTAGGAGTCTTTCACTTGATATTGATTTTAATAAACCTTTTAAGATGAAGTAATAGGAGAATACTATGGGAGAGGGTCTTGTTTTAGATCTAGGTGATTTACTCACACAAGAAAAAGAGGCTACACAAGGCCCCCAAGAAAGCTCATTAGCTATTAAAGGGTCCGATTGGGCCTTTATTGATGGTGATACTATATTTAATTCAGTAACAGGTAAGTCAATAAGACTAGATGGAATTGACACCAGAGAAACTGCTAAGTTTATAAAAGAAAAGCCATACTCAGAGTCTGAGATTGGTGCAGATTCTGCTGCAGCTTACATAGCTGGTCTTGCAAATGAATATGGTTTTAACAGAGAAGTTTATTCAGGTGAGAAAGGTTACTATGATCGTGATCTTGGTGACTTGTATAATGAAGATGGTGAGTCTTTTGTACAAACTCTAATAAAATCTGGTGTAGCTTCTCCATCAAGATTTTCTGGTGGAGATGACGTAGGTAATGTTCTTGCAAGTGCTTTTGCTGAGAAGAGTAGAAACTCTGATAAAGTTCTAGGTACTGCCAGTGACCTGTCTTCTTTTGAGCAAGCCAGACAAGCTATCTATGAGGTTGAGACAGACCCCTATGGTGGTATGGCAGTTCAGAAGCTAATGGCCTTTGACGCTGCTGAGTACGCACGTAACCCTAACTTCTACATGGGCATTAAAACTGTTAACGCTGGTGCAGATTACGAAGGTAAGTCTAGAACTCCTTTTGGTACTGGCTTTGACATTGGATTTGCTAACTTGTATAAAGGTTTAAATACTTTTGGTCAAGCTCTTAGTGATCGTATAGGTGCTGAAGAGACTGAGGCATCCTTTGCAGCAGACGCAATTAAGAATCAGAAGTATATAAATGCTCAACCACTTCTAAACATGAATGTAACTCAAATGGATTGGACTGAGTTTGATGAAGTATCTTCTGGACTCAGGGGTATGCTTGGTTCATCTCTACCATTCATGGGTGCAACCTTAGTTGGTATGGCTGCTATGCCTGTAACTGCTGGTGCTTCTGCTGCACTACCTATTTCTGTTTACACAGGTATGGTATTAGATACTATGGAAGGTGACATAGCTGACAAGAATCTTGGTGTTGCTATTGTAGCTGGAACTGCTATGACTTTCTTAGACAGACTAGGACTTAAGGGTCTTGTCAGTCCTAAGATGATGCTTACCAACGAAGGTCGTAAGGAAGCGATCGGTCATATTGCTAGAGTTAAAGGTATTTCTACGGAAGAAGCATCAAACCTCTTACTGTCTATGAGTAAACGAGAGTTGCTCTCAGAGATTGGTAACGCTAAAGAGTTTGCAGCTAATCAAATACAGAAAGGTCACTTGTTTAGGGAAAGTGTTAAGCGACTATCAAGGGGAACTGCACAAGAGGGTGTGACAGAAGCAATGCAAGAACTCACAGAGTACACTGCTGCTGTCATTGGCTCTGAGAAACAATGGAACTACGATGAAATAGAAAATCGTATGATCAATGCTGTTGTAGCAGGTGGTATTATGGGTGCTGGATTCACAGCTCCGGGCACTGCTTTCCAAGTTGCTGATTGGCATGCTGCTGCTGACATTGATAGTGATGTTGATAATAGATTTGACAATCAAGTACATAGTAATATAGTTAAACAACAAGAAGATTCAAGGGGGTATATTCAAACAGTTGATTCCATCACAGCCACTAACTCTGCGGAAGAGAAAGTGTTTCAAGAAGGAATGGAAAACCAAAGGTTTGATAAAGCTGAGGCTCAAGAGTTAGGTAAATCTTGGAACTCTGATCAGGACTTGTCTAACCCACGAAGTGTGGACGATTGGGCTGAGATGCATGACAGGCCTAACACTAGTCTTGCTTGGATTAAATCTTTTGCAAAGAACCCTAAGGTTGCTTTACGTGGGACAATGGATAATGCTATTCAGAAACTTGATGGTGTATCCACTACTGCTGTTAAAATGGTAGACATGATTGGTTCTTACAGGAACCGTGTGTTTCCCGGAAGGAACATGGTAATGTCTCAACAACTTAAAGTAGCTGAGTACGACAGTATGCTTTCTCCTCAGGAAGAAATTGAAGCATCCTTTAAAACTCCTAGGGGTTTAAGCTCTGCTAGTCGGTCTGACTTTGTAAGTAAGTTAATGTATAAATACAATGAAGAACTTCTTAAACCTGCAAGAGAATCTGGAAAACCTGTTAATTGGAGTAAAGCTTCAGACGAGCTTGTGTCCAACAAGCAAGCGATACTTAAGTACGACAAGGAACTTTTAACAAGATCTAATGCAATGCTTAGGGATAACAACATTGCTATTGAAGATGGTAACACAGTCTCTAACAATCAAGATCCAATAGAGGTTCTTCAGGATTGGTCATACAGACATAAGAATCTATTGACAGAGTATATTGCTAACCATAAGGTTGAGTTTATAAACACCTTAATGTCTTCTTATCAGCTTGACTATAACACTGCTATGGATTTAACTGACTCCATTATAAACGATGAAACAGTTAATACTATTGGTGATGCGTTTGATGTAACTAAGCATGGACTTAATCCTTCTTATAACAAGCAACGTAAAATGAACATCTCTGATCGACCTGAGTTTGCTAAGTTCTTAGAGCAGAACATATTTAAAAACATGGGTGATGCTTCACGAAGTGCTGCAAGATTTCAGGCTCATCGTAAGTTTTTAGGTAAGGATTCGGTGTACCTTAATCGTATGCTTAATGATACCTACATGGAGATTCGTGAAGCTAAGGGTGAGCAAGCTGCAGTTAAACACACTTCAGAACTTGCACATGATATTCGTAATGCTTTGAATGCTGAATCAGGTAACTACAAAAGGATAGAGAATCAAAACTTAAAGCAAGCTCAGAAATACTTAACAGTTGTAACTATGCTTCAGTCTTTATCTAATGCTGCTTTCTCTTCTATACCAGAAGTTGGTATGATCTTTAACGGTGTTCCTCGGGAAGTTATGGTTAAGAACACAGCTACTTACGGTTATCTATTTGGTAATGCTGTTGGCTCTTGGATTAGAAACTTGGGTGTTGTAGCTAGGGTTGCAAAGCCCCGTGATACTCTTGAAACTATTATTGAAAAGAAACTAGCAGAGTATCGTTCTAAGGGTGACACTGACCCTAGGTTTGTGTACTACACAGATATGAAACAAATGCTACGTAGTACTGGATTTATGTCTCAGGAAACTGGTGCAGCTACAACTACAGGTGTTCAAGAAACTAACCAGTTAACTAAGGGGATGGCTGACGCTTTCTTCAAAGCTAACTTCTTACACGACCAACAAGACATGCATCGTATGATGCGTCTATCACTCTTTAATGATTTTCTTATAGGTAAGATAGATCTTATTGATAGGTATGAAGGTCAGACTGACACAGTTGGTGTTGCTGAAGCTAAGAAAATGTTGAGAGACTTAGGGATACCCCTCAGTTCTTTACAACCTTTATCACATAAGATGAAGCGTGGTGAAACACTCACTGATACTGAAGCAGCTATCTACAAAGATGTGTTTCTTAATGGAGCTGCTAACTTTGTTAACCAAGCTATACCTATGCCTAACGCATTGAACAGGCCACTGATCTACAGTGACCCACACTTTGCAATGTTAACACAGTTTAATGGTTTTACTTCAACGTTCCAAGCTAACCAGATACCGATGATGTGGGATCAAGTTAAGCGAGGAGGTCCAAGTTCTAAGGGATTAACTTACGGAACCTTTGCATCAGCTAGCACTATGCTTCTTCTTGCATTTGCATCTCAAGGAATCAAAGATGAACTTAAGTATGGAGAATCTTCACCGTACCTTTCAGACCCACAGAAAATACAACGAGCTATATACTCAAGCGGATTACTAGGAACTATGGAGCGTGTGATCGGGAGTGACTTCCTGTTTCCCTTGTATCCTGAAAGTTCTTATGGTGCTTCAGAGTATGTGTGGGATCATGTTGCAGGTGAAGCCCCTGCTGCTGGTACAGTTGAGCGTACTTATGGTATTATTGAAGGTCTGATAACATCAGATGATGCGCAATTCAAAAGAAACTTATACGGAAGTATACCTATCTTTGCTCCTTACAAAAACAGAATGATAAACTGGAATACTGATGATTAATAATATACAAGAAGTACTAGGAGGTCTAGCTAATGGCTAAGTTTAATGCAGGTAATGCAGGGCAAGTAAAACGTCTTGAAGCATCTAGGGCTATGGATTCTAATGGCATACAAGATGCCATCGCAGATAAAATTCAAGTAGGTTTAACCCAAGATAGTGTGTTTCCAACGGAAGAAGGTCAGTACGATAATGCGGTTCTACCTGCTGCACCTGTTGGAGTTAATGATGGGAAGCAAGAAATGCTTCCTGTTAATAACCCAGAACAGATAGCTGCACTTGAGTTACAGCAACAACAAAGAGCTAGGTCTAGTTCTATTCAGCAGTTAGCTGACACAGAAGTCTTATCTAATTGGGACAAGAGTAGTATTGCTGGTATCGTAGGTGAGGCTAACAAGCCTAGGTTAATCCATGCTCTTACTAACCTTAGTAAAACTGATTCAGTTAAGATACCAGTGGATACAGGTTTGGAAGGTTCAGCTGAGAAAAGGAATTATGTTGCACAAAACATGATGAACTTTAAAGCACCTTCTGTGAGGGTAGCTGAAGATCCTGATGCACCTAAAGAGAAGATGGTTGATGCCGCAAGGACTAGGCCATTGACTGCAGCTAATCTTTTCTCTCATCTTGGAATGATACAAGAGACTAGTCCAGATGATGTTCGTATGTTTGAGGTTACATCTGATGCACAAGTCTTAGGGTTTGTTGTTATGGAGCATGAGTACATGCGTCATATGCAAGAGAGAAATATTATATCTCCTGAGATGATTGATAATTTTACTGATGATGAAATCAATCAACTAACTGGATTAAGTTCTCAAGATACAGAGTCTGACATATCTGTTGGTAAGCTTGGAAATATGTATCATGAACAGTTAATGATGTATCAGCAGGTGGCTCAAGGTGGTAAGGATATTATCCCTGATAAACATCTTGACCCTGCTAATCAATTAACTAAAGAAGCTTATGAACAGTTAGGTCTTTGGGTTAAGCAGCAGTACAACCTAGGTAACCCTGCTAACACTAAGTTAATAGATGTTGGTACTAATGGTAACACTCGTTATGATTATGTACTTACACCTACTGGTGTTCTTGCTATTGAGAACGCTAGGAAAGATGCTATAGAGCCTGATGTACGCATTAGAACTCAGATCATCAATGACCCTAAGTCATTCCCAGCTTATCAAAAAGATAAATCAGACACTAATAAGAACTTTAAATTACCATCTGACAAGAAGCGAAGACTGCAACCTGAAGTTGAAGCAATGTCAAACACATCAGCTGTTAAACATATCATAACACCTAATCGTTTAAAGTCAGGTTTATTGATAGCTTTGCAAGCTTTTAAGTATGCTAGCCAAACATTAAGCAATGATTTAGTTGGTGGCTCTGAGATTCAAGTAGACGGTCAAACAGTTGGTATAAATGGTAGGGTTGTAGTTGAATCATGGCAAGGTAACTCTCTTGGCATTGGTCAGAAGATGGCAGACAAGATCAACAACACTGCTGAGAACTTGTTATTAAAAGCTAAAGCACTTACCAAAGAAATAGAATCAGACCGTATGATGAATCGACCTGTTGACTATGATAAGCAAAATCAGATCAGAGTTCTTCTTGATTTCCATAAGACTGCCCAGACAAACGCTTGGCGTAAAGCTAGGTATAACCAAGAAGCTACTAAGGCTTTGGCTATGGTTCAAGATGTTGTCGAGGTCTATGGTCTTCCTATTGGATTCCCTACTTTCCTTCAGTCAGGAACATCAAGAATAAGCTATGCCACTCAGGTTATGAATGTTCAAAACAACAAGTTTGCTAGGCAACTGTTTGGAAGTGGTACTAAGTACGAGGTTAAACCTAATACTAATACTAATAAAGAACAAGCTATGCTTATAACTTGGGCAGGTCACTTCTTTACAGATGGTGCTTTTGTACCAGAGAAGATGCTTATTAACATGAGAGAACGTATCAACTCAAGCCCACCTGATCCTAAGCTTATGGCAATAGCTTCAGTTGGAAAGAAGCTTAAGGAAACTATGGACAGTTATAACACAGACTTACCTGTGGACTCTGTTCTTAAAATGGAAATAGTAAACGGTGAAGTTCAAGGTGTAGGTGCTGCAATCAACGCACCACGTCCTAAATTTAGTTCAGATGATGATGTTAAAAGGTTCTTAACCGAAGCAGCAAAGCACCCCAATGAGGTTGTTAATTTAATAGAGGAAGCCATTGAGCTTTCTAATTATATGGATGCGGTTAAGAGTAATGGAACTATTATGTCACAGATGAGACCCATTGAAGTTGATGGTATCATGAATGGTATTGCAAGTATGTCTGCTCAACTTGGAATCATAGATGTTATGTACCGAGTTGGTGTTCTTCGTGAACATCCTGAAAAAGTTATTGCAGATTACCAAGGGCTTGAGGGTAACCTACGTGACCTTATGGTTAACAACATGAGGGAATCTATCAGCGATATAACTGTTAACCCTGAGCTTATGAGTAAATGGGGCATTGACGAGTCTAATCACACTGAGATAGTAAACTTACTTGAGTTAGCTATACTTAATAAAGATGAGTTCCTTAAGCCACCTATTATGACTTTTGCTTATGGACAGGCTATTGAGCGTATGTTGGGTGGAGTTATGAACGCAATAAGTACTGACGAGAACCTTAGGGCTGCGGCTTTAATTAGTTCTTTTGGTACTGCAGGTACAGGTAAGATCTTACATAAGATACTTTCTAGGGGTTTAACAGAAACTCTTTCACCTGAGATTGTTGCTTTTGCAGAAGCTCTTAAAGATATGACTCAGGTTGGTATGCTATCTAATGAACCTATTCGTTTTGTAAAAGCTACTGGCACTACAACTTCAAGTAATTCTTTAGCTATGCAAGATACTGGTGATAAAGTTAGATCCACTATACAAATGGAATACTCTGACCCAGTTAAAGCAGGTAGAAGGTTTGGTGACCCTAAGTCAGACAACCCCTCTACTCAGTTAGATGAGAAGGGTAAGCCTTACGAGAAAGCTATACGTGCAGAACTACCAATGACAATAAAGAAGCTAACTGCTTTAGGTCGTACAGCACAAGGTGGTTTCTCTATGAGGCAGGGTATACTAGCTCAAGCTATCATAAGTAATGATGGCTCTGTGTTTTCTAAGCTTATGTCTGGACCTATGTATAAGGCTCTTCAGAGAGAGGCAGGATCTCAAGTACCTTATGTTTCATTAATATATGATGCATTCATTGGAGACTTGGGTTCTTTCATACCACTCCTTAAGCTATCTAATCAGACTTGGGTTAATGTTAACCTTAAGTACGATCTTATCAAGTCTCTTGCTGATGGTGCTGCTGAATCACATGCGCGTGGTAAGGCTAGGATCAATGCTCTTGCTGCGAAAGACCCAGAAGGTCTTGTTGAAGATAGAGAACATGCTGAGTATGTTGTTGGCCTAGCGGCAGAGCTTGTTAAGGAAGAGAAAGGTGGTCTCGTATACTACAGAAGTTCTGACTCAAAGAGTTTAGCTACTCTTAATAAGTTACTCACTGACCTTGATGCTCTGTTTGATAATAGAACTCAGAACACATCGTTAAGTTCTTCTAAACTTAGGTCTTTAAATGACAGGAGTCACATGCTAACTAACAGAGAACTCGCTGATCTTTTTCAGAAGTTTACACCACGAACTATGGGTAAGATTGCACGTATCAGGGCGATTGGTAATGAAGCTAAGAAAGGACGAACCACTATCCTTAACACCTTAGGTTCTAAACCAATCATCCATGAGTTTGCAGTTGATGGTCTTAAAGAGTTTAACTTTAACTGATAACAATAAATAATAATAAAAAAGCCCTCAAGGTTCCGTTAAGGAACCCAAAGGGCATTACCCTCAGGTATACATTACGTATACTTGGGGGTTATTTTATTTATATTAGTTTGACATAGCATTAGCTACGGTAAGTCGACCAGCTTTCCTACCTGATTCAGCATAAGCTTTAGCTTCCTCATCAGATAGTCCCTCTGACAGAGCACCTGCGTAGTTATCATCCCAAACTTTACTAAGGATTGCTTCGTTTATTTCGGGTGTGTAAGCAAGGGTTGGGTCAAGATTGTACATCTCAACGTACTCCATGTCGTCAATGCCCGGAACTATATTGTAAGACTTCTTTTCATTATTCATCTTTTACAAATACTCCATCAACCATACGACCAGTGCGCACAGATATTTTATTATAGGCTTCGTCTAAGCATTCTGCTAAGCCTAACCCCCACAGGTTTGATTGAATTACAAGAGTCACAAGGACATCGCCCATCTCATCTCGTATTTTATTTATATCTCCAGAAGAGATGGCATCAATCATTTCAACCGACTCTTCTTCAAACTTACTTAATTGTTTTTGGATACGCACATGCTTCTCAGCATCTGTGTTAAGGTTACCAAGGATACCCTTGATGTGACCCCAATCAATAACTTTAAGTTCAATCTCCTCAAATATCTTATACATCATCCTCATCCTCTGAGATAGCTTGCTCTGCAATAGAGAGGAAAACAAAGTTTGCTGTTGACTGCAATACACCTAGCATTGCTACATTGGTTATCTTACCATTGTACTTAGATACAAGGTCACCCACTTCATTTAACATATCGTTTTCAGCTACATACTTATCTGGGAATTGTGTTACGTTACTCATATATTTATCCTTTAACAAAAGAAGTAATCAGAAGATATGATCTCAGATATATCTAAGGATCCTAACTCTGGTTGTTTAAGTTCATAACCCTCTCGGGTCTCTAACAACATCTGCTCTATGGCAGTAAAGAAGTTAGTGCTATTGTACATCATGGCAAACTGCCACTTGGTGTGGTCAATTAATTTATTCACATCACATGCATGAGTTGAAAAGGAATCATGTATAGCTCCGAAGTCTCCAGAGAAACTCTGAATAACTTTAGCCATGTGTGCTGCATCCATTGAGTGAATAAAGTTAGGTGAGCATCCAGACGCAAACGATCTCCTACACGGCAACAAGTCACCATTGGAAGTGATGTAAGGTATCTTGATGCTGTGACCTATTTGACCAAGGCCACGTATGGTACTGCGTACAGTTATATTCTTCTGACGCCACACTTCGTACAACACTGGGAATCCTGAGGGAGTTGTCCAACGTGTACATGTCTCACCTGTTGATAAGATATGATCAGTCATCTTCTGTATAAACTTCATGGTCTTTAAGGGACCTACGCAGGTGTCGTTGATTGCAAGTATAAGTTGTTTTGACAGAGGGGTACAGTCATCTTCTGTGATATTGTACTTCTTATCATAACCTTCAACCTTACAGTCGTAGTACATGTTTGCTGCAATCTTTTTCTGACCAGCAGAGTAAGCCCTAGTCATAGAGCCACGCTTTGCTATGCCTTTCCTTATAGCCTTCATTGGTATGTTACGTTCTGCAAACCACTCAGGCATCCTGTCTATCAATCGCTTAGCTACTTGTACATAAAAGTCTTTTTGTATCTCACTTGGTACTAAGGATACTAGCTCACCAGCTTCCTTGTCCTTGGATATAGCCGCTAGGTGTTGCCACCCATTGTTACTACCATCAACCGGGATAGGTGTACGACTCATGTGTACTTTATTGTTTAGCACAGAATGATTATATCCAGCTACATCTAAGCAACAAGCAAGAAAGCTAACTGGTTTTTCTGCCTCTGTCCTGAAGCTTTGTCCATCCGCTAAGAGGTTTATCCAAGTCAGGTTGTTTAACGTCCACAACTCCCTGTCCTTTAGCGTCATCTTGTCTACTGATATTGTGGATAATCCTTCGTCTTGAAGATAGGTTCTGTAATCCGCTGTTATCCATTCTGGTAGTTCCTCTAATTCATATGATTGATTGTAAGAACAAGCTGTGTGTATGCACAGCCACCTGTAACCTTCAGTATCCATAGCTTTTGCATAGGCAAACTCAAACAATCCCTTGGATACATCAGACCCTTGGAAGTTTAAGAATGGTTCAGTGTAGTAAACACGCCCACGATAATCACACTCGACCATTTGATAGAAGTCACGTAGACCTATGGCATGTACCTTAGATATAACAAACTTCATCTCTATAGCTTTTGACTTAGCTTTTATAGACTGATCTTCAAGATCTATGAACAGACCTAGGTTAGTCTCTAAGGCTTTAGCCACTGTACTGTTAAGCCTCCACGGTGTTTGTTGCAGCTTGTTAAGGGCAGTAATAAAAGGTGCTCCTATAAGCTGCTTAAAGTCCTCCTCTGAACTCATACGTTTTATGTAAGGCCTCTTGGTAAACTCATTACGCAAGGACATAATGTCTTTTGGTGGTGTAAAGGACGTACCTATAAGTGTACTCTTTATGTACTCAGGGGGTAGGTCTCCAAGCTCTGCCCATGTACTTAGCAACTTGATAATGTAAGGTGCTCGGAACCCTTTGTACTCCCTTTCGATATGTATATAACCTAGTTGTAGAAAAGCTTCTAGGTATAAGTCACCCACTGCTAAAATCTCTTGATGGTTAGTGTTGAGTACCCCTAAAGAAGATAGCACCTGTAAGCCTATCACAGACGATGTGACGGTTAGTTTGAAGGGGTTAGCCGATGACCTTCTGGACTTTTGATAAGCTGCCACAGCACCTGCTACGGCCCTTACAGTTAGCTTCTCGTAGGTATATCCGTAGGGTATCATTGAAGAGATTAATCTGGCCCCTTCTGGGGGCCTCCCACGGAAGGTATTACCCTCACATCTTTCTTTTATGTATGATGTTATACGTTCTACACCAGCAGTAGACTTCTCTTGATCACCCAGTGTACTCGAGGAAGTCCTCTTGTCCTTTGAGTCTGTTAGTTCTGGTATCATAGTATGCTGATCCGCAGTCTCCAGTTCGTCCTGTGAATCGTGACTTAAGTACTCGGAGTTTAATTGTGTTTCTTTCATCTTCATCTTCTGCCACTAAGTTACGAGAGAATGTAATTATATCAAAGCTAATCTGTTTAATCGAACCTGAACCCTTGATATCATCAATAGATGACAGGTGTCCTTCTTCAAAAGATTTACCTTGTGATTTCCTGAGGTGACTGATAAGACCTAGCCATACGTTATGTTTCTTGACTATCTTAAGTAGGTCAGACATGACGGAGTCTATAGCTTCGTTACCTGTCTTTCCGTCAGCTCCTTCAGAAACTGCAATGGTGATATGATCAAGGATGATATACTGGCACCCAAGCAAGCATAGGTTTTCAATTTGATCAATGAGACTAGAATCAGACACAGCTCCGTTGTGGTCGAGCAGGATGAGCCTTTCATTACCAAATACTCTTTCAAATGCAGCACGTTCTTGCTCAACAGTTGGGTCTGAAGGTGTAAACATCTTGATAAACTTCTCCGCAGAATCTCCAATGCTTTCTTCAAGAGATACAAGGCCAATGCTTTCATCTGTATTATCCTCCAGTTCTAGTATAATTTCTTTAATCATTGTTGATTTACCTGACCCTGTGCCAGATGTGAACAATACAATCTCACCCTTACGCATACCATCTAGCTTTGCATTAAGACCTTCAAGACACTTAGGGTACGGCACAGACTCCACAGATTTACGTTCTACGTATGCTTCCCAGATAGCTTCACCACGTACAATAGCTGCTGGTGTGTAGCTTCGTGCACTGAACACAGCACTTATAATCTCAGTTGGGTTAGCCACCAGTGCATCACATGGGTCATTGGCAGACAGAGATGCGACCTTAGTCTTATCCCAACCAATTATTTTAGCTGCTTCTGCTACTGCTTTATCTCCAGCATCATCTTGATCAAACATTAAGATGACTTCCTTAAATGATCGTAACCAATCTCGGTTAGCCACAAGTATCTTCATGTTAGATGAGGATGGTAGAGAAACTACTGGGTATGTCTTCTTGTATTTAGTGAGCATAGCTTGCTGAACTGCAATAGCATCTAGCTCACCCTCAGTTATGATCACCTTGAAACCACCGGGCTGGAACTTAGACTGACCAAACAGTTCAAGCTTAGCATTCTTTAGGTCACCTACAACACGGAACTCCTTAGGGAGTGTGCGCTTCTTGTACGCAACTATCTTACCCTTCACTGTGTATGGGTAGTAGTGTGCATTTATTGTACCATTAGAGTCATAAGATACTTTCATATCGTACTCGTCACATGCAGTCTTAGTTAGACCACGCTCACGTACACCTGCACTGTCATAGTTTTGTATATCTTGAAGTGAATCGCCACTCATATCGTACTCTCGTTGTTTAGTTGGGTTAAACTTTGACACTATTGTGTCATCATATTGATCTAAGAATGCTGGCTTGTTACATGCAAAGCATTTACCTCTACCATTAGACCACAGTGCTACTGCATCTGATGATCCGCAATGGTTACATGGGTAGTGTTTAGTGAATGAGTCACTCATCAGTTCCACCTACTTTCTTTTAAGGATTTAGTATCAGTACGTCTGGTACTTGCTTTGGACTTAGCATCAAGTCTCTGTTGTTTCTTCTCCTTTGGCTTCAATAAGTAATCTTCCGCTTCTGTAGATTTCGTCAAGTCTTGTTTTTGTTTCATCTGATATTGCTTCTTTTGGAATAAATTTAATTGCACCTATCTGTCTGTTTAAATACAGAGGTACACCTAACAGGCATTTCTCTGTGAGAACATCTAAGTACCATTGGACTTTACACTCTGCTGCTGACAAGCCACCTCTTGTTTCAAACAATTGAATGATCTCGTAAGACAATTCAGAACCATTTACTTTTAGTTCATTGATATGTTTGGAGGAGCTTGTGTACGACTTCCAGTTAGACTCTTTGTCTCTCTTGGTTTTCTTATATGAATGGAACTGTTTCTTACCTACGTATCTTATAGGGTTACCGTCAGGTACAGATACAGTTATAAGATATATGAAACCAAAGTAATCGTCAACCTCAAAGGATTCTCCATTATAAGACCAGTGTCCAAGGCTCATGACTTAGTATCCCTTTCTACCAGTTTAATAAACTCATCTAAATCACCTTTGTAACTATCATCCTCACGCATACCAGATGCTTTCAGTAGGTCACACATGTCTTCAGATATAGGTTGCATATGTAGGCAGAAACCCCACTCAGCTGGCATAGTGTCTCCTTCACAATCCTCGTACCAAGAGTCAACACCATACTTGTAGTAGTGTAACCAAGACTTCTCATGCACTGTGATTATCTTTATCTTGTGCATCTCTATCGAATCACCTACTTTCTTCCAACTAGCTCTACTCATCTGCAAAGACCTCTTCAATAGTTAACCTACGAAACCCATCCCAATTCCTGCGCATGTACAGTAAGTTAAAGCAGGTCTCAAGCTTAGGTTTCCAATCACGTGGATTGTGGTCACGCCATGCGTTAGCTACAGTCTCAAGCATATCTTTAGTAGCGACACCCTGTAAGATCTTCTCGGCTTTCTTAGGGCCTATGCCCTTAAGTCCATGAATGTTATCTGTACTGTCACCTGTTAGCATTTGTATACACATTTTATAATGACCTTGGTCAGCGTCAATAAAGTATTGTGTCTTCTTGTTGAAGTTGTAATGCCAACCGGGGACCATGTCAATGTCCTTGTCGATATGTGCTATAACGTAATGCTCACCAGCTTCATAAGCCTCTTGCGCCCAGATAGATACTATATCATCTGCCTCACAGTTGTCAGACTTAAAGCATCCAGTTTCCCAAGCGTACTCTGTAACTGCGTTACGTCTTTCGACTACCTTAGGATCTATCTCTGTCTTACTTCGGTTACCTTTGTAGTCTTCAGAGATACCGTACCTGAAGTTACCCTTACCTTTTACAGCAACATAACCTTTGATACTACCTGTGTCACGCATGACTGCATCAAGTGCTTTGTCAAAGTAACTCTTTGCTTGTGTGATTGAATCTGTTGTAACTGCTATACGGAATATGATTGAGTCAGCGTCTATAAAACACTTGTCGAACTCCATCTCTTCTGTCATACAGCTTTTGTTAAACATTTCGTATACTGCATCGTTATTATTGAACATACTTATTACTCTTTAGTAAATTGTCAGATGCTTTTAGGATCTGTAAGTTATACTCTACATGAAACCCCGATACATTTTTACCTTGTAAGGGGATTATGTGGTCTACATGGTAAGCTCCAGGCCCATGAATATTGTTGAGCCTTGCCGCTTCTTTGTAGATTTCTTTTATAGCTTCTAAGTCAGCCCAGCTAGGCGTTCTTTGTATTTTATTTGAGTTCCTTAATTTGTTAGTGGCATTACAAGCACCTCTGTTTCTTCGTTTCCACATCTTATTAGCTAGTCTTGTAGTCACTCGGTATGATTGGTCATTATTTCTTCGAGCTAAGGTACGCATTACATTACATTGTCTACATATATAATTGTATTTAATGGACATATTTTCAGTCCAATTAAAACCAACAACTAATGTTTCACTACAATCTTTGCAGGTTCTTTTTCTATTAATGGATTTCTGCATAATTAATACCGATCTTCCCATCTCCATCCATACAGGTAACACCTACAGACTTAGGTCCCTCACGGAATCCAGCTACAGATATATCTAATACAGTTTTAGAATGTTTAGTAGGCGTAACCCATGCAGTCTCGTCATGATAGAACAAGATAGGGTATGTACCTTCGATACCTAACTCTTTAATCTTCTTGTACTGGTACACTAATGCAGACTTGCATGTGATACCTTCTAGTGTTTGAAGTAAGTAGTTGAGTAGTTGGTGTTCTGAGCTTACAACAACTCGCCTACCATCAGCGCCTATGATAAAGCCAATCCCGGTCTTCATCTTGTTGTGATTATACTCAGATATTAAGGAGTCCTTTAGGTCTTTAAGCTTAGGGAACGCTGCTTTGAACTTAGCATCTGCTTCCTTACCAGCCTTGGGTGATTTAAGTCCAGTGATAACTTCACCAAGCTTAGCAACACCTGCACCAAATAAGTAAGCATATATAAAGCTCTTAGCTTTTGTCCTTGAGATGCCAAGTATAGCAGCATTTCGTGAGTGAGCATCAGTACCGTCAGATTCTTTACCCACAACTACAGATGCTGTGAAGTCATCATCACCCATGTAGTGTGCTAGACCTCTGAACTGATTACCAGCAGAGTCAGCACCCACTAACCTATGACCACGCTCACATGTAAGTAAAGCTCTTAGGTCTTTACCGTACTGTGAGTGTACTCCGGGTATGTTAACGATGCCACGATGACGACAACGAAATGAAGGTGTACCTATGGTAAACATATCACCATGCAGTCTACCATCACCCCACTTAGCTACCATCTCTATCCAGTTATCAACCATAGATAACCTTTGACGTAGCATGTAGTAGTCACTGATCATACTGCCAACGATACCTAGGGGTTCTAGGGAGCTGTCTGTTAGCTTTGGTGACATCTTTATCCACTTACCTGCTACCTTCTTAAAGGTCCAATCATCAGGCTTCCAACCAATGTCAGAGAGGTACTTCTTTACCTCTGCAAGCTGACCTAGTCGTACTTCACTGAACTCTATACGAGAGAAAGGTCCTGTGATAAAACTATCAGAAGCCTTAGTGTTTACATCTAAATCATACCAATCGGTTATGAGTTTGTAGTAGTCACCATTCTTCTTAACAATCTTATCTACTTCCTTACTACCCTTGAGCATACATACACTACCTAGCTGTGGCTCAAGCTCATCCTCAATGGCATGTAATTTCCATGTAAGATTTTCCTTAAGTTCTTTAGCTTTAGGCATATTAAACAACCAACCTTTAGCTGTGATCTCAGCATTAACTATTGCGAAATCATGCTCTAGGTTCAAGGCTTGCTTAAACTGTGGACGTGCTTTGATTTGTATTGACGCTTCTCTTGATAGTCTTTCGTATACTTTAGTGTTTAATGTAACGTCTTGTATACAATAGGTTAGCATCTCTTGGTTGTAGTTAGTCCAATCATTGTAGTCTCCTTTTGGATACTTGAAGAACTCACCCCAACCTGCAAGGCCATGCCTGTGTGTGCGTTGGAACATACATAGCTGTGACATTAGCAGTGTATCCCATACAGTCTGAGAGGGCCTAGGTTCCCATCCTAGGAGTCTTTTAAGAACTGGTAGGTCATATCCAATTATGTTGTGACCTGCTATTAGGTCAGCTTCTGAGAGCTTCTGGAGACCTTCTTCTAGTGAAGGAAGGTTGTCATCGTAATCTGAGTAAGAGAAGATGTCTTTTGTGGTGATATCTTGCATTACAAGACACCATATCTTGTTTACTTCAGGGATAAGTCCGTTAGTTTCTAGATCCCAAATTAGTTTAGTAGTCATAGTCAGTCCTCCCAGACTGTTAAGCAGTTTACAGTGACCTTGCTTAGGTCAATTAGTTATTCTACCAGCCCCAAGAGGAGCCAGACATTCCATCTGCGCTGTAGTCAGTGACACGACCTTCAAAGAAGTTCTTGAAACTGTCTCCATTAAGCACCCAATCTAACCAAGGTAATGGATTCTCTTGGATATCCCAGTTAGGTTTGAGTCCTAAGTTAGTTAGTCTTCGATCTGCGATATATCGGATATAACACTTGACTTCTTCTGACGTAAGGCCCTCCATAGGTCCCATTTCAAACGCAAGGTCAATAACTTTGTCTTCAAGGTGGACAGCAGTCCTGTACATTTCGTAAATAGATAGTTTAAACTCATCATTAACAACCTCCGGGTTCTCATGTGTAAATGTTCGGAACAATTCAGTCATACCTGCGACATGCATTGTCTCATCACGAATAGACCACTCAACAATCTCGCACATTCCTTTGAGCTTACCATACCTTTGGAAGTTTAACAGCATTACAAATGCAGAAAACAGTGACATACCTTCGTTACACACAGTTTGTGCCAGTGCTTTAGCTAAACCTTGCTTAGTATCTGGGTCAAATGTTTGCATAAATTCAAGTTTGTCTGCCATAGCTTCGTATTCTAGGAATGCTGTGTACTCTGCCTCAGGAAAACCTAAGGTGTCATTGAGTAACGCATAAGATCTCATGTGAATTGTCTCTCTTTGTGCAAAAGATAGCATCATCATACGTGCTTCATTGTTTTTAATACGGGGTAGGAACACATCTACGTAACTACCACCTACTATCACATCAGATTGTGTGAATAATCGCAGGATTTGGGTGATAAAGTTCTTCTCTGACACAGAAATCTTACCAGATTTCCACTGTACTACGTCCTCATTAAGATCACACTCCCATTCACCCCAATGTAATTTGTCATGTTCGATTGATTGTGTGACAAAACTGGTGTAGTTGAAGGGTTTAAAGGCTGGTGATGCAGTTAGTAAGCTCATTTATTAATTATCCTTGGCATGATAGGCACTCATCTTCTTCAACTGCGTAGTCTTTTAGTGCTACACGGGTAGGCTTGAAGCTTACTGTGTCAGCCTTAGCACCTGCACTTGTTCGAAGATAGTAAAGTCCCTTTAATTTCTTGTTAAATGCACGAATATGCACCTCGTTTACGTACGCTTTGTCGGTTCCAGCAGGAAAGAATAAATTTACAGACTGTCCTTGACAGATAAAGGGCTGTCGTGTTGCTGCATGGTCTATAACCCACCGCTGGTCAAGCTCGAAAGCTGTTTTAAATATTTGTTTAAACCATTCATCCATCCATTCTAAGTGTTGTACACTACCTTCATGTAGTATTATTGATTTCCACTGAGCTTCAATCCATTCAGGGCTGTCACTGTGGTCTTCAAGTACTTTTGATAGGTATGGATTCTTAACTAAGTGAGCGCCTACCCTTGTACGGTGGGTAAATGCATTAGATTTAAGAGGTTCTATTGATGCTGAACAACCAGCAATGATTGATGAGTTGGCGTTAGGTGCTATTGCTAATAAGTGTGAGTTGCGTATTCCATCTACATCAGGACATGAACCACGTTCTTCTGCTAGGTGCACTGATGCTGCTCTTGCTTGTGCTTTTATATGAGTGAACATCTCAGTATTGTAGGCAGTAGCCATAGGGGTCTCCCAAGGTATCCCCACACGCTGTAATGCACTGTGGAAACCCATTGCCCCTAGTCCTAAAGAACGCTCTTGTGTAGCACTGTAGACAGCCTTACGTAGTTCTTTGGGAGCATGGAAACAAAAGAAACTTATTACATTATCTAGCATAGTTATGAGGTCAGACACCATAGTGGTCTCCTTCCAATCCTCGTAATACTCAAGGTTTACACTTGACAGGCAACAGACTGCTGTCCGATCTTCGTTTGTCGGTAGATGAATTTCATTACAAAGGTTTGAACCATTGATAGTAAGACCTTTCTCACGCATTTCTGGGGGTAAGTGCCTGTTAGCTTCATCAATAAAGTTAAGGTATGGCTCTCCAGTGCGGAATCGTGTCTCAATTAGACGTTCCCACAGTTCTCTTGCAGGTAATGTATCCCTAACTGTCTTATCATTAGGGTCTATTAAGTCCCACTGACCACCTGAGGTTACTGCATCCATAAACGCATCAGTAATGTTCACTGCGTTGTGTATATTGAACGCCTTTCGATTAGGGTCACCACCTGTTGGTACTCGTATGTTAATGAACTCAATAATATCTGGGTGTGTTATGTCCATGTAAGCAGCATAAGAACCTTTTCGTGTCTTACCTTGTCGGTAAGCAGTCATGTCACTATCGACAGTCTTTAAGAAGGGTATAGGAGAGGGAGCCACATCACTGACAGACCTAATGTCAGACCAATGACCGCCAACACCGCCACCCTTGACGGATAGCCACCGTAATTCCGTGCTGTGTCCAATAAGACCTTCAAGAGTATCAGGGACGTAAGATAAGAAACAACTAATAGGTAGACCACGTACTTTTTCTCCAAGTGCTGGTGCATTAGATAAGATAGGTGAGCTAAACATAAACCAACCTTTACTTGCATAGTCGTATATGCGTTGAGCTAATTCATAATCAGACTTACAGAATGCCATAGCTGCCCTTGCATAAGCGTCCTGTGGGTCTTCCCCATCACGACAATAGTAGTCCTTAAGGAGGGTGTATGCTTGCTCTGAAAGAAAACTGTTACGTTCGTAATCAACTGTTATTGTCATTTAGAAATTCCTTTACTTTTTCTTCATTCTTGAAACCAATAAGTCTCTTGCCTGTTTCAGTGTTTAGCAGTGTAGGCACACTCATTACTTTATTATCAGCAGCTATTTGATATTCTTCTTCTATGTTGCAAGACACATACTCAACCATTAGATTGTCCAGCAATGTTTTTAGTGCATAGCATGGTTGGCAACCTTTTGTGTAAAACTTGATAATCATTCATCACCTCTGTTGTTCATTGCTTCTTCTATTCTTGCTGCTGTTAAGGCATCTACTAGTTGAGCTAGTGTTATTATTTCTTCTTCACTTAACTCGTACTGAAGTAAGTGGGGTATCCCTCGCCTGTATGAGATTACTGTTGACCTTAGCCATTGTCCTGTGTCGAATACCATATTAATTTCCATTCATTGTGTAGTATCTGTCAAATGCTTTTGTTATTTCTCTGCAGAATACAGACCTTACAATGTCATCTGGGTTATTGAAATCTGTCACACCGATGTTCTCTGACACTTCAGGTAACGTTTTGTCGGTGTGCATGTTTATTAAGAGATTAAGACCTGATTTAGGCCCTAATCTCGCTTGGGGTATGTCACCACATATAACTACTTTTGAATCTTTACCTATTCTCTTGAGAAACATTTCTATTTCTTTTGGTGTTGTATGCTGTGCTTCGTCTAAGATAACAAAAGAGTTATCGAATGTTCTACCTTGCATGTATTCGAATGGAACTACTTGAATTGACCCTGACTGCATAGCTTTCTCATAAGTACCATTTAGGTGCTTACGTAGTACGTCAGTGTATGGGGTAATCCAAGGTGCCATTTTATCTAATTCTTCTCCGGGTAAGAAGCCTATAGATTTTGAATCAGATACATTAGGTCTGCATAAAACGATACGGCTATCTTTGTTGTCAATCATAAATTGAGCAGCACATGTAGATGCGATATATGTTTTACCTGACCCTGCGAAACCAGTTCCAACTGACACTACATTATCATCTATTGAGTTTATGTAGTGCGATTGGTTTTGAGATAACGCTTGCAAACCTAGCGAGTTACTAGGTACTTTCTTTTTCTTTTGAGGCTTCTTCAACTTCTGGTTCTCCCACTGTGAAATTAATACTAATTTGTAATCCATCTTCTACTGCTATTTCTACAGCTTCCGATACTTTTATGTACAGTTCGCTTTCTAAATCTATACGGTATTTGTTTTCTATCCAGTAAGCATACAGTGGGTTTAGTATGAAGAGTATTACTGAAGAAAACACTGCAAGTGCTGTTGATAGCCAAAGTATTTCAGTTACTATTGTAATCATTCTTTATTGTCTCTATCTAGGAACTCTATTTGCATTTGCAATACGTGTATAGCTTTTGTTATATCTTGACGATGTGTACCTTTATCGCGTGTTAGGTATTTACCTACTTTTGTATAGATTGATGCACGTACTCCCTCGTAACCGAAGTTAACAAAGGTAGCCTCAAGTGGTTGTATTCCTTGGTTTTTGTAATGATCACCACCTACTTGTGAGTTTGTTGCACTTCTTATACATAATTTATCAGTATCTCCGAAGTCATCGAACCAAGGTTCTTCTTTAGACGGTTCACCAATACTATAACCAACTTTAGATTTCATAATGTATTTTCCGAATTAGCTTGATACACTGCTTCTGCAAAACCTCTTGGAGTTGCGGATCGTATGTTCTTTGTTTTCATAGACTTACCTCCAAGTTTACTATGTTGCGTACTTGCTCCATAGTTTTCACAACTTACTGGATCTTTTGCTGGCATTTTGAATTTACCACCTGTCCACAGACATGTTCTTTTAGAGTATGCATCTCTTGGTGCAATGTATTCTGGATACAGTGGGTGGATTTCTTCATTCTTTTTGATGTAACCACCGTATTCATAGGGGTGGAAACGATAGTCTGGCTTACGCCATTTTGTTGACAAGACTGATACTGGGTTTTCTATATAGTATGGAACTTTTAGATCAGCGAATAATTCATCACACCACCTTGCATAACTTACTGCTTTTCTTTGGAACTGAGGATCTTTGAAGTATTTAGCTTTAAACCATGCAGCACCGCTTACAGCTAAGTCAGTGCACACAGGGAATGCCATTGCAAACACAATGTTACTATCTGCATCTCTAAACTTATGCCATAGAGACAGTAAGGAACTGTAGTCGTGTAGGTCTGCATTTAGGTAGTGTATAGAACCACCACCTTCATACTTATCTACTTGTGTACCATCATGTTGTATGTCATAACAATAGCATGTATGCCCTGTTTTAGCCCAAGGTATTGCAGCTACACCAGTGTAATCATAGAGGGAAAGAACTATGTTCATAGTCCTAATCCTCTAAGCTTTATTGCTTTATCAATTCTATACTGAAGGTCGTGATAACTTATCATGTTAGCAATACTTCCTACTGGTTTACCTATAGATTCACCACACGCTTTGTATGTGACTCCATTGGCTCTAAGTTGAACGATTGTTTCTAACTCTTCTTCACTGTATTTATCAGACCTGTACCCTTCTGACTTACGCAGGTGTTCACCTATCTTAGGTTTGAAAACGATTCCCATGTGCATATTCTTCTCCTTCCATTTCTGATTCAGATAGATTCCTGTCGTGTTCGTTCACACATTCATCATAGGATTCCCATTCTTCAAGTTTCTTTTCCATTAGAATCTCTAAGAACTCGCTATCTCTTTGGATTGATCTGAAGTATTCTTCATTAACTGCGATCATTTTAGGTTTTAGTACGGGATCACTCCAACGATTTGCAGAGTAGTCTTTTATTAAAAACTGACATGCTTCGTCACTTAAAAAGTTAGGGGTCATTTAGTTCACCATAAAGCTTCTGAGCTATTTTTGATTAATAAGATTAATACTGTTATAAAAACTAGTGTGTACGTAGCTCCTTTAAGGAACTCTTTTAAGTTTTCTTTCATCTTTCTTTTCCTTATCAGGCTTAGAGAATATTTTGTCGTAATTATCTCTGAACTTCTTAGTATTACTTTTAGATACTAGCGCATCACCAGTTATGTTGTTGTAGCTAGTCATTAACAACCTCACCCTCTATATCTTTTAGTGGTTTTAGGTTAGGTTCATTTATGATTGCTAGTTGTTGTGCTAGTTCTTCATCAGTAAGGTCTTCTAAATTGATATTAGTGTTTATGTTCTCACTACGTTGAAGTTTAGGCTGTTGGTATTCAGCTATAGTTGCAGCAAGCTTAGATGCTTCTGCAGGATCACCGTCTTGTATAGCCCTTAGCATCATTATTTGCATAACTGTTAGACCTGTTGGCATGTCTGCAATTACACCATCTGATAAATACTTTAAGATTTCAACAGTTTCTTTCATTTTCTCACGGGCTTCTTTGTTAGATTTCCGCTTTTCTATACTCTTACCCTGCATCATTTTCATGTGTTCCTTATCCCATCTAGGTTTAAGGTTTGCAAGTGAAGATTCTGTTATTGCAATCTTAGGCTTTTTTGTTAGGTTTTCAGGCTTTACAACGCCATCCACGTACTTAACGTGATCTTTCATGTAGGTTACTCCGTAGTTATTATAAGTTCTATAAGGTACTTAAAAGATCTAGAGAGTAACCTAGACGTCAATGCTTTATCGGTAGAATATATGATCATCAATTGTAAAAACTGTAGTCATATGATCTGCCCAATATGGCGTATCAATCCACGTAGCATGGTAGTGTGTCGCACCATCTGAGATATCAGTTACCGACCCATAAAAGATAGCATGTGCAAGCAGTGACGCTTCTAGCATAGCTTTGTCGTTTTTAGGTATGTCTGATAATCCATCACAAAACCATGAATATTGGCAACGATGTCGTATTGGATAGTCGGTATTCCATTCATGATACCTAGCTTGTTTGACCACTCCACACACAGTTGATGGGTATCGTTTGTCTTTTACACGATTTAACGTGCTAAAACCTACGGCTATTTGACCTACTATTGGTTGATCTCTTGCTTCGTGGTATATATTTAGTGCTAAGCACATTATTGCTGCTTCTATCATTTTATTACCCTTGTATTCTGATTACTTTAAGCATCTTTGCCCCATGACCGGGGTATGCAACTACTTTTACTGTCTTATCCCAACATGCTCTACAATCTTTACATTGACCTTCTCTTGTATATGCACCACATTCAAAGGCTTCTTTAGGTGGTTTAACACTCCATATAGTTGAAGTGGTTTCACCTTCTATGATACCACCATTGATAGAATCAGAGGATAGACGTACTACTGCGTTAGGCATAGCAGCTATCTCATTTAATATCTTGGCGAATTTAGGGAACTTGTGTTGTCTTGTTGGGAACCAATGTTTAGTTGTTGGTGTCCCTTCTATAACTTGTTTAATCTTTCTTGCTAGACGTACGTCATAACAGTCTCCACTGTCGAACCATCTAAACAGTTCATCATTTAGTATTGATGCAATCATATCTGCAACCCAATCTTTTCTTTTCCAATCTTCTTTGTTATGTGCTCTTGGTGCTTTAACATTAGGCATGTTATACATACCAGTTGTTGCGTAACAACCTTTACACGCATCTACAAGTTCTATAATTCCTTTGACTACTTCTTTAATACTTCCGGGGCATGTCTTCAAGGCTTCCAACGACCATGATTTACATTTACGTGGCATCTTGCTTGTTTTAGATAGTTTAATCATTTTACTTCCTGTCGATCATATTTAGAATGAAAGATATGAACATTAATGTGGGTATTAACATAACCATCTGAGTTTCTTGCCTCAACGGTTCCTTTAGATACTTTAGGTACATTCCTTTGTCACTTGACATATAAAATAGTGAGAGGCTTGCTAGGCCTCTCTTGTTTCTATTTAGAAGTCGTCGTGTGTTGCTACTGCGTCATCTGCTTCAATGTCAAAATCTACTGATCCTGTGTACTCAATTAGATTAGTGATTTGGATTGCACTAAGGCTTGTTGAGATACCTTGACGACCAGCTACATCGTATTCATTACGATATACTTTGACGTTACCTGTACTACCGTTACCAATGTTTGTGTAAACTTCAATTGGTTGTTTCTTAGCATCTACAAGTGCTACTGGGAAGTTTGCTGACCCATCATGCTTTAAAGCTTTGCGTTTGATGTTTACAGCTACGTTACCATTATCTAGTGTACGAAGTTTACCCATCTCTGAGATTTCATCAGATCGATCTTCTGGTACTTCGATTTGAACTTCCCACTGCAATGTTCCGAAAGGAGATACTGGCTTTGATGGGTCAACTTTTAGATAGTTGAGTGTTACGTTACGTAAGATGCTTGTTCCTAAGTTTGTGTCTGACATTTGTATATCCTTTGGATTATAGTGATAGTGATGATTGTGCTTCTAAGTCGCCTTTATACAGAGGCGTATCTGTTAGTGTGTCATGCATACCTTCGATCTCATTGACAATAGTATAAGTCGATGCACGACCTTTCATGTTGTTATAATCTGAAGGGATGGCGACTACATCTTTTGGGTTAATACGAACAGCCATTAGATGGCCTTCACTTGGTACAAACCCACGTGCATACTCATATCCTGCAAAGTGCAGACCTGCAGAGCATGTACGATTCTTATCTTCGTCCACTAGATTACGTGGCATGGTCGGTTGTGCACCTACGCTGTTATCCATAGTGCCTGTGTAGCAATCACGATAGTCATAGTTGACTGCTTTGTATGCAACAAAGTATCCATCATCTGTGATTGGTAGCTTAGACAGTTCTAGGAAGCCGTATAACTCCTGTACTGCACGATATGATGGGTTAGCTAGTAAGTTGCGGAAGAACCTTTCCAGTGGCTTTACAGAGTTGTAGCTAGCTGTTAGGTCGAAGATACGCGAAGCCATGTTGTCAGGGATTCGGTAGTCGTCTAAGTACAAGCAGTCACCCACTAACTCAAAGTCAGTATTAGTGATTGCTTTCTTAGCTGTACGCCTGTTGTCAATTAAGTCTAGGGCTTCATTGTAGTTTCCCATTGACACTAGATCTTTTATATCTTCAAACAGAGCATGGGAGTCTGTTACTGTGACAGGTTTTAGATTGTCAAAGAGCGTTACTGAATGATCTGTGATTATATTCATTTGAAATTACCTTCGATTAGATTAAGTGCCTGACGTAATGCTTCCTTACCTCCATCATTCCACCTGTTATGGTAGAACGTTGACATGATAATTAGAGACCACTTATCAGACGTTTCATTTGCGTACCTAACTATGTACGCTGGTGGCCTAGCTTCAGACCTGTACTCGGGGATTCCTAAGTTTAGGATTTGATATTCCTCTTCACGTGACAGACGAGAGTTGTTGAACTCCACTTGTACTTCCCTACAAACTTTAATAAGCTTTGCTAGCTTTTTCTTAGGGTTTAGTTCAACTTTCTCTATGTTTTCGTCAAACAATGGTCCGCAGTTTGCATGCACTGTTAGGATTCTCAAGGTTTCTTCGGCATCTTTTGCTCTTTTTAGTCTTGCAGTTAATGCTTTTACTACGGCACTTTCTAGTTTATGGATTGAAGTCCACTTACCTGAACGAGATGCTGCAGCTTGAGCATGACTTCTTAGAGCATACACTTCTTTGTTAAGTAAAAGCCTAACACAGGATATGTATGATTCCCGTTTACCCAGAGTCCAGTTGGACATTGTTACGAAACAACCTTCTTCTGGAAGTTCTTTTACTGAATCTTTAAGCACAACACCTCTGTTATTCGTTAAGAATACCTGATCAGGTTTGTCATACGTTTTACTTTTTGTTGTGTTTTTAATTACAACGGGCATTGACAGAATTGTTGATAACTTTACAGGTTTGAAACCTAGTTGAGTTAACTCTGCATGTACCTCACTTACAGCTTTTGAGAACAGTTTTGTTTTTCTTTCATTAGGAAAGATAACTACACAATTAGTCTCCAGTACGCTTTTATTACTATTTATTACTTTGTTAGCTCTTGGTGATAAATCGTTTAAGTACAGAGTAGATTGATCTTTATCATGATTATAGTTCTTCATCATGTTTATAAGTGACCCTACTGAACAACCATTGTGGTTATTCCTGAGGCTTTTGTAATGTCTAACGTTTTTCTTTGCATTAAACGTTTTTAGATCCTGATCAAGTAGTTCTGTGAGCGTTTCACCTGAAGACGTAAGTCCTTTGTATTTGTAATTGGACGTATTGAAATGCCCATTACTTAGCCATTCGTCTATCCTGCTATTTAGTATTGCATTTAGTTGAACATGATTATCTGCATGTTCTACTCTATATTCGAAATCTATTATGTAGTCTCCAGATATTTCTGCAATCTTATCAGAAATGAATGCAATGGTTTTAGCTGTCATTTCTAACGACTCTCTTGATGGTGGTATATCCACTTGACCAAGCTCTGCTACAAGAGTTATGTCTAGTCGGTAAAGAGAGTTCTTTAAACCTTCTGGAAGTGAGCGTATAGGTGAGGTATATGGTATACCGCCCATTACTACTGTAATCTCAGAAGAATAGTGTCCAGACTTTACATCATACCCCATGTGTAACTCAGGTATTTCAGGCCATACGAAGTCATCATAGTTATGTATGATTGGTTTGAAAGTGAAGTATCCTAGTTGTTCTCCACATTCTCTGCGGAAAGAAGATACATTACCATCTGAACCAATATCAACACTGATCTCAAGTCCATTAACTTCATCAGAAGCTTCTGAACCTACTAAGGACACTGTGGGCATACCTGAGTCTTTAAATGCAGTGTACACATAGACCATACCATTCCAGTAGTTACGTATTGTGTAACTGTCAGTGATAGCAAACGGAGTCTTTGAGCCTAATCCATAAGCGCCAATTGAGGTATCCTCATGGTCTTTGGTTGAGTGTCCTAGGTTTGTGTATACATCATAAAATTCATCGGGATCTATGCCAGTACCGAAGTCACGTATCTTGAACTCTGTCGAGATCCATGAGGGTAAGGTGATATGAAATGGTAACTCTGCTTTGCCAGCTGCAACATGTGCATCTCTTGCATTAGCAGACAGCTCACGAATGACTGCACCTTCTTTGTTTTGATACAGTTTATCGGTTAAGATGCTGAACATTTTAGCGTTCATTTGCATCTGGAATTGTTGGGTGTGCTGGACACCGATTACTTGTGCCGCATTACCATAGTTGGATAATTGCATTATTCTATTCCTATTGGTTTGATGTGCTAAAGGTACTTAAAAGATTATTCTTCTAAGTACCTGATTACTATAAGAGACCTTTACCTGACATGCTGATTTTGCTTTTATCTGCTGCTAGATATTGTAGGTCACCTGTTCGACCGATGTTGAACACAACCACTTCTGTGCTCATGATTCTTGGAATGTAAACTTCACATTTTACGTGGTTGTTCTTGAACTCTAGAACTTCTTTAACTTTGAAGTTCATAGTTTTCATTTGACCTACTACTGATTTGTAGGTAGCAGTGAAGAACCTACCCCTGCTGTTGTTAAGTTGCATTTTTAATATATCTGTTCTTCGCATAATTACTTCCTGTTGGTTTATAAATAGATTAGTACACTTTCCCTAATAATATAGTACAGAACTACGTTAAAGTTAGAGCAAACTATGGCCTCTCATAGTGAGGTTTATTATTAATCCATAGGTTGCTCATATTAGCTTATGTATGTGTGCTGATGGCAGATCCCAATTCTCACCTAGCTACTTGCCTGTTCTAGGTTTGGTTAATTATAATATTCCTGTAAATGCTGCTACTATGATTACTACACATAGACACACTGCAATAGTATGTACATGTTCATTCTCTGCGTTATCACCTGCTACAGGTTCAAATTTGAAGGGCATTCCTTCATCGTTGCAGAAGATTATTTCGCAAGCTTCGCCTTTTGCTTCGCTGATTAGTTTTTTCTTTGCATCGGTGATTGCTGTTTCACCTTTGCGGAACTCCACACATACTGTGTGCTTACAATAGTCTTTTATGATTAAGTGTAATATGTACATTGTTCTTCCTCTTGGATTATTTCATTTTAAAGATTATTATTTCTTTACCATCTTCTCTTACGATAGGTACGTATGGATTGTTTGTTGGATCTTGAGCACCAACATATGTCCATTTCATTCCTTGATTCTTGTTGACTTCCACTGCTTCTAAGAAGTCTTGGTTATCTACTGCGAACATTAGGACTAAGAGTATGAACATTATTCTACCTCCCTGAATAGAACATCTCCAAAGACGAACTCCATTAAGTTATCCATCTGTTTATCCACAGTTTCGTTATTCTGGATATATGTTGAGAAGGAGTTTGTTTTCTTACTTACTCCTACTACCTCTACTACTTCATTTTCTAAATACTTTTCTTCGTAAGACATTATAATTCCTTATGTCGGTTTACCTGCTGGCCCAAGGCACACGTGAGTGTGCATGAGTGCGTAGCATGGGTGTACACGTGAGTGTGCATAAGTGCGTAGCATAAGTGTACACGTGAGTGTGCATGAGCTTGATTGCCGCAGAGGCAATTGAGTTAGCACAAGTTTACTTGTGTGCTTGAGGGGTAACACGAAGGTGTTGCCCTTAAAAAAAAGGTGAGAGGCTCCGTGTAGAAGCCCCTCAGGGGAAGATCTAGTATAAAGGCTTAAAAGTCGCCTTCATTAACATCATCGGTGTCATCTTCACCGAACGCTGATAAGTGGTTGAAAGGGGCTATGTGGTCTAACACTCGAATAGTTCGAATATTATAATACACTTCCTTTTTTACTCTAACAACGTTAAAGAGGAGGTCTACTAGGGTACCCTCTCCTAACTCGCCCTTATCAAAGGGTTTCAACGCTTTAGTCACCACCTCTATGCCGCCAGTGGGATCCCCATTGGGATATGTGGCGTTTTGGTTGAGCCAAACGGAACCATCTTCGTTTGACTTGCCTTTGGTCACTAGGTCAAGCCCATGACCACTTACTAGCAGAGTGTACTGCCCACCGAATGAACGGTACACTGGCTCGATGGTCCTAGAATTGATGATTGAACAATTCCGAACCACATGAATCTCTTGCTGCTTAGATACTGCTTTTGCTTGTGACATAGGTCACTCCTTTTGGTTTAGAGATTACCTCAGGGTAATCTTTGTTTTTTAAGGCAATCAAGTAATCTTGAAAGCTACTGGGGGCGCGATAGCGACCTGCGTCGATGGTCTGATATTGTTGAAGTCAAGATGATTTGCTTTTAGATGAAAGTCAACCAGCTATTTCCCAAAGTACACTGAGATACTACCTTGATTGTATTGCCACTACACTAGCCCCTGAGGTTATCCTCCTTGGGTATTGTGGTAGATATATAGATGTTCCTTGGGATACTTTTGGGTATCCCAAGGGACCCCTTGGTACTACGAGTGGATAATCCTCCCTTCTATGGCTCTAGGTGGACTCCTTTTGTATCCCTAAGGTTAGTTTGGATGATCCCCTTAGTATTCCTACGGGATACTGAGGGTGTCTAAGGGATACCCTAGGTATCCTGAGGGATCCCCTTGGGGATCTTGGGGGGTACCGAAGTAATGAAGGTACCCTGTATATCAAGGGACTTACCCGTGTATCCCCTAGATAAACTTCTGTGAAACCCTTATATCTTTTAAGTACCTTATAGGAACAATACATATAATCTTTTAAGTACCTTATAGGAACACTAGTGAGTAGCTAGGGTAGTACCAGATACTGGACACGGTAAGGTACTACCTTAAGAGATACGAGGGGGTCTCTGAGTAGCTACATCACTGTACTTGTATCTAATATATATAGATATAACAGTCAGACACCCCCCTCAAGAGTAGTAAGTTAAGTACTTATAGGTTCTTAAGGATACCTAAGGTTAACTACTACTGCTATACCTTCTTATATACTAGGGAGTTCCTTAGGGATACTATAGGTACTATAGGTCCCTTAGTAGTACTATGAGGTAACTACTCTTTTATTTATTTTGTATTGCTTACAAACCCCTCATGGCAGGGGTTACCTAAACGTAGTCTTGGAGGACTCCCTTTGGAAACTAAAATAACCAATAGACAGAAGCTGGCTTTAGCAATAGAAATTCAGAAGCGTAAGGATCTCGTAAGATACGAGGGGTCCTTCCAAGACTTCGCTAAAGAACAGATCCGTATATTACCAAAAGATGCAGGTAGGGGTTTTATACCCTTAGAGTTTAATGCAGCTCAACAGATTGTAGATGATGCAATAGAAAAACAATTAAAAGAAACAGGTAAGGTACGCGCTATTATACTTAAGGCAAGGCAGATGGGTTTATCAACTTACTCTTGTGGACGTGTATACTGGAAGTCGTACCTTACACCGTTTAACAAATCAGTTGTTATGGCACATGACTCAGCAACGTCTGATGCACTCTTCTCCATGTCACGTAATATTATACAAAACATGAAGCCAGAGTTTAAACCTGTGCTAAAGAAGTCTAACTCTAAGGAGATTGGGTTTGAACACAATGACTCAGGGTATCGTTTGTACACAGCAGGTTCCCCTGAGGCAGGTCGTGGAACCACACCAACTATTGCTCACTTATCTGAAGTTGCTTTTTGGACTCATGATGCAAAGATTCTTGCTGGTTTATTCCAAGGTATCTCACAAGCTGACGGTACGGAAGTAATCCTGGAGTCCACAGCCAATGGCGTGGGTAATGAGTTTCATAGATTGTGGAAGGGTGCTGTAGCTGGAGAGAATGAATATATCCCCATATTTGTTCCGTGGTTTTTAATGCCTGAGTACAGACGATTTGTATTAGAGCCTGAGGTATTCTCAGATACTATTACAGAATCAGAGGAAGAGTTACAAACACTACATGGATTAGATATTGAACAGTTGTACTGGAGGCGTCTTAAGATAGCCGAAGGGGGTATGGATAAGTTTAAACAAGAGTACCCATCTACAGCCAATGAAGCATTTATAGTTTCAGGATCTAACGTATTTGACACGGGTAAGCTATTAAACACGCAACCAGAGATTTGTGTTAAAAGACAAAACTTCAGTATTGAATCATGTACGTTTGACGATCACAGGGAGGGACACCTTGAGATCTTTAAGTACCCTAAGTTTGACAGTAACTTTATAATAGGTGCTGACTGTGCTTTAGGGGTTGGACAAGACTACTCAGCAGCAGTAGTCCTTAATGCAGACAGAGAAGTCTGTGCTGTTTATCGGAATAATAAAATCGATCCCACTCAATACGGAGATCTTTTATTCTATTTAGGTAGATACTACAACAACTCCCTGCTTGCAGTGGAATCTAATTCCTTAGGTATAGCAACACTAAACCGATTAAAACAAATGGATTACGTGAACTTATACCATCAAACTAAAGTAGCTAATGTATCTAATGAGGAAGGTACTCGTCTGGGTTGGAGGACTACCCAAGCTACTAAGCCAATGATCATAGGGCATCTTAAGAACGCAATAGAGAATGATGATATTTCTCTTGCCTCCCCCATTATCATACAAGAGTGTATGAACTATGTGGCTGATGCCAGTGGTAAAACAAATGCTATCTCAGGTTGTCATGATGACACAGTAATAGCAACGGCAATAGCCTTAGAGGTACTCCGTACTCACGGAGGTAGGTTATCAACGACAAAAGTTTCTTTTAGGAACCAATCGTTTATAACTGATGATACCCAGTGGCTTTAAAAGTTTCCCATAGTCCTCCACTATGAAAGACGTTTGTTATGGTTTCTTCGCGTATCGGGAAAGATAAGTAATGAAACCACCTAATTTTAATAGATTGATTTGTAGGGTGTTTACCCACATAAAAGAGGTGTCATAGATGGCAAGTAATAATGAAGATGGATACAAAGTTGCAGTATCCGATGAGGACCTAACAACACTCCTCGACTACAAGTTAGCACAGGCTAGTGCTAGTTTCCTAGATACCTCAGAGCTATCTGATGAACGTCAGAAGTCAACCTATGAATACGCGATGATACCCCAAGGCCACTTAAAGCCACAAGGCGTATCTCGTATTGTGTCCTCAGACACAGTTGAAGCAATTGAAGGTTACACTGCAATACTCTCAGAGCTATTGTTTGATAACAATAAATTAGCAAAGTTTAAGTCTTATGATCGTACTCCACTGGCATACCATAAAGCTACTGCAGCATCAGAGCTGTTAAACCACTGTTTGTTTACTAAGAACCGTGGTTGGTCAGTTCTTAACACATGGCTTAAGTCAGCACTTATGTGGAAGCTAGCTGCAGTTACATGGACATATGCATCAGAAGAAACTATTTCTTTTGAAGAGTACGAAACAATTGCTAGCACTGCACTAGATGTGCAACTATCAGACCCAGAGATCACTACAACAGGTGATATCTATTTAGATGAACAATCAGGTAACTACCTTGATGTACGACTTAAGCGTACAAAAGTTACCAACAAAGTTGTTGTATCACCAGTACCACCTGAGACCCTAAGAGTCGGAAGAGGCGCCACAGGTATACATGATGCATCCTTTGTAGGTTTTGAAGAAGAGATGACAAGATCCGAAATCAGAGAACGTTGGCCTGACAAAGCTGAAGGTGTTGATTGGTCTACTGTAGAAAGTAATACGCATTACGCGTCCGAGCTTAATACAGATTCCCTTGCACGTAAGCAAGCTATCGGTACAACCTTGTTATTAGGTTCAGGTGATGACAATCAACTAGAAGCCACAGAGTCTGCTGTAGTACTCCGCTGTTGGGTATATGTAGATCGTGACGGTGATGGTATCGCTGAACTAAAGTATATTGTTCGTGTAGGCGACACTATACTAGAAGAAGAAGACGCAGATCATATTCAAGTAGCAGCCTTTACACCGTTTGAAATACCATTCGAACTTGAAGGTTTATCTATGTCAGATATGGTTAGACCTTCTACATTGGCATCTACAGCTATTTTACGTGGCTTTGTTGAGAATACATACTTGACAAACTATGCACCTAAGATTGCAGACCCCAATGTAGTCGACTTCTCTGCTTTACAAAACATGAAGCCTAAGCAGATTATTGCCTCTAATGGTAACCCACAGGGTGCAGTTGCATCTTTACCACCAGAGCAAATATCAACAGGAACTGTCCCATTACTTCAGTTCTTGCAAGGTCACAAGGAACAAGCCACGGGTCTGTCTAAGGCAGCCCAAGGACTTAACGATGCTTTATACGTGTCTGGTAATTCAGAAGCTAAGGTGTCACAAGTGCAGTCAGCTGCACAAATACGCATACAATTTATTGCTCGTAGATTCATGGAAACTGGCGGTCGGGAACTCCTTGAAGGTATCTACCGTACAATGCAAAAAGAAATGCGTGGTGGGTCTGTAGGGGCATATACAGGAAATGCAAGGTATCTCGATGTGTTAATAAATGATTTACCCGGAATTGAATTTATGTCTGTGGAAGCAGATGTTGGCGATGCCAGCAATCAGACCCAGTTACAGAAGTTACAAATGATAGGCCAACAAATCCTGCCAGCCCTTCGGGACGCTGGTGCAGGTGCTGTTGTAGCACCAACTGCAGCTTCAACTATTGCAGTACAAGCGTTTGATGCTTTAGGTTTAGACCCTCTTGATTATCTTATTGATATCAACACAGATGAGTTTAAAAAGAAAGCAGAAGAAGGTCAAAAGAAAGATCAAGAAGCTCAGGCGAAAGCTACAGAGCTTAAAGAGTTGACAGCGAAGTTAGAAGTAGATTTACAACAAGCTAACATTGACTTCACAAACGTACAAGCCCAGAACGCCATTCAGGATAACCTAAAACAACTTATGGTTGCGTTAGATAAATCCGAACAAGAATGGTCCAAGTTAGCCTTAGAAGCTGGAAAGGAACAGCAAGCCATGCCAACTAAAACTAACATTGATGTACTATATGCAAAAGCACAAACACTTGTAGCTGATGTTATGACTACAACTGCTGGAGCATCTGGAGCATCCAAATCAGCTTTACCTCAGGAACCTCCAATGGATGGTATGCCCGGTTAAGCGATATAGGGGGTGATACTGTATCTAAGCTGCTTGGGGTCTCAGCTTTAAATTAAGACCCCTACCTAACCTAGTACAAGAGATATAAAAGATGAAGAAGTATAAACCGGGTATTGACAAGAAGGTCAAGCCACAGCTTCAATCTGATGGGACATATCGACCCGGACCTTTCTCTGATGCTCAAACAGCTTTAGGTAAAGCTACTTTTTCTAAGAAAGAAAGAGATGAGTTCTTCACAGAAGCGTACGGAGATATACTTTCAGATCTATTTTTAAAATGGTTAAACACTGAGTCTCACTGCACGAAAGAGAGAGAGTATTTATACCACGTAGCAATGGGCTTAGGCTCAGTAAAAGAACGATTGATTAAAATAGAAACTTATGGATTCAACCAAGAATTTATTGATCAATCACATTTAGAAGATGAGGAACAAGATAATGATTCCAACTAATACACTAGACGAGTTAACGAGAGCTGAGTATGACTTACAGCGATCACAGGTATCCTTAATACGAGAAATCGGTAAAGGAAATGAGAAGAGCCGATTACATGCCAACACCCTACAGGCAATGTCTTCTGCACTCATTCTAGTAAAAAGTCTTATTGACAACCACGCTGACAATGTACCTGTTGTACAAAAAGCTAAGGTTCAATCAAATAAGAAAGTAAAGTAAACGAGGACTAACAGGGATAATAAATTATGAGCAACGAAAACATTCCAGCGTCTACCTCCACAGGAGATGACTCTGATTTCAATGCTGGTCAACAACCACAGAATTTTGATGACATTCCAGTACCGATGGGGCCTATGGCAAAACATCTTGGTATTGAGACTGATCTACCAGAAGATTCTGAAGAAGGTGACCCGGAAGATTCTGTAGATGAAGTACCCACTGAAGACGATACAGATGAAGACGATACACTAGATCAAGAAGATGACACTTCAATTGAAGAAGATGGAACAGAGGATGATGATGAATCTACCCAAGACTCCGACTTACTCACAGAAGAGGATATTGATTGGGACTATAAAGTGCCAGTTAAGATCGATGGGGTTGAGCAACACTTAACTCTTGAAGAACTCCGTAAAGGTTATGCGACAGATCAAAGCTTGTCTAAAAAGGGAAACAAGATTAGCGAACAAAGGAAAGAGTTTGAGACTGAACAACAGTCACAACTTGATGACTTACAAGGTATGGCTACATTACTACAAGAACAACTTCAAGGTGAAGAAAACGAACTTGCAGCTGAGTACCATAGCTTTGATGAAAAGATTAAGGAAGCCCGTAAAGAGGGTAGTACTTATGAAATCACAGAACTGAAAGATCAACGTGAAACTGCTCAAGAAGCTTACTGGACCGCTCGACAAAAGCGTGAAGGTTTGACTGCTGCTGTGCAAGAGAAACAACAAGCCCAGCTTGAACTTCAAAACCAGCAGACATTTGCAAAGTTTAACACTGATATTGCACAACTTGTCCCATCTTTTGTGGAAGACGCAGAAGCTATACAACAGTTTGCATTAGATGAGGGAATCCCAAAAGAACTCCTTCCACTCATTGAAGATGCAACTATTATCAAATTTATTGATGATTACCGTAGGCTAAAGCAGAAAGCCACTAAGGGAGCTGTTAAGCGAAAGGCAGCGCCTAGAGCTAAATCAGCACCTATTAAAAAGGGTCTGACTAAGAGTGCACAACAAGGTAAAGTAAATACCGCAGTTCGTAACAAAGTCCTTACAGGTGAAGGGTCTGAGAGTGATCAATTAGATTTCCTCAAGAACCTATCCAAGTTCCGCTAATCCTTAACTTTTTATTTTATCTATAAGGAATATTTAACATGGCTGGACGTAATTTTACAACAGGTGGCCCTAAGGCTGCTGCTGGTGCTAATGGAATGAATGTATCTGAGCGCGAAGATTTAGCTAATTTCATTAGTTTGATCACACGTGATGAAAGCCCATTCTACTCTTCAATTGGCAAAACAAAATCTAAAGGCATTCTTCACGAATGGCAAACAGATGAATTAGCTTCTCCCGGAGCGAATGCGGTAGCTGAAGGTTCAAGCTTTGCTACTGTAGACGGTGCTCAGGTTGCAGAACCTCTACGCACTCGTTTAGGTAACTACACTCAGATCAACTCTAAGACTGTTGAAGTATCTGGTTCTAAGCGCGCAGTTGACCAAGCTGGCGTTGCAGACGAGTATGCTTACCAGTTGAAGAAGCGTGGTACTGAGCTTCGTCGTGACGTTGAGCATGACCTAGTACACAGCTGGAACCCATCTAATGGATCTGGTACTCGTACTATGGGTGGCTATCAGTCGTTCACTAACGTAAACGTAGTTGTAGCTGGCGCTGCTGCTGGTTACGTTGCACCTAGTGCTACTGGTGCAGGTACTGTAGGTACTATCGTACGTGGTGGTTCTGATGCTAACTTGGCTGCTCTTGAGCTAAGTGATGTTGATGATATCATGCAAAGCATTTATCAAGAAGGTGGTAAGGCCACTACAATGATGTGCTCTCCATCTAACAAGCGTAAGTTCTCTGCTAAAGCACAAGCTGCTGATAGCAACGTACAACGTAACATTGATGACAGCGGTAAGCTTCGTCAGTCTGTTGAGATGTATGACTCCGACTTCGGTGCTATCCGTATTGTACCAAACTACATCATGGGTTTAGATCACAACACTGATGGTACTGGTGCTGCTTCAAACTCTAAGGACTTCTCATGTCTTGTATATGATCCACAGTGGTACAACATTGCTACTTTGCGTCCTTTGCATGAGACAGAAGTAGGTCAAGCAGGTGACTCTACTATTGGTCAGATTGTTGAAGAATGTACTTTAGAAGTTCGTAACCCTAAGGGTTGTGGCTTGATTGTTGGTTTAGCTGGTTAACCACTAAGCTACATAAAGGGGGTCCTTAATAGGGACCCCTTATTTTTTAAGGAGGACACTGTCATGGATTTTAAGTCCCAAGACAACAACAAACATAGCTTTAATGTTAAAACAGATCAAAGTAAGTTTTCCCTTGATCAAGACATTAGTGCATACCGAGAGTACGCTAAAGAGTCGAGAGACCTTTACGATAGTAAAAGTGAAGCTGGTAACAGGTACCGCTCCTTTGCAATAATACCAGATATTGTTGCTATCGATATCCTTACGAAGTACCAGATAGATATACATGCTACTGACTTTATGGGTGACAAGAAATTAGTTAATAAACTTAAAAGCATTATAATCTCCGAGTATCCAGACCTACTTACGCACGGTCACTCTCGTAGAAAAACATAAAAGAGGATACCGTATATGTCAACTCCAAAGTACACTGCATTAGTAGCTAAAGTGCGAGATTGGGCTAACAGAGATAGTACAATACTCAGTGACACCTTAGTCTCTGATTTTATAGATTACTCTGCAGACCTTTGCTACAGAGAACTTCGCATACCTCCTTTGGAGTTTACATATCAATATGACGCTGCTGAAACTGCAGGTGAAACAGTACTGCAGATACCTCCAAATTTGAGTGAGATAATAATGTTCAGGGTTAAAGACAGTCAAGGTAACTCTTATGTTTTTGACAACAAGCTTGACATCAGGTCTTTCTCAGATAAGAACACAGCTAAAGGACGAATGTCTTTTACCAGAAAGGGATCAAACATAGAGTTCTTCCCTGCATCAGCGGTAGGTGACGTTTATGAGCTGCACTACTATCGCAGGTTGTTTGATATGGATGCAACTTACATTGTAAACCAAAGTAACATTACTGCAGGTAACACAGCAATAGCTGCTGCTGCAGATTCAGGAGCTGTTCAGTTCCCTGCTTCTGGCTCAACTACTTATGTAGTAACAGTGGATAACGTGGGGTCAGGTAATAAATACTATATTGACGGATCTTCACAAGCTACTCTTAACCTTATAGAAGGTAACACTTACATATTTAATCAGTCAGCATCCAGTAACAGCAACCACCCCTTACGATTCTCAACTACATCTAATGGTACACATGCTAGTGGAAGTGAGTACACCACAGGTGTTACAGTTGTTGGGACTCCCGGAAGTGTTGGGGCATATACTCAGATAGTTGTAGCTGCCAGCGCACCTGTTTTATATTACTACTGCACAAACCACAGTGGAATGGGTGGAACAGCTAACACTCCCGTACCTGCTTACTACACAGGAAATGAAGTCTACAACTGGTTACGAGATGAGAACGAGCGTGTACTTCTTTGGGGTGCACTGCATCATGCATTTGAGTACCTTGGTGATGAAGCACAATCAATGAAATACTTTCAAAAACAAGCACAAGGTGTGATTGAATTAAATAGAGCCGAGCAGAGGCGCAGAACATCTGGAGCTTCCAATAGGGTCACTTATGAAGTGTCCGAGTTATTATAAGGAGTTAAAGGATGGCAATTACATATACTTCAGGACCAGATCCCTTAGTTTCAAAAACCTCCGAAGGTGGAGCGTTTAAAGCAGAAGGGTTAACTGAGCTAGCAAATGCTCTTACTTCAGCCAACCTAGCTAAGCTTTCTGAAATAGCAGCAGAGGCGTCAAAAGCCGCAGCTTTGCTTGCACAATCATCAGCACAAACTTCAGCTAGTACAGCAGCAACCAGCTTAGCTTCTATAGGTGCGTCAGAAACTAATGCATCTAACAGTGCTACAGCAGCAGCTAACAGTGCCACAGGGGCGGCAAGTAGTCTGGCTGGCATTGGATCATCAGAAACTAATGCAGCTAACAGTGCTACCGCAGCATCTGGTAGTGCTACTTCTGCAGCATCCAGTGCAACCCTAGCTACCACTAAAGCAAGTGAAGCGTCTGCATCTAAAACTAATGCTGCCACTAGTGCAGCTAATGCAGCCACATCTGCCTCAGGGGTTACTGCTAGTGCTTCTGCAGCAGAAACTGCAAGATTAGCCGCAGTGGCGCAAGCTGTTATAGCGTCTACTCAAGCTACAAATGCATCAACCAGTGCATCAAACGCAGCTACAAGCGCAACAAGTGCAGCAACAAGTCTATCTGGTATTGGAGCTTCTGAGACTAATGCAGCTAACAGTGCTACTGCAGCGGCCAACAGCTTAAGCTCAATAGGGTCTTCAGTATCTGCTGCCTCTACTTCAGCTACTAACGCTGCAAACTCAGCATCTAGCAGTGGAGTATCGGAAACTAATGCATCTAATAGTGCAACTTCTGCAGCAGCATCCTTAAGTACATTCCAAGGAATATTTTATGGATCCTTAAGCACTGAACCAACAACAAACATAGCTACAGGTGACTTGTATTTTGATTCGTCAGCCAGTGCTATGAAGGTTTACAACGGAAGTAATTGGCAAGTTGTAGCAGCAGCTATTTCTAGCATTAATAATTCTTCGTGGTCTGGTACAGACTTAGCTGTTTTAAATGGGGGAACTGGAGCATCTACTGCTGTACAGGGCCGTATTAATTTAGGTCTTCAGGTTGGTACAGATGTATTAGCACCTAACGGTGATGGTTCAAACTTGACTAACTTACCTTCTCAAGACGATTCTGCCATTGCAATGTCAATTGCGTTAGGTGGATAAATGCGTTTAAGAACATAGAGGTTTAATATGAATAAAATAAAGAGAGGTCTAAATGGCAAACGCATTTAAAAATAAAGGTCTGAACCTTACAGATGCTATGCAGACAATGTACACCACGCCAGCTTCTAAGGAGTCCGTGATACATTCCGTTTTCCTAACAAACATAACAGATGGGTTTGAAGGTTTTGTATCCCTAACTGTACATGATGTGTCTGCAAGTCAAGACTATGTAGTTCTTCACCGAGCACCTGTAAGACCGGGTAGTACTCTGACTTTTGACAAACCAATTAATTTAGAAACTGGAGACAGTATAAAAGTCTCAGCTTCTGATAACAACTTAATGACTGCTTTTCTAAGCGTACTGGAGGTTAGCTAATGTCTTATCTTGGAACTCAACCTAACGATCAGCCTAGTTACAGCCATCAAACTTTTTATGGTTTTAAGCTTGAAAAGTCTACAGGAAATTTGACTGTACATGTAATTGATGAAGGTGCAGTTAAACTACCTGACAGTAACATTATAGACGACGATGATTATAAGGACCACTTCTGGTCACAAAACAAACTAACGTACCAATGGGGTTCCAATGGTCATATAGAGGTGGTATACAAATGAGTACAACTATTGATTTAGGTAAGCTACGGTTTAACTGGGTAGGGGAATGGGCATCTAATGTCCAGTACGAATCCAATGATTTAGTGCGGCATGGTGGAGATGTCTATGTGTATATCTATGCACTAAAGACTAGCGGTCAAGCTGTTACAGAATCAACATATTGGGCTTTAGTACAGGAAGGTCTTTCTTGGAAAGGCGAGTATGTTGCAGCTACTGCGTATAAGCGGCATGAGGTTGTTCATCACGCAAACAACGCATACGTTAATATTTTAAGTGAACCATCTGCAGGTAATGCTCCACCAAATGCTACATACTGGCAGCTACTTGCTACTGGTATTAAGTTTGAAGGTGAGTACAACAACGCAACTGTTTACCAAAAAGACGATATTGTTTACTACGGTGCTAACACTTATATTTGTATTGTCAACTCTCCCGGTGGAAACTTACCTACCGATGGGACATACTGGTCTACATTTTCTCACGGTATTCAATGGGAAGGTATTTATAACAACGGAACTAGCTACCAGAAAGATGACGTAGTCACTTATGGCGCTGGTGTTTACATTGCTAAGTTAGACACAGTGGGTAATCTACCTACCGATGCAAGTAAATGGGACGTTCTTACAAGTGGAATTAAATACACTGCTGCTTGGGATACTTCTAAATCTAACTACAAGATCCATGATGTTGCTACCTTTGGCGGTAATGCATATATTGCAGTTGCAGACAACCCCACAGCTGGAAGCGCACCCTCAGTTAACACTGCTCAGTGGGACGTACTTTCGTCTGGTATTCAGTTTGAGGGTCAATGGGTCGTTGGAACTACTTATCAACCAGATGATGTTGTTGTCTATGGAGGAAGTACCTACATAGCTCGCATCATAACTACAGGTGATTTACCAGATTCTGTTGCAGCTTCTTGGGAAGTGCTTGCTTCAGGTCTAAGAGGACGCGGTCAATGGGCAACATCTACTGCTTACCTTGCAAATGATATTGTTTCTTATGGCGGTAAAACATTTAAAGCTTTACTTACTCATGCATCTACTGTTCATGCAACAGACCTTGCAGCAAGTAAATGGGAGCAATTCTCTGGTGGTCTTGATTGGAAAGGAAACTGGACAACCAGTACCGCATACAAAGTAAATGACCTTGTTAACTCTGGTGGTTCTGTATATGTAGCAACCGCAGATCACACATCAGGTTCATTTGCTGGAGATTCTTCATATTGGGCAACATTTGCCAATGCTGGAACGGATGTTGGATTAACGATAACTTCACACGGAGATCTACTGTACCGAGGTGCTTCTGGCCCTGTTGCTCTTAATGCTGGACTCAATGGGCAGGTATTAACCACAAAAGGTACCAACGCAAACCCTGTATGGAAGAATGCCGCTGGCGCTACCATTGCAAAATATTTAATTAATTCATAAGGACTCAATCATGGCTGAACAAGTAAAAGTATTTAAAAACGTACAATCGCAAGCAGTTGCAGGGGTTTCTCATTCTGACAATATGTTCACAAACGCAGCAACCACCCGATCTGTCGTTAAACAAATATCCGCGACAGGATTAGGTGTAGGCGCCACATTAGAAATGGGTGGGTCTACTATTATGACCTCCACATCTGCAGGTGTTATGGAAGGATCTGGTAATTTGATCATGGACGTCAACAATGCATTATCTTTGAAATTCCCAGATATGGGCATTCAATCACTTAACGGTATGTTTTTTGCTAATGGGTCAGATGGTATCAACAAGGTAGATGGTGACTATTTAAGCACTCACGCAGCTGGGTCACAAGCCGCTGCTATGACTGTGACGAATTATTCAACTGGCGCTAAGGCAACTGATGATGCATGCGCTACCCGAGATGCAACAACAGGTGCCATAACATTTTGGCGACAGTATAGCGGTCAGTTATATTCGTACAAAGAAGATGGTACAGAAGCTAACTCAGCCGTTAGCTTTGGAGGCAATGGTTACAACATCTGTACAGACGGAGTTAAATATATCTACGCTATTCGTGCTGGTAGTAGTTCCGCTATAGACAGGTATAATTATGTGACCAAGGTTGTAGACACAATTGCGACTACCTCAGGTAACATGTATGGTCCTCAAGGCAACCAAGGTGCCTATGGTCTTTACTATAAGGAAGGTGACAATGAATACCTTCTTGGCAAGGAATATGCAACTTCAAGCGAGGTTTATCGTTTAAATTTAAGCACAAGGGCTGTTAACTATTACAGCCACGGTGCGTTCAGTGTAGGCAGTTACTCTGATGGGGCTGCAATTACCACTAATACCGCAGGTACTACTTACTTAGTAGAGCAAGGAACAGACTATTGGACTAAGTGGGATCTCAGTGCAGCATCTATTAGTAATGCACCAATTCGTGTTAGCAACGGCTCTTCATCATCAACTGAATATGCTCAAGGCGCTGGAGAGATAGCACCGGGTATCGTCTTAGTTTTTGGAGAAAATAGCGATAGAATTAGTCTTATCAATGTTAACGTAGGTGCAGGACAAGCACACTACTCTAATACGGGTAGCCACGGATTCTCAATTCACTACGATTATAGTAATCGATTTGCCTTCGCTACTCTGCCAATCTTAGCTGAAACTAGGTCTTATGATGTTCGTATCTCAGGCGTAGAAATTACAGAGGATTCTTAATATGTCGTTTAAAACAACAACAAGTGCTTTTGGGGCCGCATCAGCAACAGGAGCCGCATCAGTAGATAAGATAATTCCCGAGGATGCACATAACCTTGTAGGAAGTGTGGTGACTTCATCATCTCGAGAAAACGTGTACAGCACAGGTCAGTGGTCCGACAACGGGCCTTGGACAACTTATTACAATAATTGGCAGGATGCAAACTCGAGAACTCAGGGCTGGAATATGTTTATGGGTGACGGCTACCCAGATAATAACACTAGCTTTAAGTACAGTAATGACAGTGCCAGTAATGAGCACCGACAGATTGAGTGGGGCCAAGAAAAGCGTGTGGGTTTTTACTACAGAGATCGCTTTGAGTATGAAAACCAAACTGGACAGTATTCAGGTTCTACATGGCGCTGTATGCCTGTTCGTAACACAACTAGTTCTTCTATTACCAGAACCATAGGTGCGTCTAGAACTGGCTCTGGTGGTAATTATGGTGGACATTCTACCCTTATGTACACACCGGGATCAGCTAAATACTCAGAAGTAACATCTGGCACATGGACTATAGTAAATAACGACAGTCACACAAGTGAGAGTAACTACAACCAAACTTTTAGTGTATCCATACCAGCTAATACGACAGTTCTTCTTATGAACACATCTGGTTGGTGGTATCACACTACCTATTGGTTTAAAGATTCTAATATGTTCTACAACCTAGATAACTTTTTTACAGCTGATAAAAGTTTAGTGTGTGACTTGCGAATGTTAGACACTTTGGCAACCATCCGTTTAGTTGGGGAGATGTATAACGACTCCAACCCTTGGAAAGTGTACCCACAATGCGCCTTAAAGCACGGAGATCGATAACATGGCATATCCAGCAATAGAACATTTAGCCCATATACAAGGTGATATTGTACGTGGCGTTAAAGCAGAAACAAAGCTAGCTATACTCGCAGAATATAGTATTTCAGATCAACTTAATTCAAAAGGTGCTGCAAAGACTGCAATGCAAACTGCTATTGGAGTTCTTATAACAGCAGGGGCTGCAAAGCAAGCTGCGGTTTTAGCAGCCACTACCTTTGAAGAACTGAACCTAGTTGTTCCAAAGGCAGAGTAAGCTTAGCTACAATAGGGGGCTACTTAGGTAGCCCTTTATTATCTTACGGAGGGTAAATAAATGTCTGTAACATACAGGGGTGAAACTTTCTCTGGTTATAACAAACCTAAGAGAACACCTAATCATGCAACTAAATCACATGTAGTCTTAGCCAAAGAAGGTTCAACTATTAAAATGATTAGGTTTGGAGAGCAAGGTGCTAGCACTGCAGGTTCACCAAAAGCTGGTGAGTCTATGCTTATGAAAGCTAAACGTAAATCCTTTAAAGCACGACATGGGAAGAATATTGCCAAGGGCAAGATGTCTGCAGCATATTGGGCTGATAGGGTAAAATGGTAGGGGTTACATATGTATCTAATAGTAATAGCTATTGCACTTTCAAGTAGTGGAATTGCACAAGTACCTGTAGTCTTACAAGGTTACAGTACACTAAAACAATGCAGAACAGAACTTCTAGAGATTTCAAAGATCTCTAATTATGAACTTATAATAAACCCCTTGATGGGATATGCAGTTGGTAAGACTGACAGTAAAGCTATAACCACAGCGTTTTGTGCAAGAGACTTAAGAAACATTTAACAGGAGGACATTATGGGTTTATATTCAAACATACATGCCAAGAAAAAACGAATTGATGCAGGGTCTAAAGAGACTATGCGTCCAGTAGGTTCTAAAGGTGCACCCACAGCTAAGAACTTTAGAGATGCAAAAAAGACAGCAAAGAAAAAGTAAGGAGTATGTTATGGCAGCAGGAATGAAACATTATTTAAAGAACGGAACTGAACATAAGGGTTCTATTCATAAATCTAAGGGTATGGCGATGACAGGTGCCACGCATACTAAAACCAGTAAAGACTTGTTTCATAAAAAAGACTTGTCAGATTCAGTTAAGAAAAGGATGAAATAATTATGCCAATGGTAAAAGGTAAGAAGTACCCGTACACAGATGCAGGCAAAAAGGCAGCAGCTAAAGCTAAAGCAACACCTGTGTCTAAGCCTAAAAAGAAATAACTTTGTGGAACCTATAACAGGGTTAGGTTATGTTCACCTAAGCCCTGAGATAGCTCCTCAGGGATCTGTTCCTGACAGGGAGCCTAAGATACTTAGGGAGCAACAAGAGTATAGGCCAGTGCAGACACCTAAGGGTCCGTATGAAACTGCAGGTGATTTCTACTCAAAGAGGATATGGATATGTTAGCTGAATTAATGATAGCCAACGCTGCCTTTAAAGTTATAAAGACTACACTCTCAAATGGTAGAGAAATCGCAGACGCAGGTGCAGCACTAGGTAAATACTTTGGTGCTGAGAAATCAATACAAAAGCAAGTAGCTAGTGGTTCTGGTAATGTCCTTGAAGCTTTCCAAGCTAAAGAGCAGCTAGCCAGACAAGAAGAAGACCTTAAGTTTATGCTTAATAAGCAACGACTACATGGGTGGGTAGACTTTTTAGAATTTAAAGCACAGTATACCCGAGACCAACGTGAAGCAGCTTTGGAAGAAAGAAAGAAAATAGCTGCTAGGCAAAAGAAAGTAGAAGAAAACGTAACACTAGGTATTCAAGTAATGGTAACTTTGTTAGTAGTAATGGCAGCTTTGTTTGGTGTTGCACTATACATGAGAGGTTAAATAAATTGACAGTATGTAAAATATGTGGATCTCGAGATGTTAAGCCCGGTTTAAAAGTCTGTAGGCAATGCGCTGAGCGTAAGCTTAAGAAAAGTTAAAGGAGGAATATACATGGGGTTTCAATTAAGTAATAACAGTATTATGAATTTAAGTGGGGTGGATGATAGGCTTATTGATATTGCAGATGTTGCTATTAAGCTATCTCCTATTGATTTTGGAATACCATCTACTGGTGGTTTAAGAACCCAACAGGATCAAGCCAAGCTGTTTACAGATGGTGTTTCTAAATGTGATGGTGTTAATAACAAGTCATATCACCAATCAGGTAAAGCACTTGATGTGTATGCTTATGTTGATGGTAAGGCTTCGTGGAATAAATCTCATTTAACTACGATAGCTACAGCAATGTTACAGGCATCGGCTCAGTTAGGTTATGAGTTAAAGTGGGGTGGACTGTGGAAATCTTGGCAAGATTATCCTCACTTTGAGATTAAGGATTAATCATGGGGTGGCTTAGCTTCCTCAACCCCATTGCAAACTTGGGTAGTACTTATCTAGAAGGTAAGAACCAAGTTGCAAGGGCAAAATCAGCAGCAGCTATAATCAGCATTGAAGCAGATGCAGATGTTAAGGTTGCCAGTGCTAAAGCAGCACACAAATTAGCAGACAATGGACAGACACAAGAGTTTAATTTAGATCTTGTGGCTATGCAACAAATGGACAAATCATTCCTAGACGAAATTATGATTGCACTATTACTAATACCTATAGCAGCTTCGTTTATAGGGTATCAGGCTGAAGTCACAGCAGCTTTTGAATCATTTGCTTCTATGCCAGAGTGGTATCAGTATTTAGTTTTAGGTGTTTACGTAGTTAAGTTTGGAATGCGTGGTTTACTTACTAAATTAATATCTGGTCAATTCAACAGGATACGAATGAGGTAGCCACACTATAAAGGACTTTACAATATGGATGCACGATTTGACAGACTTGAGGCTAAGCTAGACAGACTAGCGGAAGCTATGGTAAAACTCGTAGAGATAGACACAAAGATTGATGGTCTTCTCTTCCACAACAACACACAAGATAATCGTTTAAATAAACACAGTCAAGCTATAGATGAACATGCTGTTAAACTAGCTGTAGTATCTAAGTCTAGTGGAACTAATGAGTGGTTTGTCAGGTTACTAATTGCTTGTCTAGTTACAGGCGCAGCATTCATGATGAGAGATCTATAAAAACAGGAGGCACTATGCCATTTACAATAACCCCAGAGATAGACTTCTCATCTGTGGGTCTTATCACAGACGTACCTGCACATGCTCTACCACAAGGGGCTTGGAATGACTGCCTTAATGTGAGAGTCAAAGATGGATCTGTTCAGGGTGTAAACTCTTTTTCAGATTCATTCACAGTTGATAGTGGCTACCCAGCTTCTAAAGCAGTTGTAGTGTCCCAATGGACACCTGCTGGTTCTAGTTACTTAAACATAGCATACATTTTAAAAGACACAGCTTCTACTACAGGCACTAAGGGACGAGTGTTTGTGTACAACACACAGACCTCAGTTAATGCAGAGATAACTAATGCAAACGCAAATGCTAACTTTGAAATAGATGATACGTACCCACCTCAATTGTTTGTATTTAATGGATTACTTATATGTAATCCCGGAACTGGTACACCTCAATACATATCAGCTGACGAAACAACTGCTGGAAGCTTGATTGATCTACCTCATTGGATGACTTACGCAGGAACCAATAACAAAGCTATTGCAAGGATAATCAGACCATTTAAAAATAGACTAGTGGCAATGAGTTTCTTGAATGATAAAGGTACAAGTTCAACTGCAGACGATGAAGAGTTCCCAATAGACTTTGCTTTCTCAAGCCACATAACAGGGCTTAACTCTCTTGCAGGTGCGGAGTGGTCAACCTCAGTCACTAACACAGCAGGTGATGCATTCTTAACACAGACTCCCGGAAAGATACTTGATGGTGGTCAGTTAGGTGATTCGTTTATAGCTTACAAAAGCGACTCTATTGTTAAAGTGTACGAAACAGGTGATAACTTTATACTTGGCTTTTCATCTATGTTTGAAGATGATGGCATATACTCTACAAGGTGTTTCACAAACATAGGAAACTCTCAACATTTAGTTATTGGAAACTATGGTGTATACATACATGATGGACAATCTCAACGACAAGATATTGCAAAGGGACTATTCCAAGAAACATTGTTTGATTTAGTTCAGGCTTCATCTAAAGATAGGGCTTTTGTATTCCAACAGACTAGGGATAAAGAAGTTTGGTTTTGTTTTAAATCAGGACTAACAAGTAACGGTGGATGTGATAGGGCTTTCGTATTTAACTATTCAGATAAGAAAGTGCACATTAGATCCTTACCAGACATAAGTGATTTGTTTGAATCAGAGCTGAATGGAGAATTAAAAATCTTTGCAGCTAATGCTGAAGGTAATACTATAAAAGAACTAAGTTCTACTTCGTATGAAGCAGATGGTTGGTTTATACGTAAGAGTGATTCGTTCCAATCTAACGAAGGTATAAAAGAAATTAATGAAATCTTAATAGAAACTAAAGGTCAACTTAAGATTGCTGTAGTAGGTTCTGCATCTAAACTTGCAGACTCTGCACTTTATACTTTGTTTAACGCTGATGAAAGGTTATTCAATCCTGCAAATTCTTATAAGATAGATGCAAGATACTCTGGTAGATTTATGAACTTAAGGGTTACTATGTCAGGGGCTATAAACCCAGAACTAACAACTCTACAGTTTGGAGCAAAAATATCTAGTAGGAGATAACTATGGCGGTCATAAGTGAAACTGAATTACAAAGAAGATTACTACTGCTTGAAAGAAAAGGTTCAGTCTCTAAAAGCAAACTTGAAAATAAAGATCCTGAAAACGGAAACCATGCTGAAGGTGACCTGCATTACAACGCTACTACAGGTAACCTTTGGATTTTTAAAAGTGGAGTTTGGGAGATTGCACCAGATGTTTTACACATTAGATACGCAGACAATGTAGTTAACATTGGGGCTGATAATAAAGCTTCTAGTCAATCAGATATAACTGGTTTTTCAGATCAACCGTTTAACAGTGCTGGTGTTCAGAAAGCATTTAGAGGGTTATACTGGGGTAGCTCCACTGCCTCTACTTCTTCTACAGCATACGAATGGTTTAATGTGTCAGTAGCAACAGGCACACTTATGGAAAGGTATTGGGCCAACTCTTCTGCTAGGCTAGTTAACATTGGTAACCCCGATATTCCGGGAGCAGGTGTTGTGTGGACTCCTTTATCTGCTGGTCAAAACCCTCCGTCAGCTTCTTTTTGGGTTGCTGAAAGGTTTTATGTTGGTGGTCTTTGGACTGCTTGGCAGATATACCCAACACAAGCAGACGAGCTTGGTATTCCTTTTGTTAAGTACATAAAGTCTGGCAGTAAGCCAACCCTTGGGAGTTCTCAATGGATAACTGATGTAGTTGAGGCAGCTTCTGTTCAAACAGGGTTATCTTTTAGCAATCAAAAAGAACTAGGGTATGGAACTGTTGTTGTCATTCAGTATGATAACGGTAAAATCTCAGGTCAATTTAAAAGAGTAAGCGGAGCAGACACTTGGGTTGCACCTTCTCAACTGATTGACGGTGATGTAATAGTTGACGGCTCACTGACTGCAAACCACCTACAAGCTAACAGCATTGGCACTAGTAAGTTAATTGTAACAGGTGTAGATGCAGTAACTGCTACCACCTTTGGTGCTGCTAGTGCTTCTGATGTGTTTACCACAGGTACTACCACTATTGATGGTGGGAAGATTACAACTGGATCTATAAATGCAACAGATATAACAACAGGAACTTTGAATGCTGCTAGAATAAATGGTGGCACTATTAGCGGAGTTCTTATAGATGGTGTTGGAATAACTGGTGGAACTATAGGTATAGGTACTCCAGCAGCTGGTGCAAGATCTACGCTAAATGGTTATAATGTTGAAGTTAACTCTCAAGGGTACTTACAAGCAGTTGATTTTGTAAACTTTGGTAACGTTGGTGTTTTTGGAAATGCTGATGGTTTAGCTTCTGGTGTTAGAGTATATAATGCAGGTACAGGTTGTGCTATTTGGGCAACAAATACACACGCAACTAACAACGTACATCAACATGGTATACGAGGCGAGCACACAAGTGTCACACACACCTCTGGACTAGTAGGGCCAGCTAATGCATATTCTTTTTATGCAGAGCATGGTGCAGGTTATGGACCCTTCACTGGGTCTCACGATGCCTTGATACCCACAGGAACTTCAATACCTTATGGTGATATTGTAATTGACCATTCTTGCATATCTAAAGTTGACATCTCTAACACTATATTTAAAGTGGTACGATCTTCTTCTCCTAATCAAAAAGCAGTTGTAGGTGTGCTTGTACATAACAACGGACTACTTGTTAATGCGTATCCACCTTCTGCTTTTGTAGTATCTAGGGAGATAGATGAAGAAACAGAGGAAGAAGTTATAGTGTACACAAGTGCATGGGATTCAGTTAAGAACACTTATGATGGTGTTATTATGAACTCTATAGGTGAAGGCCAGATTAACGTGATAGGTGAAGCTGGTAACTTAGAAGCAGGTGATCTAATAGTAACATCAAGTACCGCAGGTAAAGGTATGAAACAATCAGATGATATTGTCAGGTCTTACACTGTAGCTAAAGTAAGAGAAGATGTAACATTTACTTCACTCACAGAAGAAAAGCTAGTGGCTTGTATATATCTGTGTGGCTAATTTTTAGGAGGACTAAGCCGTGATGGAAGGTAAACTATTATTACCAGAAGAAATACTAAACAGGTGGGCAGAGCTTTCACCATTGATAGATGATTTCTTAAACAAAGGGTACGGTGAGTCTACTGCTTTTGACATAGCTCAGAAATGCATAAACTTACAATACCAATGCTGGGTAGTTGATTTGGATAGTGAGCTTGTCTGTGTTTGTATAACAAGGATAGACGAGTACCCTACCTTTAACTCTCTCCATATTCTTGGAATAGCAGGTGTTGGACTAGAGGGGTGGAAACACTTTCACCCAACTCTCGAGAACTTTGCTAAGATCAATAATTGCACTAGGATAACCCAATGGGGTCGCCAAGGTTGGGCGAGAATGCTAAAGGGTTTAACAGGTGTTAATAATGAAGAGTACAAGGTTATACACACTGTCATGGCTATGGAACTAACAACATGAGTAACAAAGATATAACTATAAAGATGTTAACTTCTGAAGAAATACTTGAGCAATACTCAGATATTAAACCTGAGATTGACAAAGCATTAGAGCATAGTTCTGGTGAGTGGACTTCAACTCAGATAATTACAGCTTGTATTTCAGATCCAAAGGCCTTTCACATTTGGTCTGTGTATGATGGTAAAGAAAGGATTGCAAGGGCATCTACTAGATTCATACAATACAACAATTTTACAGCTCTCCATGTCATTACTGTAGGTGGTAAATCTAATGGTAAAATGACTGAGTGGACTGAAGTTTTTATTGAACTACTAAAGGAATACCCACAACTAGATTGCGTTGAATGCACTGGTAGAAGGGGCTTACTCAAACCACTAATTAAAGCTGGTTGGAGTGAACGATACACAACAATACGAAAGAGCCTCAAGGAGGGTTTTGATGTCTAAACTAATTAAGATTTATGACGGTATGACTTTCAGTTTATCAACTGGAGAAGTGCTGGAAAAAGGTGAAGTAACTTACTGGAGTGAAGATGACCTTACCCTTTGTGGTGGTGGACCTTCTTCAAGTACAACCTCTTCAGGCTTTGCTACAGAGTACAAGCCAGAAATACAAGAGATGCTTGCAGAGTCTAAAGAGTTGTATGATAACGATGAACTAGGTCGAGTAGCTGAAAGGAACCCAGAGTTTATAAAAGCGATTCAAGCTGGTAAAGGCGTAGCTGGTGATCAGTATAAGTATGAACAAGATATTGCTGGAAGAACTGGCATGACAAGCTCAGAGCAAACTCTTATAGATCGTGCTGCACAAGATGTAGACCTTTCAGGTATGAGAGCAGGTGCTTTACAACAAGCCCAAGGTGCTCTTGGTACATCCCAAGGTATGGCAGGTGCACGTGGTGGTCTAGGTGGCGGCAGACAAGCATTAAACCAAGCTTCTATTACAAATGATTTAGCAGCTAAGTTTGCAGGTATAGATCAAAAGCAACAAGAAATGCAAATGACTAACTTAGGTAATGCTGTTAATGCAGAGCAAGGTCAGTTTAATAGAATGGGAAGTGCACTTAACTCTTCTGGTAAGTATGCAGAGACTCTTGGTAAAGTTGGTCAAGCTGAAATGGGTTATGATCAGAAACTAGCAGACTCTAAATACACTGCTATGGCACAACGAGTTGGTTTGTTCTCCTCTATAGCCCCTAAAGAAAGTACAACTAATAAAACAGGAGGTAAGTAATGTCTAATCCATTTGCCCCCTTTGCAGAACAAGAACAAAGTATGATGGCTAAAGCACCTCAGTTAACTGGGTTACCTATGCCAAACTCAGATTATCAGGAGAAGCCCGGAATTGCTGAATTACTGGGTCCAAGTGTTGCTCAAAAAGGTTTAGATGCAGCAGTTGGTCCTGATGCTCAAGGTCTGTGGGCAGGTTTAACTGCAGCTCCTGTAGCGGCTATTCCAGCTATAAGTGGAGTACAAGCTGCTGGTATGGCGCAATCTGCAGCACTGACAGGTGGAGCATTAGCTCCGGGAGCAGCTCAAGCTATTCTAGGTTCTTCAGCATTAGCAGCACCTACGGTAGCAGCAGCAGCAGGTACCGCAGGGTTAGCGGCAGCACCTGCAGTAGCAGCGACAGCTGGTGGAGCAATGGCAAGTTTAGCACCAGCAGCCTTAATGGCAGGTCCTTTTGCCCCATTGGTCCTAGGTGCTGGAATGTTAGCTGCTAGCGGCAAGTAAGGAGAATATAATGGCAACTGCTACACAAATTAAAGATTTGCAAACTAGGCTTGATTCCACGTTTGGAAAAGGTAAAGTTAAATCTAATGAAGATACTTGGGCTAAGAATAAAGCAGCACTTGACACTATGGAAGCTGCAGGTAAAGTTCCAATCTTAGACCCAAGTGGTACAGTGAGAGGAACCGATGCAGTTTTAAAAACAGCTGAAGTTTACACTGATGTTACATCGGAATACAAAGATCTACTTGCTCATCTTTCTGGTGAAGAAGGGTACAATCCAAACTTCTATTTAGATGGCTCAGGTATCTTAACCACAGGCGTAGGCCTTACAGCTGAGTATGTTGCTGACCCCTCACCACTTAGGGCTATGACAGAAAAGACCAATGAGGCTAAGAGTCGTGTACCTAAATACGCAAGACTACACCCTCAGGTTCAGCTTGCTCTTGTTGACTCTGCTTATCGTGGTGACTTGACTAACACCAATGAGGACACTGGAGTGGTTACCTCTCAGAAATGGGTTGATCACGTAAACAACGGTGACTTTCGTAAGGCTGCTGTTGAACATATTAATCATAATGAATACAACAAAGCTAAGGGCATTAGTGGTAAAAACAGAGGTCTTATCCCAAGGTTTGATTGGAGAGCTGCAGCTTTAAAAAGATCAGCAGAACCCCAGACTATACAAAAGATGCAAGATCGTAGTAAGTCAATCTATGATCAGAGAGAAGACGCTGCAATGCTTAATGGTATGGGTAGTGGAATTACTCCTGATAAGGTTCCAGAGTCAAACATCTTTAGTGATACTTTTGATTCAGTTACAGATTCTGTAGAAGGATTTGTGGACAATTTGCTAGCTACTCGTAAATTTCCAGAACAAAAAGTACCACCAAAAACAACACAAGATATTCCAGTACCCGAACAAGGGACTACTGTACCTAACGCGGAGAATGAAATGGCAACACAAGCACAGGTTAAAGCTTTCATAAAGAAACGAAATGAAACACAAACACTACCTGAAGGTGGTAGGGTTGACACTCCCTTGCGGAACCAACCAGCACCTACCTCAAAGTACGGTGTAATTGTAGGCAGAGAGCCTGTAGATACTGTTGGTGAATACATAGGCCCCAACACTGTTATAGACCCTGCACTAATGCAACAAGTAGCACAAAATAGAATGCAGCAAAGTCAGCTTTATAACATACCTGTACCTACAATTGACAACGACATACCTAGTGTTGCTAATGGTGGTGTATTCCCATTCCCTGCGGTAATCCCACAAGGAACTGTAGATCCGGGTTTACTTGCAGCATCTAATCAACAAAAGATGATGATGGAGCAAGCTCGAATGCAACAAAATCAGCTTAACATGATGAACACACAAGGGGCTGTAGATCCGGGTTTAATTGCAGCAGCAGCTGGACAACAGTTATCTATGATGCAGCAAGCAGCTAAAGCTTCTGAAAGGGAGCCAGCTGCTATAGCTCAAGATCAAAGCAGGATGCAACAAAGTCAGCTTAACTTAGTTCAAAGGGGTGGACAAGGTTATCATTATGATCAGAATGGAAGGCTAGTTGTTAACTACACAGGCCCTGTTAACCCTGCACCACCAGTAGGTACTGTTCTTTCCAGTAATGGACAGCCTGTTACTACTGCTAGTGGCTCTATGATTGGAGCACCTACACAAAACCCAGCTTCTAAAGCTCCTGCTGGTGGTAAAGGCGCTAATGCCACACCTCAGTCAGCTATTGCACAGCTTACGGGTATGAAAGAACTCGGAGGTAAGTAATGGCTGTTGATAGGAGTATGCCTAGATTTTCAGGCACTAACATACCTAGGCCTGTTCCTGATCCAAATCAGGGCAAGCTTAACTTTGATGGTAGGGGTCGGAAACCAAACCTAGCACCTAAACCTGTTCCACCAGTTCAACCAGTTCCAACTCAACAAGCATTAGACTTAGACAACACTGCTAAACCAAAAAATACTATACCTTCTGTAGATAAGAATGGTAACCCAAGGACTACTTTTCCAAAGGCTGCTGTAGATGATATGGGTAACAAGGTTAAACCAACTGATTATAAAAATCTGGCTAAGTTTGGTAAAGCTGCATGGAAAGCTACTAAGATTCCTAGGGCATTAACGATTCCGGGTCTTGGTGCTATGGTATTAGAAGAGGCATTGTTTCCTACAGTATATGACTCAACTGAAACTAAAGATGCTCTTGCTGAGGAACAAGCAGGTTTTGATGAAGAAAGTATAAAAGCTTTAACTAAGGCTCAAGACAGAGTTAACTTACTAACAGATATAAACGCTGCACCTAAGTTACTTAACGAAGCTAAGTTAGAGTTGTCTCAACTTAAAGGTTCTACAGATCCACAACAATCTATTACCGAATGGGAAAACGATGTTAAGTCAGAGTTGGCAAACAACCAAGCTATTATTGACGCACACACAAGGAACTTAAGCTTTGACCCTGATGCTCTTAGGTCTGCACTTAAACCTGCATTAGAGCAAAGGGATGCTCTTGAATCTAAGCTTGCTGATGCGTCTTCTTGGCGTAAGAGTATTGATGCAGAATCTGCAGTTAACAAAGACCCAGACGCTGTATCTGTTATGGAAATGGCTCAAGGTATGGACCCAAGTACACTACTACCTCAGCTTGGTTCTTTAGATAAAAATACAATTAAAAAAGAAACTGATAGTGTATTAGATAGGTTTATTGACGGATCAATTACTACTGTTAATCAAGCTATGTCACTTGCTGGTAAAGGACTTGGTTCATTGTTTAGCGACCCAGCTATTCAGAAAGCACTTGTGTACTACATGGGTGCTCGTCTTATGGGTTACTCTGGTAGTGGTTCAGGTATGGCTGCTGGTGAAGTTCTTCTTAAAAGCTGGGAAGATCAAGCTGCTGCTGATGTTTTAACAACTAAGGCACAAAACAAACTCGCTGAAGATGCAGCTGTAGATCATACTAAGTCTGTTCAATTCTTTGATAAAACTACAAAGAAGATTATCTCAGGTTACTCATCTAAAGATGGTAAGGCTTTCTATCAGGTTACAGACAAGGGGCTTAACAAAGATAAGAACGGTAATCCTATTGCTATAAACCCAGCGTCATCTGGACTTGTTACTTATAAATCAAACACTCATAAAACTTATGATGAGATTAATCAAGGTATCTTGGACTCTACTAATAAGCAGACCAATTCCTTTATTAAAACTCTTAATGATAATCCAGATTATGATGAGAAAGATTTGGCAGCTCTTAACCAGACTTTTGGTAACGGACGTGCAGCCAGAGATGTGCTTGAAATTGTTACTAGGGAAATGCAAGAAGCAGGTGTTGACTATGACAATGCTGCATTTTCGGCTATGTTCCAAAACATGTTAACGACTACAATGGAGAAACAAGCTGATGGTTTACGTAAAGGTGACTATGGCGAAGAGACTGCAAGCATGGTTGGTGAGTGGCGAGAAATGCAACTCAAGAGTAGCTTAACAGGTGAAGGTAATATAGCTAACTTTGTATATGGAAAAGCTACGAAATGGAGTGGCGATGGTGTTGCCGAATATGAAGAAGGTTTTGACGCTAGTGGTCATGCTAAGGGTATGCTTGAAGAGAAGATAAACTCTCAAAAGAATTGGTGGGTTAAAGCTGCTATTGCAAATGGAGCTGATCCAATCTTAGCTAACGAAAAGATAACCACTACTAGAGTTGTTCAGGAGTTTGGACGTTTGTTCCAAGATACTGTAATGCGAGATCCAACTGCACGTGTGTACTGGTCAGATCAATCTGGTGACAGAACTAACGCATTCATGGAGTGGATGCAGAGCAATGACACAGGTAATATTAACCATGAACATCAATACCTAGGACTTAATTCCCCTGAAGTTAGGAGTCTTTCACTTGATATTGATTTTAATAAACCTTTTAAGATGAAGTAATAGGAGAATACTATGGGAGAGGGTCTTGTTTTAGATCTAGGTGATTTACTCACACAAGAAAAAGAGGCTACACAAGGCCCCCAAGAAAGCTCATTAGCTATTAAAGGGTCCGATTGGGCCTTTATTGATGGTGATACTATATTTAATTCAGTAACAGGTAAGTCAATAAGACTAGATGGAATTGACACCAGAGAAACTGCTAAGTTTATAAAAGAAAAGCCATACTCAGAGTCTGAGATTGGTGCAGATTCTGCTGCAGCTTACATAGCTGGTCTTGCAAATGAATATGGTTTTAACAGAGAAGTTTATTCAGGTGAGAAAGGTTACTATGATCGTGATCTTGGTGACTTGTATAATGAAGATGGTGAGTCTTTTGTACAAACTCTAATAAAATCTGGTGTAGCTTCTCCATCAAGATTTTCTGGTGGAGATGACGTAGGTAATGTTCTTGCAAGTGCTTTTGCTGAGAAGAGTAGAAACTCTGATAAAGTTCTAGGTACTGCCAGTGACCTGTCTTCTTTTGAGCAAGCCAGACAAGCTATCTATGAGGTTGAGACAGACCCCTATGGTGGTATGGCAGTTCAGAAGCTAATGGCCTTTGACGCTGCTGAGTACGCACGTAACCCTAACTTCTACATGGGCATTAAAACTGTTAACGCTGGTGCAGATTACGAAGGTAAGTCTAGAACTCCTTTTGGTACTGGCTTTGACATTGGATTTGCTAACTTGTATAAAGGTTTAAATACTTTTGGTCAAGCTCTTAGTGATCGTATAGGTGCTGAAGAGACTGAGGCATCCTTTGCAGCAGACGCAATTAAGAATCAGAAGTATATAAATGCTCAACCACTTCTAAACATGAATGTAACTCAAATGGATTGGACTGAGTTTGATGAAGTATCTTCTGGACTCAGGGGTATGCTTGGTTCATCTCTACCATTCATGGGTGCAACCTTAGTTGGTATGGCTGCTATGCCTGTAACTGCTGGTGCTTCTGCTGCACTACCTATTTCTGTTTACACAGGTATGGTATTAGATACTATGGAAGGTGACATAGCTGACAAGAATCTTGGTGTTGCTATTGTAGCTGGAACTGCTATGACTTTCTTAGACAGACTAGGACTTAAGGGTCTTGTCAGTCCTAAGATGATGCTTACCAACGAAGGTCGTAAGGAAGCGATCGGTCATATTGCTAGAGTTAAAGGTATTTCTACGGAAGAAGCATCAAACCTCTTACTGTCTATGAGTAAACGAGAGTTGCTCTCAGAGATTGGTAACGCTAAAGAGTTTGCAGCTAATCAAATACAGAAAGGTCACTTGTTTAGGGAAAGTGTTAAGCGACTATCAAGGGGAACTGCACAAGAGGGTGTGACAGAAGCAATGCAAGAACTCACAGAGTACACTGCTGCTGTCATTGGCTCTGAGAAACAATGGAACTACGATGAAATAGAAAATCGTATGATCAATGCTGTTGTAGCAGGTGGTATTATGGGTGCTGGATTCACAGCTCCGGGCACTGCTTTCCAAGTTGCTGATTGGCATGCTGCTGCTGACATTGATAGTGATGTTGATAATAGATTTGACAATCAAGTACATAGTAATATAGTTAAACAACAAGAAGATTCAAGGGGGTATATTCAAACAGTTGATTCCATCACAGCCACTAACTCTGCGGAAGAGAAAGTGTTTCAAGAAGGAATGGAAAACCAAAGGTTTGATAAAGCTGAGGCTCAAGAGTTAGGTAAATCTTGGAACTCTGATCAGGACTTGTCTAACCCACGAAGTGTGGACGATTGGGCTGAGATGCATGACAGGCCTAACACTAGTCTTGCTTGGATTAAATCTTTTGCAAAGAACCCTAAGGTTGCTTTACGTGGGACAATGGATAATGCTATTCAGAAACTTGATGGTGTATCCACTACTGCTGTTAAAATGGTAGACATGATTGGTTCTTACAGGAACCGTGTGTTTCCCGGAAGGAACATGGTAATGTCTCAACAACTTAAAGTAGCTGAGTACGACAGTATGCTTTCTCCTCAGGAAGAAATTGAAGCATCCTTTAAAACTCCTAGGGGTTTAAGCTCTGCTAGTCGGTCTGACTTTGTAAGTAAGTTAATGTATAAATACAATGAAGAACTTCTTAAACCTGCAAGAGAATCTGGAAAACCTGTTAATTGGAGTAAAGCTTCAGACGAGCTTGTGTCCAACAAGCAAGCGATACTTAAGTACGACAAGGAACTTTTAACAAGATCTAATGCAATGCTTAGGGATAACAACATTGCTATTGAAGATGGTAACACAGTCTCTAACAATCAAGATCCAATAGAGGTTCTTCAGGATTGGTCATACAGACATAAGAATCTATTGACAGAGTATATTGCTAACCATAAGGTTGAGTTTATAAACACCTTAATGTCTTCTTATCAGCTTGACTATAACACTGCTATGGATTTAACTGACTCCATTATAAACGATGAAACAGTTAATACTATTGGTGATGCGTTTGATGTAACTAAGCATGGACTTAATCCTTCTTATAACAAGCAACGTAAAATGAACATCTCTGATCGACCTGAGTTTGCTAAGTTCTTAGAGCAGAACATATTTAAAAACATGGGTGATGCTTCACGAAGTGCTGCAAGATTTCAGGCTCATCGTAAGTTTTTAGGTAAGGATTCGGTGTACCTTAATCGTATGCTTAATGATACCTACATGGAGATTCGTGAAGCTAAGGGTGAGCAAGCTGCAGTTAAACACACTTCAGAACTTGCACATGATATTCGTAATGCTTTGAATGCTGAATCAGGTAACTACAAAAGGATAGAGAATCAAAACTTAAAGCAAGCTCAGAAATACTTAACAGTTGTAACTATGCTTCAGTCTTTATCTAATGCTGCTTTCTCTTCTATACCAGAAGTTGGTATGATCTTTAACGGTGTTCCTCGGGAAGTTATGGTTAAGAACACAGCTACTTACGGTTATCTATTTGGTAATGCTGTTGGCTCTTGGATTAGAAACTTGGGTGTTGTAGCTAGGGTTGCAAAGCCCCGTGATACTCTTGAAACTATTATTGAAAAGAAACTAGCAGAGTATCGTTCTAAGGGTGACACTGACCCTAGGTTTGTGTACTACACAGATATGAAACAAATGCTACGTAGTACTGGATTTATGTCTCAGGAAACTGGTGCAGCTACAACTACAGGTGTTCAAGAAACTAACCAGTTAACTAAGGGGATGGCTGACGCTTTCTTCAAAGCTAACTTCTTACACGACCAACAAGACATGCATCGTATGATGCGTCTATCACTCTTTAATGATTTTCTTATAGGTAAGATAGATCTTATTGATAGGTATGAAGGTCAGACTGACACAGTTGGTGTTGCTGAAGCTAAGAAAATGTTGAGAGACTTAGGGATACCCCTCAGTTCTTTACAACCTTTATCACATAAGATGAAGCGTGGTGAAACACTCACTGATACTGAAGCAGCTATCTACAAAGATGTGTTTCTTAATGGAGCTGCTAACTTTGTTAACCAAGCTATACCTATGCCTAACGCATTGAACAGGCCACTGATCTACAGTGACCCACACTTTGCAATGTTAACACAGTTTAATGGTTTTACTTCAACGTTCCAAGCTAACCAGATACCGATGATGTGGGATCAAGTTAAGCGAGGAGGTCCAAGTTCTAAGGGATTAACTTACGGAACCTTTGCATCAGCTAGCACTATGCTTCTTCTTGCATTTGCATCTCAAGGAATCAAAGATGAACTTAAGTATGGAGAATCTTCACCGTACCTTTCAGACCCACAGAAAATACAACGAGCTATATACTCAAGCGGATTACTAGGAACTATGGAGCGTGTGATCGGGAGTGACTTCCTGTTTCCCTTGTATCCTGAAAGTTCTTATGGTGCTTCAGAGTATGTGTGGGATCATGTTGCAGGTGAAGCCCCTGCTGCTGGTACAGTTGAGCGTACTTATGGTATTATTGAAGGTCTGATAACATCAGATGATGCGCAATTCAAAAGAAACTTATACGGAAGTATACCTATCTTTGCTCCTTACAAAAACAGAATGATAAACTGGAATACTGATGATTAATAATATACAAGAAGTACTAGGAGGTCTAGCTAATGGCTAAGTTTAATGCAGGTAATGCAGGGCAAGTAAAACGTCTTGAAGCATCTAGGGCTATGGATTCTAATGGCATACAAGATGCCATCGCAGATAAAATTCAAGTAGGTTTAACCCAAGATAGTGTGTTTCCAACGGAAGAAGGTCAGTACGATAATGCGGTTCTACCTGCTGCACCTGTTGGAGTTAATGATGGGAAGCAAGAAATGCTTCCTGTTAATAACCCAGAACAGATAGCTGCACTTGAGTTACAGCAACAACAAAGAGCTAGGTCTAGTTCTATTCAGCAGTTAGCTGACACAGAAGTCTTATCTAATTGGGACAAGAGTAGTATTGCTGGTATCGTAGGTGAGGCTAACAAGCCTAGGTTAATCCATGCTCTTACTAACCTTAGTAAAACTGATTCAGTTAAGATACCAGTGGATACAGGTTTGGAAGGTTCAGCTGAGAAAAGGAATTATGTTGCACAAAACATGATGAACTTTAAAGCACCTTCTGTGAGGGTAGCTGAAGATCCTGATGCACCTAAAGAGAAGATGGTTGATGCCGCAAGGACTAGGCCATTGACTGCAGCTAATCTTTTCTCTCATCTTGGAATGATACAAGAGACTAGTCCAGATGATGTTCGTATGTTTGAGGTTACATCTGATGCACAAGTCTTAGGGTTTGTTGTTATGGAGCATGAGTACATGCGTCATATGCAAGAGAGAAATATTATATCTCCTGAGATGATTGATAATTTTACTGATGATGAAATCAATCAACTAACTGGATTAAGTTCTCAAGATACAGAGTCTGACATATCTGTTGGTAAGCTTGGAAATATGTATCATGAACAGTTAATGATGTATCAGCAGGTGGCTCAAGGTGGTAAGGATATTATCCCTGATAAACATCTTGACCCTGCTAATCAATTAACTAAAGAAGCTTATGAACAGTTAGGTCTTTGGGTTAAGCAGCAGTACAACCTAGGTAACCCTGCTAACACTAAGTTAATAGATGTTGGTACTAATGGTAACACTCGTTATGATTATGTACTTACACCTACTGGTGTTCTTGCTATTGAGAACGCTAGGAAAGATGCTATAGAGCCTGATGTACGCATTAGAACTCAGATCATCAATGACCCTAAGTCATTCCCAGCTTATCAAAAAGATAAATCAGACACTAATAAGAACTTTAAATTACCATCTGACAAGAAGCGAAGACTGCAACCTGAAGTTGAAGCAATGTCAAACACATCAGCTGTTAAACATATCATAACACCTAATCGTTTAAAGTCAGGTTTATTGATAGCTTTGCAAGCTTTTAAGTATGCTAGCCAAACATTAAGCAATGATTTAGTTGGTGGCTCTGAGATTCAAGTAGACGGTCAAACAGTTGGTATAAATGGTAGGGTTGTAGTTGAATCATGGCAAGGTAACTCTCTTGGCATTGGTCAGAAGATGGCAGACAAGATCAACAACACTGCTGAGAACTTGTTATTAAAAGCTAAAGCACTTACCAAAGAAATAGAATCAGACCGTATGATGAATCGACCTGTTGACTATGATAAGCAAAATCAGATCAGAGTTCTTCTTGATTTCCATAAGACTGCCCAGACAAACGCTTGGCGTAAAGCTAGGTATAACCAAGAAGCTACTAAGGCTTTGGCTATGGTTCAAGATGTTGTCGAGGTCTATGGTCTTCCTATTGGATTCCCTACTTTCCTTCAGTCAGGAACATCAAGAATAAGCTATGCCACTCAGGTTATGAATGTTCAAAACAACAAGTTTGCTAGGCAACTGTTTGGAAGTGGTACTAAGTACGAGGTTAAACCTAATACTAATACTAATAAAGAACAAGCTATGCTTATAACTTGGGCAGGTCACTTCTTTACAGATGGTGCTTTTGTACCAGAGAAGATGCTTATTAACATGAGAGAACGTATCAACTCAAGCCCACCTGATCCTAAGCTTATGGCAATAGCTTCAGTTGGAAAGAAGCTTAAGGAAACTATGGACAGTTATAACACAGACTTACCTGTGGACTCTGTTCTTAAAATGGAAATAGTAAACGGTGAAGTTCAAGGTGTAGGTGCTGCAATCAACGCACCACGTCCTAAATTTAGTTCAGATGATGATGTTAAAAGGTTCTTAACCGAAGCAGCAAAGCACCCCAATGAGGTTGTTAATTTAATAGAGGAAGCCATTGAGCTTTCTAATTATATGGATGCGGTTAAGAGTAATGGAACTATTATGTCACAGATGAGACCCATTGAAGTTGATGGTATCATGAATGGTATTGCAAGTATGTCTGCTCAACTTGGAATCATAGATGTTATGTACCGAGTTGGTGTTCTTCGTGAACATCCTGAAAAAGTTATTGCAGATTACCAAGGGCTTGAGGGTAACCTACGTGACCTTATGGTTAACAACATGAGGGAATCTATCAGCGATATAACTGTTAACCCTGAGCTTATGAGTAAATGGGGCATTGACGAGTCTAATCACACTGAGATAGTAAACTTACTTGAGTTAGCTATACTTAATAAAGATGAGTTCCTTAAGCCACCTATTATGACTTTTGCTTATGGACAGGCTATTGAGCGTATGTTGGGTGGAGTTATGAACGCAATAAGTACTGACGAGAACCTTAGGGCTGCGGCTTTAATTAGTTCTTTTGGTACTGCAGGTACAGGTAAGATCTTACATAAGATACTTTCTAGGGGTTTAACAGAAACTCTTTCACCTGAGATTGTTGCTTTTGCAGAAGCTCTTAAAGATATGACTCAGGTTGGTATGCTATCTAATGAACCTATTCGTTTTGTAAAAGCTACTGGCACTACAACTTCAAGTAATTCTTTAGCTATGCAAGATACTGGTGATAAAGTTAGATCCACTATACAAATGGAATACTCTGACCCAGTTAAAGCAGGTAGAAGGTTTGGTGACCCTAAGTCAGACAACCCCTCTACTCAGTTAGATGAGAAGGGTAAGCCTTACGAGAAAGCTATACGTGCAGAACTACCAATGACAATAAAGAAGCTAACTGCTTTAGGTCGTACAGCACAAGGTGGTTTCTCTATGAGGCAGGGTATACTAGCTCAAGCTATCATAAGTAATGATGGCTCTGTGTTTTCTAAGCTTATGTCTGGACCTATGTATAAGGCTCTTCAGAGAGAGGCAGGATCTCAAGTACCTTATGTTTCATTAATATATGATGCATTCATTGGAGACTTGGGTTCTTTCATACCACTCCTTAAGCTATCTAATCAGACTTGGGTTAATGTTAACCTTAAGTACGATCTTATCAAGTCTCTTGCTGATGGTGCTGCTGAATCACATGCGCGTGGTAAGGCTAGGATCAATGCTCTTGCTGCGAAAGACCCAGAAGGTCTTGTTGAAGATAGAGAACATGCTGAGTATGTTGTTGGCCTAGCGGCAGAGCTTGTTAAGGAAGAGAAAGGTGGTCTCGTATACTACAGAAGTTCTGACTCAAAGAGTTTAGCTACTCTTAATAAGTTACTCACTGACCTTGATGCTCTGTTTGATAATAGAACTCAGAACACATCGTTAAGTTCTTCTAAACTTAGGTCTTTAAATGACAGGAGTCACATGCTAACTAACAGAGAACTCGCTGATCTTTTTCAGAAGTTTACACCACGAACTATGGGTAAGATTGCACGTATCAGGGCGATTGGTAATGAAGCTAAGAAAGGACGAACCACTATCCTTAACACCTTAGGTTCTAAACCAATCATCCATGAGTTTGCAGTTGATGGTCTTAAAGAGTTTAACTTTAACTGATAACAATAAATAATAATAAAAAAGCCCTCAAGGTTCCGTTAAGGAACCCAAAGGGCATTACCCTCAGGTATACATTACGTATACTTGGGGGTTATTTTATTTATATTAGTTTGACATAGCATTAGCTACGGTAAGTCGACCAGCTTTCCTACCTGATTCAGCATAAGCTTTAGCTTCCTCATCAGATAGTCCCTCTGACAGAGCACCTGCGTAGTTATCATCCCAAACTTTACTAAGGATTGCTTCGTTTATTTCGGGTGTGTAAGCAAGGGTTGGGTCAAGATTGTACATCTCAACGTACTCCATGTCGTCAATGCCCGGAACTATATTGTAAGACTTCTTTTCATTATTCATCTTTTACAAATACTCCATCAACCATACGACCAGTGCGCACAGATATTTTATTATAGGCTTCGTCTAAGCATTCTGCTAAGCCTAACCCCCACAGGTTTGATTGAATTACAAGAGTCACAAGGACATCGCCCATCTCATCTCGTATTTTATTTATATCTCCAGAAGAGATGGCATCAATCATTTCAACCGACTCTTCTTCAAACTTACTTAATTGTTTTTGGATACGCACATGCTTCTCAGCATCTGTGTTAAGGTTACCAAGGATACCCTTGATGTGACCCCAATCAATAACTTTAAGTTCAATCTCCTCAAATATCTTATACATCATCCTCATCCTCTGAGATAGCTTGCTCTGCAATAGAGAGGAAAACAAAGTTTGCTGTTGACTGCAATACACCTAGCATTGCTACATTGGTTATCTTACCATTGTACTTAGATACAAGGTCACCCACTTCATTTAACATATCGTTTTCAGCTACATACTTATCTGGGAATTGTGTTACGTTACTCATATATTTATCCTTTAACAAAAGAAGTAATCAGAAGATATGATCTCAGATATATCTAAGGATCCTAACTCTGGTTGTTTAAGTTCATAACCCTCTCGGGTCTCTAACAACATCTGCTCTATGGCAGTAAAGAAGTTAGTGCTATTGTACATCATGGCAAACTGCCACTTGGTGTGGTCAATTAATTTATTCACATCACATGCATGAGTTGAAAAGGAATCATGTATAGCTCCGAAGTCTCCAGAGAAACTCTGAATAACTTTAGCCATGTGTGCTGCATCCATTGAGTGAATAAAGTTAGGTGAGCATCCAGACGCAAACGATCTCCTACACGGCAACAAGTCACCATTGGAAGTGATGTAAGGTATCTTGATGCTGTGACCTATTTGACCAAGGCCACGTATGGTACTGCGTACAGTTATATTCTTCTGACGCCACACTTCGTACAACACTGGGAATCCTGAGGGAGTTGTCCAACGTGTACATGTCTCACCTGTTGATAAGATATGATCAGTCATCTTCTGTATAAACTTCATGGTCTTTAAGGGACCTACGCAGGTGTCGTTGATTGCAAGTATAAGTTGTTTTGACAGAGGGGTACAGTCATCTTCTGTGATATTGTACTTCTTATCATAACCTTCAACCTTACAGTCGTAGTACATGTTTGCTGCAATCTTTTTCTGACCAGCAGAGTAAGCCCTAGTCATAGAGCCACGCTTTGCTATGCCTTTCCTTATAGCCTTCATTGGTATGTTACGTTCTGCAAACCACTCAGGCATCCTGTCTATCAATCGCTTAGCTACTTGTACATAAAAGTCTTTTTGTATCTCACTTGGTACTAAGGATACTAGCTCACCAGCTTCCTTGTCCTTGGATATAGCCGCTAGGTGTTGCCACCCATTGTTACTACCATCAACCGGGATAGGTGTACGACTCATGTGTACTTTATTGTTTAGCACAGAATGATTATATCCAGCTACATCTAAGCAACAAGCAAGAAAGCTAACTGGTTTTTCTGCCTCTGTCCTGAAGCTTTGTCCATCCGCTAAGAGGTTTATCCAAGTCAGGTTGTTTAACGTCCACAACTCCCTGTCCTTTAGCGTCATCTTGTCTACTGATATTGTGGATAATCCTTCGTCTTGAAGATAGGTTCTGTAATCCGCTGTTATCCATTCTGGTAGTTCCTCTAATTCATATGATTGATTGTAAGAACAAGCTGTGTGTATGCACAGCCACCTGTAACCTTCAGTATCCATAGCTTTTGCATAGGCAAACTCAAACAATCCCTTGGATACATCAGACCCTTGGAAGTTTAAGAATGGTTCAGTGTAGTAAACACGCCCACGATAATCACACTCGACCATTTGATAGAAGTCACGTAGACCTATGGCATGTACCTTAGATATAACAAACTTCATCTCTATAGCTTTTGACTTAGCTTTTATAGACTGATCTTCAAGATCTATGAACAGACCTAGGTTAGTCTCTAAGGCTTTAGCCACTGTACTGTTAAGCCTCCACGGTGTTTGTTGCAGCTTGTTAAGGGCAGTAATAAAAGGTGCTCCTATAAGCTGCTTAAAGTCCTCCTCTGAACTCATACGTTTTATGTAAGGCCTCTTGGTAAACTCATTACGCAAGGACATAATGTCTTTTGGTGGTGTAAAGGACGTACCTATAAGTGTACTCTTTATGTACTCAGGGGGTAGGTCTCCAAGCTCTGCCCATGTACTTAGCAACTTGATAATGTAAGGTGCTCGGAACCCTTTGTACTCCCTTTCGATATGTATATAACCTAGTTGTAGAAAAGCTTCTAGGTATAAGTCACCCACTGCTAAAATCTCTTGATGGTTAGTGTTGAGTACCCCTAAAGAAGATAGCACCTGTAAGCCTATCACAGACGATGTGACGGTTAGTTTGAAGGGGTTAGCCGATGACCTTCTGGACTTTTGATAAGCTGCCACAGCACCTGCTACGGCCCTTACAGTTAGCTTCTCGTAGGTATATCCGTAGGGTATCATTGAAGAGATTAATCTGGCCCCTTCTGGGGGCCTCCCACGGAAGGTATTACCCTCACATCTTTCTTTTATGTATGATGTTATACGTTCTACACCAGCAGTAGACTTCTCTTGATCACCCAGTGTACTCGAGGAAGTCCTCTTGTCCTTTGAGTCTGTTAGTTCTGGTATCATAGTATGCTGATCCGCAGTCTCCAGTTCGTCCTGTGAATCGTGACTTAAGTACTCGGAGTTTAATTGTGTTTCTTTCATCTTCATCTTCTGCCACTAAGTTACGAGAGAATGTAATTATATCAAAGCTAATCTGTTTAATCGAACCTGAACCCTTGATATCATCAATAGATGACAGGTGTCCTTCTTCAAAAGATTTACCTTGTGATTTCCTGAGGTGACTGATAAGACCTAGCCATACGTTATGTTTCTTGACTATCTTAAGTAGGTCAGACATGACGGAGTCTATAGCTTCGTTACCTGTCTTTCCGTCAGCTCCTTCAGAAACTGCAATGGTGATATGATCAAGGATGATATACTGGCACCCAAGCAAGCATAGGTTTTCAATTTGATCAATGAGACTAGAATCAGACACAGCTCCGTTGTGGTCGAGCAGGATGAGCCTTTCATTACCAAATACTCTTTCAAATGCAGCACGTTCTTGCTCAACAGTTGGGTCTGAAGGTGTAAACATCTTGATAAACTTCTCCGCAGAATCTCCAATGCTTTCTTCAAGAGATACAAGGCCAATGCTTTCATCTGTATTATCCTCCAGTTCTAGTATAATTTCTTTAATCATTGTTGATTTACCTGACCCTGTGCCAGATGTGAACAATACAATCTCACCCTTACGCATACCATCTAGCTTTGCATTAAGACCTTCAAGACACTTAGGGTACGGCACAGACTCCACAGATTTACGTTCTACGTATGCTTCCCAGATAGCTTCACCACGTACAATAGCTGCTGGTGTGTAGCTTCGTGCACTGAACACAGCACTTATAATCTCAGTTGGGTTAGCCACCAGTGCATCACATGGGTCATTGGCAGACAGAGATGCGACCTTAGTCTTATCCCAACCAATTATTTTAGCTGCTTCTGCTACTGCTTTATCTCCAGCATCATCTTGATCAAACATTAAGATGACTTCCTTAAATGATCGTAACCAATCTCGGTTAGCCACAAGTATCTTCATGTTAGATGAGGATGGTAGAGAAACTACTGGGTATGTCTTCTTGTATTTAGTGAGCATAGCTTGCTGAACTGCAATAGCATCTAGCTCACCCTCAGTTATGATCACCTTGAAACCACCGGGCTGGAACTTAGACTGACCAAACAGTTCAAGCTTAGCATTCTTTAGGTCACCTACAACACGGAACTCCTTAGGGAGTGTGCGCTTCTTGTACGCAACTATCTTACCCTTCACTGTGTATGGGTAGTAGTGTGCATTTATTGTACCATTAGAGTCATAAGATACTTTCATATCGTACTCGTCACATGCAGTCTTAGTTAGACCACGCTCACGTACACCTGCACTGTCATAGTTTTGTATATCTTGAAGTGAATCGCCACTCATATCGTACTCTCGTTGTTTAGTTGGGTTAAACTTTGACACTATTGTGTCATCATATTGATCTAAGAATGCTGGCTTGTTACATGCAAAGCATTTACCTCTACCATTAGACCACAGTGCTACTGCATCTGATGATCCGCAATGGTTACATGGGTAGTGTTTAGTGAATGAGTCACTCATCAGTTCCACCTACTTTCTTTTAAGGATTTAGTATCAGTACGTCTGGTACTTGCTTTGGACTTAGCATCAAGTCTCTGTTGTTTCTTCTCCTTTGGCTTCAATAAGTAATCTTCCGCTTCTGTAGATTTCGTCAAGTCTTGTTTTTGTTTCATCTGATATTGCTTCTTTTGGAATAAATTTAATTGCACCTATCTGTCTGTTTAAATACAGAGGTACACCTAACAGGCATTTCTCTGTGAGAACATCTAAGTACCATTGGACTTTACACTCTGCTGCTGACAAGCCACCTCTTGTTTCAAACAATTGAATGATCTCGTAAGACAATTCAGAACCATTTACTTTTAGTTCATTGATATGTTTGGAGGAGCTTGTGTACGACTTCCAGTTAGACTCTTTGTCTCTCTTGGTTTTCTTATATGAATGGAACTGTTTCTTACCTACGTATCTTATAGGGTTACCGTCAGGTACAGATACAGTTATAAGATATATGAAACCAAAGTAATCGTCAACCTCAAAGGATTCTCCATTATAAGACCAGTGTCCAAGGCTCATGACTTAGTATCCCTTTCTACCAGTTTAATAAACTCATCTAAATCACCTTTGTAACTATCATCCTCACGCATACCAGATGCTTTCAGTAGGTCACACATGTCTTCAGATATAGGTTGCATATGTAGGCAGAAACCCCACTCAGCTGGCATAGTGTCTCCTTCACAATCCTCGTACCAAGAGTCAACACCATACTTGTAGTAGTGTAACCAAGACTTCTCATGCACTGTGATTATCTTTATCTTGTGCATCTCTATCGAATCACCTACTTTCTTCCAACTAGCTCTACTCATCTGCAAAGACCTCTTCAATAGTTAACCTACGAAACCCATCCCAATTCCTGCGCATGTACAGTAAGTTAAAGCAGGTCTCAAGCTTAGGTTTCCAATCACGTGGATTGTGGTCACGCCATGCGTTAGCTACAGTCTCAAGCATATCTTTAGTAGCGACACCCTGTAAGATCTTCTCGGCTTTCTTAGGGCCTATGCCCTTAAGTCCATGAATGTTATCTGTACTGTCACCTGTTAGCATTTGTATACACATTTTATAATGACCTTGGTCAGCGTCAATAAAGTATTGTGTCTTCTTGTTGAAGTTGTAATGCCAACCGGGGACCATGTCAATGTCCTTGTCGATATGTGCTATAACGTAATGCTCACCAGCTTCATAAGCCTCTTGCGCCCAGATAGATACTATATCATCTGCCTCACAGTTGTCAGACTTAAAGCATCCAGTTTCCCAAGCGTACTCTGTAACTGCGTTACGTCTTTCGACTACCTTAGGATCTATCTCTGTCTTACTTCGGTTACCTTTGTAGTCTTCAGAGATACCGTACCTGAAGTTACCCTTACCTTTTACAGCAACATAACCTTTGATACTACCTGTGTCACGCATGACTGCATCAAGTGCTTTGTCAAAGTAACTCTTTGCTTGTGTGATTGAATCTGTTGTAACTGCTATACGGAATATGATTGAGTCAGCGTCTATAAAACACTTGTCGAACTCCATCTCTTCTGTCATACAGCTTTTGTTAAACATTTCGTATACTGCATCGTTATTATTGAACATACTTATTACTCTTTAGTAAATTGTCAGATGCTTTTAGGATCTGTAAGTTATACTCTACATGAAACCCCGATACATTTTTACCTTGTAAGGGGATTATGTGGTCTACATGGTAAGCTCCAGGCCCATGAATATTGTTGAGCCTTGCCGCTTCTTTGTAGATTTCTTTTATAGCTTCTAAGTCAGCCCAGCTAGGCGTTCTTTGTATTTTATTTGAGTTCCTTAATTTGTTAGTGGCATTACAAGCACCTCTGTTTCTTCGTTTCCACATCTTATTAGCTAGTCTTGTAGTCACTCGGTATGATTGGTCATTATTTCTTCGAGCTAAGGTACGCATTACATTACATTGTCTACATATATAATTGTATTTAATGGACATATTTTCAGTCCAATTAAAACCAACAACTAATGTTTCACTACAATCTTTGCAGGTTCTTTTTCTATTAATGGATTTCTGCATAATTAATACCGATCTTCCCATCTCCATCCATACAGGTAACACCTACAGACTTAGGTCCCTCACGGAATCCAGCTACAGATATATCTAATACAGTTTTAGAATGTTTAGTAGGCGTAACCCATGCAGTCTCGTCATGATAGAACAAGATAGGGTATGTACCTTCGATACCTAACTCTTTAATCTTCTTGTACTGGTACACTAATGCAGACTTGCATGTGATACCTTCTAGTGTTTGAAGTAAGTAGTTGAGTAGTTGGTGTTCTGAGCTTACAACAACTCGCCTACCATCAGCGCCTATGATAAAGCCAATCCCGGTCTTCATCTTGTTGTGATTATACTCAGATATTAAGGAGTCCTTTAGGTCTTTAAGCTTAGGGAACGCTGCTTTGAACTTAGCATCTGCTTCCTTACCAGCCTTGGGTGATTTAAGTCCAGTGATAACTTCACCAAGCTTAGCAACACCTGCACCAAATAAGTAAGCATATATAAAGCTCTTAGCTTTTGTCCTTGAGATGCCAAGTATAGCAGCATTTCGTGAGTGAGCATCAGTACCGTCAGATTCTTTACCCACAACTACAGATGCTGTGAAGTCATCATCACCCATGTAGTGTGCTAGACCTCTGAACTGATTACCAGCAGAGTCAGCACCCACTAACCTATGACCACGCTCACATGTAAGTAAAGCTCTTAGGTCTTTACCGTACTGTGAGTGTACTCCGGGTATGTTAACGATGCCACGATGACGACAACGAAATGAAGGTGTACCTATGGTAAACATATCACCATGCAGTCTACCATCACCCCACTTAGCTACCATCTCTATCCAGTTATCAACCATAGATAACCTTTGACGTAGCATGTAGTAGTCACTGATCATACTGCCAACGATACCTAGGGGTTCTAGGGAGCTGTCTGTTAGCTTTGGTGACATCTTTATCCACTTACCTGCTACCTTCTTAAAGGTCCAATCATCAGGCTTCCAACCAATGTCAGAGAGGTACTTCTTTACCTCTGCAAGCTGACCTAGTCGTACTTCACTGAACTCTATACGAGAGAAAGGTCCTGTGATAAAACTATCAGAAGCCTTAGTGTTTACATCTAAATCATACCAATCGGTTATGAGTTTGTAGTAGTCACCATTCTTCTTAACAATCTTATCTACTTCCTTACTACCCTTGAGCATACATACACTACCTAGCTGTGGCTCAAGCTCATCCTCAATGGCATGTAATTTCCATGTAAGATTTTCCTTAAGTTCTTTAGCTTTAGGCATATTAAACAACCAACCTTTAGCTGTGATCTCAGCATTAACTATTGCGAAATCATGCTCTAGGTTCAAGGCTTGCTTAAACTGTGGACGTGCTTTGATTTGTATTGACGCTTCTCTTGATAGTCTTTCGTATACTTTAGTGTTTAATGTAACGTCTTGTATACAATAGGTTAGCATCTCTTGGTTGTAGTTAGTCCAATCATTGTAGTCTCCTTTTGGATACTTGAAGAACTCACCCCAACCTGCAAGGCCATGCCTGTGTGTGCGTTGGAACATACATAGCTGTGACATTAGCAGTGTATCCCATACAGTCTGAGAGGGCCTAGGTTCCCATCCTAGGAGTCTTTTAAGAACTGGTAGGTCATATCCAATTATGTTGTGACCTGCTATTAGGTCAGCTTCTGAGAGCTTCTGGAGACCTTCTTCTAGTGAAGGAAGGTTGTCATCGTAATCTGAGTAAGAGAAGATGTCTTTTGTGGTGATATCTTGCATTACAAGACACCATATCTTGTTTACTTCAGGGATAAGTCCGTTAGTTTCTAGATCCCAAATTAGTTTAGTAGTCATAGTCAGTCCTCCCAGACTGTTAAGCAGTTTACAGTGACCTTGCTTAGGTCAATTAGTTATTCTACCAGCCCCAAGAGGAGCCAGACATTCCATCTGCGCTGTAGTCAGTGACACGACCTTCAAAGAAGTTCTTGAAACTGTCTCCATTAAGCACCCAATCTAACCAAGGTAATGGATTCTCTTGGATATCCCAGTTAGGTTTGAGTCCTAAGTTAGTTAGTCTTCGATCTGCGATATATCGGATATAACACTTGACTTCTTCTGACGTAAGGCCCTCCATAGGTCCCATTTCAAACGCAAGGTCAATAACTTTGTCTTCAAGGTGGACAGCAGTCCTGTACATTTCGTAAATAGATAGTTTAAACTCATCATTAACAACCTCCGGGTTCTCATGTGTAAATGTTCGGAACAATTCAGTCATACCTGCGACATGCATTGTCTCATCACGAATAGACCACTCAACAATCTCGCACATTCCTTTGAGCTTACCATACCTTTGGAAGTTTAACAGCATTACAAATGCAGAAAACAGTGACATACCTTCGTTACACACAGTTTGTGCCAGTGCTTTAGCTAAACCTTGCTTAGTATCTGGGTCAAATGTTTGCATAAATTCAAGTTTGTCTGCCATAGCTTCGTATTCTAGGAATGCTGTGTACTCTGCCTCAGGAAAACCTAAGGTGTCATTGAGTAACGCATAAGATCTCATGTGAATTGTCTCTCTTTGTGCAAAAGATAGCATCATCATACGTGCTTCATTGTTTTTAATACGGGGTAGGAACACATCTACGTAACTACCACCTACTATCACATCAGATTGTGTGAATAATCGCAGGATTTGGGTGATAAAGTTCTTCTCTGACACAGAAATCTTACCAGATTTCCACTGTACTACGTCCTCATTAAGATCACACTCCCATTCACCCCAATGTAATTTGTCATGTTCGATTGATTGTGTGACAAAACTGGTGTAGTTGAAGGGTTTAAAGGCTGGTGATGCAGTTAGTAAGCTCATTTATTAATTATCCTTGGCATGATAGGCACTCATCTTCTTCAACTGCGTAGTCTTTTAGTGCTACACGGGTAGGCTTGAAGCTTACTGTGTCAGCCTTAGCACCTGCACTTGTTCGAAGATAGTAAAGTCCCTTTAATTTCTTGTTAAATGCACGAATATGCACCTCGTTTACGTACGCTTTGTCGGTTCCAGCAGGAAAGAATAAATTTACAGACTGTCCTTGACAGATAAAGGGCTGTCGTGTTGCTGCATGGTCTATAACCCACCGCTGGTCAAGCTCGAAAGCTGTTTTAAATATTTGTTTAAACCATTCATCCATCCATTCTAAGTGTTGTACACTACCTTCATGTAGTATTATTGATTTCCACTGAGCTTCAATCCATTCAGGGCTGTCACTGTGGTCTTCAAGTACTTTTGATAGGTATGGATTCTTAACTAAGTGAGCGCCTACCCTTGTACGGTGGGTAAATGCATTAGATTTAAGAGGTTCTATTGATGCTGAACAACCAGCAATGATTGATGAGTTGGCGTTAGGTGCTATTGCTAATAAGTGTGAGTTGCGTATTCCATCTACATCAGGACATGAACCACGTTCTTCTGCTAGGTGCACTGATGCTGCTCTTGCTTGTGCTTTTATATGAGTGAACATCTCAGTATTGTAGGCAGTAGCCATAGGGGTCTCCCAAGGTATCCCCACACGCTGTAATGCACTGTGGAAACCCATTGCCCCTAGTCCTAAAGAACGCTCTTGTGTAGCACTGTAGACAGCCTTACGTAGTTCTTTGGGAGCATGGAAACAAAAGAAACTTATTACATTATCTAGCATAGTTATGAGGTCAGACACCATAGTGGTCTCCTTCCAATCCTCGTAATACTCAAGGTTTACACTTGACAGGCAACAGACTGCTGTCCGATCTTCGTTTGTCGGTAGATGAATTTCATTACAAAGGTTTGAACCATTGATAGTAAGACCTTTCTCACGCATTTCTGGGGGTAAGTGCCTGTTAGCTTCATCAATAAAGTTAAGGTATGGCTCTCCAGTGCGGAATCGTGTCTCAATTAGACGTTCCCACAGTTCTCTTGCAGGTAATGTATCCCTAACTGTCTTATCATTAGGGTCTATTAAGTCCCACTGACCACCTGAGGTTACTGCATCCATAAACGCATCAGTAATGTTCACTGCGTTGTGTATATTGAACGCCTTTCGATTAGGGTCACCACCTGTTGGTACTCGTATGTTAATGAACTCAATAATATCTGGGTGTGTTATGTCCATGTAAGCAGCATAAGAACCTTTTCGTGTCTTACCTTGTCGGTAAGCAGTCATGTCACTATCGACAGTCTTTAAGAAGGGTATAGGAGAGGGAGCCACATCACTGACAGACCTAATGTCAGACCAATGACCGCCAACACCGCCACCCTTGACGGATAGCCACCGTAATTCCGTGCTGTGTCCAATAAGACCTTCAAGAGTATCAGGGACGTAAGATAAGAAACAACTAATAGGTAGACCACGTACTTTTTCTCCAAGTGCTGGTGCATTAGATAAGATAGGTGAGCTAAACATAAACCAACCTTTACTTGCATAGTCGTATATGCGTTGAGCTAATTCATAATCAGACTTACAGAATGCCATAGCTGCCCTTGCATAAGCGTCCTGTGGGTCTTCCCCATCACGACAATAGTAGTCCTTAAGGAGGGTGTATGCTTGTTCTGAAAGAAAACTGTTACGTTCGTAATCAACTGTTATTGTCATTTAGAAATTCCTTTACTTTTTCTTCATTCTTGAAACCAATAAGTCTCTTG
>Ga0308007_10000036_pt1 | contig 53506 bp, 27 predicted proteins | sample Neamet71_FD_203152 | JGI IMG/M metagenome (GOLD analysis project Ga0308007, IMG submission 203152) | Marine microbial communities from water near the shore, Antarctic Ocean - #71 | ecosystem: Environmental > Aquatic > Marine > Unclassified | place: Southern Ocean | collected 2014-06-07
ATGGAAGCTGTTTAAAAATCATTTGCGTGAATCTGGAGATGACATCCCTATATTATACCTGCCCAAGAATCAAGGGCATGTACTAAAGACTATAGAGATGATTAAAGCATTGTAAAGTATATATAAACTCAAATAAGGGGCCCATTTAGGGCCCTTTCTTTGTTTAAAACAATTAAAAATGACACATGAAGAGAAGAGAAGGGATCCTACAGAGGATATACTACTCAACATGAAACCAGGAGCTCTAATTGTGGTGTTCTATGGGAACTATTCCTGTAAAGGGATATTTGGAGGATTTAAATCTCAGACAACTGGTATGTATGAAGGCCTAAGAATGCACTACTACTCCCTTTATAATCATGACTTCACAAATAGTGATGTATGGATAAAGAAGAAGCTAGCGGAGTGGAAGGCAGGCAAAGGAAGACCATATCTATCTCAGATACATGCTCACGCAGAGCGTAGAGTATTCCCAATAGGGGAAGAGATGCTATCAGAGTATGAAAAAGAGTATTATAACGTAGTAAAAGAATTGATATGAGCATAAAAACAATTGACAGGCCTATAAAAGGTTCTGCCGGCGTAGCAAAGAAGATAAACAAAGGAGCAGAGAAAATGGTATTTGACATATTACAGTCAACCCAATATTCTATGCCCATAGCTTCTACTATTAGAGAGTTAGTGACAAATGCGTGTGATTCGCAGAGAGAGAAAGAGATTGCTTTAGAGATTCTTAAAGGTGAGAAGGTCATGGAAGACTACTACATCGAGAGAGGAGGAGAGCAATACGAAGACAGTAACTTCGATAAAACATACTATGATTTAGACAAGCTTAACCAAGATACTAATACATCTGTCCTAACATATGAAGAGCATACCGGTACTGGATACTGTGATACTTTCAAGGTTAGAGATAATGGTGTTGGTATTGGAGGTAGAAGACTTGAAGGGGTCCTTGAATTAGGGTACTCTACCAAGAGAAATACTTCAGAGAACTTTGGAGCGTTTGGTCTAGGAGCTAAGTCTGCACTATCTACTGGCGTAGATTTCTACACAATAGAAACAGTGCATAATGGGAAGAGGTTTAAGTGTAATTGTTACAATTACAAGACTGATTTCATTATACCTGCATTTAATGTGAAGGAAGGTAAGCCTAACCCGCACATTATCCTAACAACAGGGGATAAGGTCTACTATGAGGAGACTTCTGAGCTAAACTATACCGAAGTAAGCTTTGGTACTAAAAGGCACAACAGAAGCAAGTTTAGAGAGGCTATTGAAGAGCAGTTAAGTTACATAGACAATGTAGAATTCTTCATAGAGGATCACGAAGAGGAAGAAGTATACTCTAGACAGGTTCACTTTAAGGCTAACGTTGTTTACAACACTGATAACTTGATAATCTCTGACTACTCAACTTATAGTAAACCTCACATCGTGGTGGTTAAGAATAAGGCTGCAGTTACAGGTATCAACTATGGTTATGTAGACTTTAGAGAGTTAGAGATGGAGCAATTGTATGGTCCTATAGCTTTCAAATGTCCTATCAGACAAGTTGTTATGGATGACTATGGTATAGAGACTGTGCTGCAAGAAGGTGTAGATGTTACCCCATCGAGAGAGAAGGTGATATGGAATGAGACTACTAAGAGATATGTAGAAGGTGTTATCAAGTCAGCGTCTGACGAAGCAACAGAGTTGGTTCAGAAGGAGCTGAATGAGACAGATTTCTTAGCATGGATCCTTAAGTGTCGTTCTGTTATTGCTGGTAGTACTGAGGATCCTATCCTTGAGAAGCTAGGTCGTATTATAGATAAGTCTATGATAAAGCCTACATTCCCTGGGGATAAGAGAATCAGATACCACATACCATCTAGATTATTTGAAGGCTTTAAACTTACAAAGCTATCATACAAATCTTCTAACGGTAAAGGTGAAGTGTCTAGACATGAGCTTATGGGTTGGGATGGATTTGATGCTAAGCATGTATATTTTAAGGACGAAGTTCCTTTCAGTAGACTTACAGATGCTTTCATCATGAATGTTACGGACACATGGAATCATAATTCTGTGGTGGTTTTAACTAAGGATGATGTTGATGCAAAGTTCTTACCTAAGATCTCTGGTGCAACTGGTACAGCTAAAGCCGCTTTACAGAAAGAGCATAACAGAGTTAAAGCTAAGCATGCAGCAGTTATGGTGCAACTTACTAAGTCTGCAATGTATCACTCTTATGATGAGGTTGAAGTTCCTGAAGATTGGGAAGTTGAGTTCAAACAAGTTGAAGTAGCAGCTACAAACTATTCTGTTAACAGTGGATTAAGCCCTGCCGAGCGTAGAGAGGTCAACAAAACGATAGTAGCCTACACTTTAAGAGAGGATGACCGTCGTAATGATGACAAGAACTATACTTGGGATAAAGTTGAGCCTAAGCTTAAGGATCTTATGGTCACAGACAATAGGATCTATTATGGTACTAAGGCTGATGAAGAGGAGTTGCACATTGCAGCTGAGCTTCTTCGTGATATGGCTCCTACACACAGTGGTGTGTATCCATCTTCTAACCATGCTAGTTGGTCAGACCATGCTAAAGAGCCTATATATTTCTATGACTCTGCAGCTACTAGGTTCACTCATAGATCTGGCGAAAATGCAGGAAAACCTTGGACTACATACCAAAATATGGTATCGGACACTTGGGACACCCCACAGCTGTTACGTATAAGTGAGGACAAAGTTAAGCTGATGAAGAAAGGTATTAACTGTAAACACATATCAGAATTCTTTCTTCAATCAACCCCTAACAATGGATTCACTATGGACGACTCATTAATATCATGGTATACCGCTTCCAAATTGGAAGATATAAAAGATTACGACTTCTTACACGGTATGAAAGCACTTCATCCTGAACTTAAAGAGGTGTATGACAGACTTAGAGCACGTAAAGATGATACGTATTCTACCTTCAGGTTCGAGAGAATCAGAAAAACAGCAGTGATGACTACTGTAGAGAAAGTGTTTCAATTCCAGGAGTATTGCGAGTCCATAAAAGATGTGGATGATAAAGCAGCTCTGATAGAAGCCAAGAGTGCAGAGCTATTCATACTGTCCGATGTAGGAGAGAGTGTAGCTGTAAATATGAAGGAAATAGCTGAGTATGGAAACTTGAGAGAGTTTGCAGATGAAGTTAAACCTCTACTATCTTATATAGAACGTCTAACTCAATATGAAGAGATGACTCCTGAATTAGAAAAGGAAATCCTCATCTACTTGAAGGCGAAAGATAGAGATACTTGGGAAACATTAGCGTAAATCGTTTAAAATTAGTAAATTAGCAATCAATTAATACCAATAACTATGATCACAATTAACGTAATTGAAGGAAAAATCTGCGGTTCTTATGGGGATACCCCATTCGCAGTAACATACTCAGAAGACTTGTATGTTGACATGATGGACTTATCTGTTCAAATGGAAGGAGTAGAAACTATGGAGGAGTATAACGCTCTTCTAGAGGAATTCAAACCCCTTACAGTAGTGGATTACTCTTCTACAATTGAGAGTGAATGTCCAAATGTACACGTAAATCCTGCTACAGGAGAGTTCTTCTTGAAGAATGAAGGTGTTGTATCATCGATCCCTATGCCTAAGGCATTAGTGGATAGATTGTATGACTCTATGGATAAGGGAATCTCTACGGAGCCCCTTATCAAGATGTGGACTAGATGGTTGAGAAACCCTGTTCTAGCTAAGAAGTCTAAGGATGAGAGAGGAGTAGAATTCTCTAGTAAGTTCTTTAACTTTGTGAATATGATGTATGTTCACCCAACTCTAAAGAACCAGTTAATGGAAGAGGAAGGTTTATCGGAGAGTATTGCAGAAGAAAGAGCTACTATGTACCAAATGAAGATTACTCGTGAAGGGTTATTGAATGGGTACAAGGTCTCTTCAGAAGTTATGCACAAGTATGACATGGAATCCGGAGAAACAGTAGATCGCTATGCTAGAACATTCGATCCTAATACAGGAGAGATTAGTGGCGACGGTTTACCAGAGAAGGTAGAAGACAGACTATTTCAACCCGGTATTATGGGAACAAGTGGTGATGCATTCTACTGTGAGGGAGACAATGGATTTACTTCTCCAGGACACTTCATCAAGGTAGGTTGTACTCATAGATTAGCTAGTTGGGACCAAGTAAACACAGATGACAATATCTCATGTGTTAAAGGTCTTCACTTTGGTGGTCTTAAGTATATCGCGTACTACTCAGGAGAGATCCACAACATCTTTGTAGACCCTATGCATATTGGAGCAATTCCATGTGATGTAGACGGAGCTATTAGATGTAAGCAGTATTTCGTACATTCTTCTTTATCAGGAGTAAATGGATCGATTTACCACAGTTCTACGTATGCTGAACAAACAGATGCAGAATGGAACATAATGAGAGCTGAAGCTGTTCTTGTTAAACTACAAAACAAAGCTTCTATTGACAAGGAAGTTGCGGAGCTTAATGCTTTGTAGTTGTTTGGTGGTTAATTGATAAGAGGGGAGGAGAAATTCTCCCCTTTTTATGTTTAAAATTTAAATTGTTGTAAGATGGAGACTAAAAAAACGGTCCTAATAGACGGAGACAGCTTGATTTATTTCGAGATGGGGAAGGATACTTTAGAAGAAGGCATAGCTGGCCTTGATGATAGATTGAATACTATTCTAGATAAGTGCGGTACTAATAAGTACGCAGGCTTTCTGACTAGTGGGAGATGTTTCAGATATAAAACAGCGAAGACGAGAGAATACAAAGGAAACCGAAAAAAATCCAACAAACCAATAATATTTTACGCTTTAAAAGCATATTTAGAACAGACTTGGAACTTTACATACACAACAGAGCTTGAAGCTGATGACCTTGTATCGATGTATCATAAACATGATGGATCTACAGTTATAGCTAGCCCTGATAAGGATGTACTGTATCAGAATCCTGGTACTCATTTCAACTTTAGATCAGCTGAAATGGTTAAAGTATCAGCTCCTGAGGCTATAACGTTCTTATGGAAGCAAACCCTTATGGGTGATCCAACCGACGGAATCCCTGGGATACCTAAGGTAGGCGATAAGACAGCTGAAAAGTGGCTCGCAGATGTACCAATTCCTGATATGCCTGCATTTGTTTTAAATAAATATATAGAAAGATTTGGTATACAAGATGGAATTCTTAAATTTACAGAGACTTTTAACCTTGTATACATGTTAAAGACATCTGAAGAATCAGAAAGAATTGCAGGTGTACCACTGCCGGAATTAGTTACTTATGAAGTAGGTGCACCGGCTATTAAATCTGAAGAAATATGGCCGTAAAATGTTCAAATCTAATCTACACTCCAAAGACAGCGCTATCATTTAGCATTGCGGGAGGAACAAGAGACTTAACACCACACACAGTGGATGGGAAAATACTTTCCCTTGAAGGACCTGATGGATTTATAATCCACACAGGGCTAACCCTTGAAGTTAAGAAAACTTTGTATAAAATAAACTTTATAGAAGGGCAGGAGATCAATGGTAGAATAATCTACACATTATCTACTGCAAAGCCTACCAAGGCATCCTTATTCGTAACCCCAATGATGGGGGATAAGTGTGAGGACTTCTTTTGGGATAGATTATTTATGAACTGTTTTATAGCCACAGACACGGACTATTGTTGTATAGCCTTACTATTTAGATGGTCTGGCGATCCTTTATTCTTGAAGTTTGAAGGGGAACTTTCAAAGAGAAAGAATTTCAAGAGGACATACGACCCTAGTACTAACACAGTTATGTTCGTATTCGATGTTGAAGATAGACACGCTAAAGATTATGACCGCTTTACTAGAGGTAAATATTCAGAAATTAGTAGTGGGTATAAGAGGCATATGTTGGACTTCCATGGTATGAAGAAAGACAGTGAACTAGGACAGATACTATTTAAAGCCCCGGAGAGAAGAGACAGCCTAAGCGCCTTACTTGGTGTGAAGCTTGACTCCTCTTCAGAGCTTTTAAGTGTTATCAACGAGGATGATGAGACTTTTGATGAAGATTTCTATAAATGTAAAAAACAATTACGATGAGTGAGCAAGAGAAGTACGAGTTCGACTATGTAAACAAACATAGTCAGGACATGAAAGCATTATTAAAGGCACTGTCCCTTAATAATATTCTAGAAGACATCAACGATGTTATGCCTGGAAGCGATATGGATATGGATTCAGAACGCGCGGATAGATATAACCAAGGAAAGATGGCATGGGAACTAATAGACTTTGAGTCTTTAGAACCTATGGTTGAAGTCTTGATGTTTGGTGCTGAAAAGTACGCTCCTAACAATTGGAAGAAGGGTCAACCTACTTCTGAACTGTTGGGGAGTGCTATGCGCCACATTGTAGCTTACCAAGCTGGTGAGGACATAGATCCTGATAGTGGAAAGCCCCATTTAGGACATATTATGTGTAACATGATGTTCTTGGTGTTCAACAACAGGTATCGTCAAGATCTAGATGATAGAAATTAAAAAAAGGGGCCTATGTGCCCCCTTTTTATGTTGTGTTGCTTTATTATCTATGGTTTTTGTGCTGAGGATATATCTCAAGAGTTTTAACGAATCCACCTAAACCTGGTGCGAACTTCCAAGCATAGAACCAAGCCTCTGCTCTATCAGTTTCAACCCCTTGCTTACCAGTTACTCTATCCCAAAACTCATCCATAGAGTTGTTTATCAACTTTATACCATCTTGAGCTAAACCTAGTAAAGGAATACCTGTAGACCTAGGTCCTGTTAATTCAGTTAGATCCCAGAATACTGCAGTCTCTCTATATACACGTCCAAATACATTGTGAATCTTACGACCCAACCATGATTGGTTAATATCTATCTTACCGTCGTCATCCCAGTCTCCTCCCATTGCCATAAGAGTTAGCATTAACAATGCAACTGCCCTGAGCTCTGCGATCGACCCCTTAAGATTTCCACGTTTCAACTCCAAGAACTTTTGGAATGACGCTTCTTCTTCTTCCTTTGTCTTAAATGCGAATTCTTCGTTCATAGTTTGATCCACCATGAAGTTCTTAAACTCACGTCTAGCTTTACCTTCTTTTATTTTATGCGCGTTGGTAAGACCAAAGGTCCCAATATCCAACGCTATCTTACCTGCATCTACAAGTATAGCGCCTGCATACTCATGCAAAGCCCATTCAGCTGTAATAGCCTGACCTAAACTATCAAACATCTCATCAGGACCGAAGTTCCCAAAGAAACCTCTCATTGTTCCTTGATCAAAGTGCTCTAAAGTATGGTCATATCTAAGCATACCAAATCTCTCTAATGCTAAACCTGGCAACCAAGATCTATAGTGTAGGAAGAACCTGTTTATTATGGTCATCCCTGCAGTGTTTATAGACTCTGGGGATGCACTACCTTTTACTTTCGTACTCATTGTAGCCATACGAGCTCTAAAGTTGTTGAAAGCGTTTGCCTCCATCCCCGGTATCTTAACAGCGTATCTATCTGTTACCCCAAAAACAGCGTCTTTATTCTCTGTTAGCTCCATACTATCGTACATTGACAAGGTACCCTTAGGGAGCTCGTTCATACGCTTTAAATTACCATTCGCATCTACACCATGGTTTTTGGACATAGCCACGGCTAAGACAGTATCTACCACCTTATCCGCTTGTGCTAAGAATTCAAACCATCTATCACCTGTTAAGTATTTAGCCCTAACAGTAGATGCCAGCATTTCTCCCCTTCTCTTGGATTCATCCAACACAGCAAGTTGGAAATGCTCCATAATTGCTCTTACTTTTGGGTCTCTAGCTATCAAAGCTAGTTCTGCCTCTCGAACATTGGTGGTTGTTATGTGGATACCCTTTTTACCTTGGATATTTACCCCTACAATACCTGCACCTAACGCACCTAACGCTACGGGCATCTTAAGTCCTAAAGCTGCCACAGAGTGGAAGGCTTTTAGAGCTAGCATGGATTTATTGAAACTTATACCGCTCTCAGTTACACTGTCCTTAGTTTTAAGGCTTATGCCATATATAGCTTTGTCAACTAAATCAGTGAAACTCTCTGCATTAGCTTGTCCTGCATTAAATACAGTCTTAACTCTCTGATGTCCCTGCGATATAGTATTACCTCTATCGTCTTCTAGAACTGAATCGATCATGTTATCCTTAAGTATAGCCTCTATAAGTAGCATCTCATCTTGTACTTCATGCTTAAGCTCGTACTGGATTGCAGCCTGGCCAAGTAAGTAAAGTGATCTACCTAATTCATTAGACCTAAGAGATCTATCAATAACCTCATTACCTTCTGCATCTTCGGACATTAGTTCCGCCGTGTACAATCTTGGTACATGTCTTATACCTGAACCATCTGTATCGGCCTTAGCAAATTCAAGCTCATGCTCTCTAGTTTTAAATACATTTATAGCACTCTTAGATAGTGTGCTAAAAGGGTTACCATCCTCAATTACAGAGTCTACTAACGATTTATGTACATTACCTATGAACGTATGACCTAAATTCTTACCAAACCTCTTCTCAAATTCATGTACCTTCTTAACGTGGAAGTCATAGAATTGCTTTAGCTCCGGTGTATTAGCTATCTCCGAATACTCTGGAGTTATATACCCTCTGGTAGCCTCTTCGTTAATCTTTGTGAAGTAAGTCCCACCAGGTCCAACCCAAGCTTTATCCGAATTTTTAACGTCGTACTTCTCTAGCCAAGACTTCTTAGCTGATGCCGCTGCCTCAGGTGCATTTGGATACTCTTTATCTATCATGTTGAATGTAGACTTCTTCCAGTTAGAAAACTCTTTCTGGTAATACTCTTCATCTACTTGATAGTTAGCCTTCATCCATGCGTGATTACCTTCAGATATAGCTGCTTTCTTGTCCTTATAGAACTCATGCGAAAACTTAGCATATAAATTATGTGTCAATGGATTGATAAGCTTAGCGTATCCCTCTTGTATTGTCATGGATCCGGACTCTAATGCATCCATAGCTGCTTTAATCTCTCCTGCCAACGCTTTTTCAAACTCTAAGGCCTTCCCATTAATAACAACCATAGTCTCATGCATATATCTACTGTAAGCAGATGAATGTGAGGATATGTTAACATACGAGTTTAAAGCAGACATCTGTCTGTTATACTTAAAACTCTTAATACCCATAGCTCTAGCCTTGGTATCCATCCTATTTACGATGGCATCTTGAAGACTCTTGATTGTAGTTACTATGTTCCCAGTAGACGAGTTCAGTGACTCTAAAAGCGCTTTACTTTTAGGGCTCTTTGCTAGCGTCTCTCGTACTCTTTCCAACTCAGTAAATCCACGGAAGTGGACTAATTCCTTATATATAGTTAAAAGCTCTTTCTCTGATAAGTACTTAGGATTGAATTCTTCTTCACCTTTAACTGTGATGAACTCATCCTCTACACCCATACCCAAATTGGCTCTTTTTACCAGACGGTTGGCCTCAGCTAGTGCCGGCGCCACATCTTGGTGAAGTCTCAGTGTTTTAATTATACGTTGAGAAGCTTCCATTCGTTTTTCAACAGCTTCTTTATCTTTAGCTTTAGTGTGAGATAATTCATCCGCAAGCTTTCTATATCTACGCATCTCTGCCATAGATAGTTTATCAATATTCTCATCTCCGGTAAGCTCTAGCGCTACAGGGAGGTGCTCAAGAGAGTGAGAGTCATTTTTCTCATCCCCTGTCCATACATCTAGACCTTCTACAACCTCAGAAAGTTCCTTCTTTTTGTTAGTCTTGTACTTTATACCTATTGGTATGATACGAGACTGTCTAATAGAGGTTACACCATACTTAGATAGTAAAGCGTCTCTATATACACCGATCTGAGAATCGTACCCTTCGATAGAATCTGCGAACATATCTTTGGTAACCTCTAATTTCTTAGAATGTTTAGACCATGTACTATTCTTGAACGCTGTTCCCTTAAATTTATAATCATATATTGATGCAGAGTTATCACTGAACAGTACGAGTAAATCAATTGTACCCCCCATACCTACAGCCTCATCTGAAATGAACTGTTCCGGAAGTATAGTATACTTACCTTTAGGGTCTACAACCTTTTGTTGTGCGTCGATAACTGACTTCAAGTGCAGCATAGACTTATGTAATTTCTTTACATGTGCCTCTGAGAACGTAGTACCTACACTGGTTAGTATTTTCCCTATAGATCCTTTCTTGTGGAATACTACATCCACTAATTTCTCCATTATAAGGTGACCTTTAGTACCTACGGACATTCTAACTTTAGCGTTAACGTCTTGGAAAATCTTCTCCTCATCTGAGAGGTACCTCTTGGAGGTTTTCTTATTGTATATGATCGATGCAGCATCGGATGCTCTAATCTTAAGCTCTATGCCTTCGTATATAGAACCTTTCTTTCCTACGTATCTATCTAAAGAAGACTCATCTCCAGCTAACTGTACAAAATACTTCTTTAAATCCTTGGAAGTAACATCTGCTAGCTCGACTTTATCTATTTCATATCTCCCCTCAAAGTCCTTTATCATCTCGAGAGTTTCTGCCACGGTTTTATCCTGATAGAACACCCCTGTCAACTGTGCAGTCCTTGGGTCTATATTAACAGCAGACTCAAGGTCATTATTGAACATATGCATCGCCGATTTAATGAAAGGGTCTGATACTGTCTTCCCAAAAATACCGGATAACGCGTTAAGAACTCGGTTCCACCATCTTTCTAATCTCGATAGCTTCTCCTTAGATTCTAAATTGTCTTTTCCTTTTACTATATGCTCAGAGATTATCTTACCTATAGCCTCCCGCTTAATCATATCCATGTTACCGTCGTACTGCTTGTAGTAGAAGCTGTCTGGTTTGGCCATCTCTTTGAATATCTCAAAGGACTCGACCATCTTATACATGGAGTTATATAAAGGGTTCTCATCACTACGTAATATTTCCACTAAAAAGTGGGCAGCTTCTTCTGAAAGTGTAGATATATCTGCACCTTGAGTAGACAACTGTATAACTCTGTTGGTCATATCCGCCAACCCCATAGCACTCACAGGGTTACCTGATTCATCCTTAAGTACGTCAACTTCTCTAACCTCTACCCCTATTTTCATAAGGAAATAATCAAGACTGTTTTCCAAGGTGTCTGAAGTCTCTTTAAGTTTAACTTGATGCCCAAGTTCCCCCCAAGAATTCATATCCGCGTGGACATTGTCTAGGATTTTAGTAACTATGGTACTGTTAATAGTAGGCTCAGATTCAAGCTCTATCTTATCAGAGACATGAGTTGCCTGCAGGTATGCTGCAAGGGCTACGTCTTCAAACGCTCCGTCGTGGATAGATTGGTTTATCTCTTCGTACAAAGTAGAGGGCCGTCCATACTTATCATTGACTTGTTCTATAGATCCCTCATTATTTCTAGTTATTCTGCACGACATATTATTTACATTTTAATTGTTCTGTTAGGTTTGATAGGTCCTGTGAAGGAGGGGCTGTTTCAGCTTCCATAGCCTTCTTATACTCTGATGATTCTTGAACAAACCCTGTATTACCAGGAGCCTGCACATCTAATTTTGATATAAATAAAGGACTCTTATCAGCAAAGAAGGCCTTTAAATCAGGAGTCTTATTAGCCTGAGCTAATGAAGAGAACCCTAAAGCTTTAGCTAAAGTAGCTTTATCCCATCTAGCACCAGTTGGAGACTTTCCTAAGCTTCCAGACTTTATAACTTCAGAGCTATTCCCTCTGGATGCGTACTTCACATCTATTAACGCCTGGTTACCTAAAGAATACAAACCATTTGCAACCCTACTAGAGGAGTAATGCATATTCTTAGTTCCCTTGAGTATCTTTCTAGATAAATCTACATTGTTAGTCAAAAGACCTAATGGAGATTCTATTGCATTTGTCAGTATGATACTTGTTGAACCTACCGCTTCCAATAGTTTACCCTTAACTCCCATCTTACCAGCTCTTAGCCAGTCATCACCTTTTCTATTTCTTGTGAAATGTGAGTACGAATATACTTCCCCCACCTTTCTAGACAAAGTTAGTGAATTTTTCTTTACCCATGGAAATGCATTAGCGTCAGCCTTTATTTCATCGGCATGGAATATAGCAGATTTGCTATCACCTACATACACTTGGTGTGAGATCACAGAGTTGTGCCAATTATTATCCAAGAAAGAGTGCCAAAGTCTTTTAGCTTTTCCTCCTACATCTGAAGAGTTTAAGAACCCGTCGAATACATTCTTAGTTATAGCAGCAACATCTGCAGGTGGTATGATTGCAGCAAAAGAATTCTGACTGTAATCTACACCTGATTGTAATACACTGAATATAACTAGGTCTTGGTGAATATCTGGTGCCAGTAAACGTAAGTCCTCGAAAGATTCTTTCAAGATGTCTACCATACCAATATCATATTTCCCTCTATGCAGCTTCAACCCATCTACGGTAGCCATAGTAGTACCCATTATGTATGGATCTAATAATGGAAGTAGAGAATCTATCACTAAGTTTTGTACTTCTCCAGACTTCTGTAGAGCATCTATACGTCGTGGTAAACTATTCGGGCCTTGGAACAATCGAGCTCTCATATCAGAGATAGTTTCCTCCCCATAAGTAGCACTCTGTATTAAGTTAGCTGTTATGAAATTATCAAATCTATTTAGAGTGTAAGTAATATCATCTCTAGATAAACCGGACTCTATCATGTCATACGCTTTACCAATAAAAACCTCTCTAAGCGCTGTAGATGTGTTCTTCAGATCTACAGATTCTAATAGTTTTGTAGATGATTTTATAGCGTTTCTACCATATGAAAGCATTGAATTCTTACTAGACGTCAGTGCACCTATACCAGTGAATATACCATCTACTCTTACCTTTCTTTCCAGGGCTTCTAAGTAGATAGACTCACTCTCATTTTTAAGTTTAAGCTTATCATATGAGTGTGTAACTTCTAGGTTCTTTAAATGTCTAGCATACTCTTTATAACGTATAAAGTCTTGTAATACCTGCACTTGAATTTCACGTGCTATATCCCCAAAAGTCTCAACTACATCATTATCTGAGTTTTCCTCTGTAACCAATAAGTCCTTACCTATATATGGAGCTAAAAGTTCCTCACTCAATTGAACTGAACCTCCTACTCCACCATACTTGGTAATCAAAGAGGCTATTATATCTTTATCAGACTTGTACGCCTCTACGCCGTACGGTAATGACATTGCTGCCTGAGATTGATTCTCATTCTTAAGTGCAAAATACTCAAACAGTATTGGTTGAGACATAAAAGCCAATGCAGTTTCCAAGGGAAGTCCAATTGTCTCTAATGCCATGTGTACTGGGGCCCCTTCTTTACCTGCATTCACGTAAGTAACAAAAGGATCTTTCTCACCATCGACATACCCTGAGATATATTGCTGCATTAAAGAGTTAATTGTAACATCCGATCTGTACGTGTAAGTTTTAGATATAGAATATGAAGGGTCTACCTCCGAGAAATTGAACACTACTCCGGCGTCTTTATTGAAGGCCATGTTCACCCTCTGTAATTTAGCTACGTGAGTAGAACTAGAGGCTACAATACCTGTACCCCCAATAGTTTGATTCATTATGAACTCTGTACTAATAAGGTTATCAAGACTTAACATATCTACTAGGTCCTTTTTAACCCTCTCGTCCCCAACCCAGTCTTCTTTGTTGACCAGTTTATCAATTTTATATGCAATATCCTTTAAAGTAAAGGCCCCAACAGGGGTTATAAGTTGATCAAACGATAATGGATGCTTAAGAATATCGCGCATAATGTTTTGCACTTGATTCTGCATGTACTTCTTAGTCTGAACATCTTTACTTGTAAGCTTGAAGAATCTATCATGTAATAGTCTATCTTTTTCGGCTAACCTTTCCATAATGTCTAACTGGAACATCCTAGCGTTAGACATTGACCCGCCTTCAAATATTGTGTGAGGAGCTGAAATAGCTCTATCTAAGAAATCATCACGTAACTTATCTATAGCTCTATAAGCTGCAGCTTTATCAACAGGATTGATTATATTACTAGCTGTCTCTTTTTTCTCTTTTAACTTCTCTTTAAACGCCTTAACCTCAGGCACTTGCGCGTAATCCTTAAACAAAGACTCTACCGCAGACTTACTACTGTAAATCTCAGTTAAATCTTTTATGTGCTCTAGAGCTTTATTTGTAGGGAATGTCTTAAAGAATAGTGACTTATAATTATCTAAGTCTGTCTTTCTAAGGTACTCAACATCTTCTACAGTAGCAGTTGAGGGATCTATACGACGCATAGGTTGCAACGTATCTCCTACCAACTCAACGTTTGGAAGATATAAAGTTAATTTATCAATATCAAAATCGGCCCCAGACTTCGCTACAATTTCAGAAGGTACAATAATGGTAGACCCCATACCAACCGGTAGGAAATCAACTATCTTTATGTACTCAATAGAGTTATACCCCTCTGTAGGAATACGGAAACCAATGGCCTCTCTAACCTCATCTGTTAGTTTTATGTATTCAGGAATATCTTCACCATAAAACTCTTTAAAAGCGTGTGGCATGTATACCTCCATAGCAAGAGTGTCTGCTGTTCTTAAGAACTCAGCTCTTGCTTCTGGTGACATCTTTTGTAGGTCCGAATCAGATATATCTTTCCTGTAAGCTTTAAGCTTTCTTAAGGCTTGAATTTCTGCAGACGCATTAGACTGCTTCATCGCCTTGTTGTCTATCTGTAGACCAAAGTTAGATTGTAATACTACCATCTCACCTCTCATCTTACGTCTAACAATTGAGCTAGTTATAATAGAGGTAACAATAGTTTCTAATCTAGACTTCTCAAACGATTGATTCATCAAGTTCATATCCCCATCAAATACTGTAAGGATGGTCTCTTTCATAGTATCAGAAATCTCTCTCCTAGACATCTCATCAAGGATGGTGTCTCTCATCAACTCTCTGGACAATTGCTTATCCAGTAAAAGGAAAGTTTTATCACTAGGAGAATATTGGTATCCAAGCTTGATAGCTAGAACCTGTGTCTCCCTCTCTATAAGTTCACCATGTAATCTGTGGTATCGATCTCCTGCCTCTTCCCAAGACTCCTCTGATGAGAAAGGCATAGCCTTGTATTTCTCATTAAGTATAGATGTTCCGGTCTCCTCATTTATACCGTCAAAGATGTTGTTTAACATCATTGCCATACTCTGAGTTCCAACAGGAACTTCACTACCCCTCTTATCTTTAGGGGCCATTTGAACTCCAAAATACTGAAGTGGGTACGATTGAACCGCTGTAGTATCTTGTAGTGGTGCGTACGACCCATCTTCAGATATGTAGTCATCAAACTTTAGCTGAGAATTCATCTTAGCTCCAATCTTAGTGGTTGATTCACTAACAACATAATCTAAGTTATTAGTGTTCATGTCCTCATACAAAGCATCAAGTACAGTTGTATTTGTATTGCCATCTAATACCTTTGATAGATTAGGGTGAATAGGGAACAATGCGAACTTGTTACCCACTCTAAAGTCAATTCCATCTTCTAGTGCCTGAGCAATAACTTGAGGCTTGATAGGGCTTAAAATACCCACATCTGCTGTTGAAGCTGTACCATTTATAACTGCGTGGTATGCAGCCTCTTCAGTTTTACCCCAAGAGTCTGTAAGTAATCTTACTCTTCGATAGAAATCTAAATGTATCATACCTCCACCATCAAACACTTCCATGCCTTTTTCTCCGTGAGAGTATTGACCAGGAATCCCAGTCTTACCTTCTTCATACTTACCGTATGTATCTTCAACTATACCTATAAGAGCTTCATTCGCTTTTAGAGCTTTTAGAGTCTCTATGTATTGGTATGTGTAAGCTGAAACTTCTGTAACTTCCTTTCTTGTAATGAATCTAACCTCGTTGGCGTTGTGTAGTTTATACCTGTTAGGGTTACCTCTACCTTTATAGCTCTTCTCGGCCCAGTCTAGGATGTATGTATCCGTTGCAGGGTATATCTTAGGAGAGATAAATAATGAAACCCTCTTGAATATATCTGAGAAATTTGCAGGGTGCCCAAATAGTATTTTAAACTGTTCATGCGTACTAGTCACTCTCTCGATAGTTAATTGCTCTGCAAGTTTATCAAAAAGTGAGGGGTAAATGTTGAGGTCATCAAGCTTACCGTTTGTAACTAATGTTTTGTTTAGTGAATCTAAATGGTTATTATCAACCCCTACATTTGTGTAAGAAATGATAGCATCTTTGTTGTTTAAATTCTCTTGTACTACATTGTATTTTATTAAGCCTGCCTTAGTTCTGAGTATCTCAGCCTCTAAGTGCTTTTCCAGGGCCTCTGTTACATCATCGTCTAAGCCCGCTTGAATACCTTCTCTAGATATACCTCTAGTAGATACTAACCTTTCAATTAAATCTTTTATTTCTGAGAAATCGTCATGTGCAAAGAATTGAACTTCCCTACCTCTAGTGCTAACACCTTTAATTTGTTGTGCCGCACCAAAACGTATCATACTAGCTGTAAGTATCTCATCCTCTAAGTATCCTCGGAGCCTGTCAACCATTTCTTCTCTAGTAGTCTTGAAAGTTGGTTTACCTCCAATATTAATAGCTGTGTGAGTCTTCTTGTTACCTTCCTTTATGGTAGGTACAAACCCAGATAGTATATTTGATACCATTTGTACAGCTATATCTGAAGGACTTTGTTTACTAACCCCAACTGATCTCTGTGTCTCCGTGTTTACGGTACCGGTTATCACTGCGACTTTCATCTGTTTCCCTTCCCTTAACCATTGTGCCCATACAGAGTTTCCAGCTGTAGGGCTCTTAGAGATACTGTCCAACAGTTCTCCTCCCTGATTAAGATCATCAACTAATACATTTAAGAATCCTTTAAGACTAACGGCGTATATTTTACCATCATCTACACCTCTAAACTGCATAGAACCTATGTCACTAGAAGTAGCTAATTGTAATCCGATTAAGTTTTTTAAGTTACCACCAACATTAAGATTGAATAAACTGTGAACGTCCCCATCTGCTAGTAAAACTGCCCCAAGTAACCAATCTATATCACTGTTGTATGCTGCTCCTTCAGGAGATTCCAAGATAGCTGTTACAGCTGGTACATTGGAAAACTCTATGCCTAACCATGATAGTCTTTGTAGTGTTTCCGCTACTCCATTACCTCCATGCTCAAGCATTTCACGTATAGTGAATCCATCGATATTTCTAGACAAATCAAGAACCATACGTCCTCCAGAAACTTTCCCAAGAGAGCTTTGTGATACATTTGTAAAGTTCTCTTTCCATAGATACTTTACTAATCTCTCATTGTTCTCTGTATTGGCGTCGTTAGTACTCCTTTGGCCGGCCCCGGTTACCTGTGTGATCTGGTATAGAGGTTTAGCATTGTTGAACGCCGTAAGGAACCCAACCATAACTTTCATTTGATCGCTATCTAGCTCATCTGCGAACTCCCAGTTAGCAAACTTTAGCCCCATCCTTTCCAGCAGTATGTTAAACACAGGGTTCTCTTCCCCTAACTTTTTCATAGCTTCCATCATCATCTCAGGAGACGAAGTGTTAGCTAGCTCTTTATATAGTCTAGAAGTTATATCACTAGGATTGGAGTTTTCAGGAACCCCTAATTTATTTAATTTAAATTGGTATTCACCGCTAGGCTTAGTTCCTGTAATTATAGGTAGAGTGCTAATTAAAAACTTAATCTCGCTACTTAATCTAGACGCAGGGTTTACTTCATGCGCAGGAGTTATACCTAAAGAATCCCTAGTGCTTGCCTCTTCATCCGATGCATTGTCAGTTGCAGTGTCCTCAGACTGGTCTAAGTTCACATATAACCCAAGTGAAGCTAAGTGCGCTACATGTCCCTTTACTACAGAGTCCCATTCAAGCTCTAAAAAGCCGTCAGTATTCTTAAGTAAATTTAAATCCTGTATCTCACGTAGTAGAGCCGCCTCTTTTGGGGAACCCTCTTCCGATTCCTCATACTGATCAATCTTTGTGTTATACCTAGCTGCCAAGTATGCCTTTAATCTACCTAAAACTTTACCGTCCATATCTGAAGGTGTACCATAGATATTATTCATTATCTCCTTACTATCTTCCGGGGAGGATAGTATTGTAGAGATCTGTTTTGCAGATAAAAGGTCCGGTAAAATAACATTCATACCTTGGTTTAGGTACGTACGTGTTCGAGTACTTATTCCCTTTACTTTAAACTTTCCATTCCCCTCATCCGAAAGTTCGTACCCGGTATCCACAGACGCCGATCCTACAACTGCACCACTTAAAGCGGATTTGTTGTCTTCTAAAGTTGCGTAAAATGAATTTAAGAATTGAAATAGATCATCTAAAGACTCACTTGTAGTTGTGTACACCTCTCCACCAGCGTAAGACGAGGCAGAACTCTTAAATAATTCCGCTATATAAGCTATAACCTCTTTTTCAGAGAGGTTCTCCACTTTACGTGGCACATTGTTTATAGATATTTCCTTATTCTCCGCTTTAAAGGTTGATACCACCTCATTCATACCTTCCTGCCTAAGCATTCTAGCTATAACAGTTGAAAAAGTATTAGAATATTGCGGGCTAAAGGATACAACGTCGTCATAAAATAGATCTTTTGCAGCCTTCTGCTCTGAATATGATGACCCATATAAGAAGTCACCAAATTTCTGAACTGAAAATATAGGAGACGCATCTGCTCTTCTAGGGTTTATGAATTCTAAGGTTTCTCTAGCCTTATCAAAATAAGATTCCCCGTTATGCGAATCACCTTGAACTATACAATTACTCATATTACGTTATATTTTAACAATTTGGGTCTATTTTATCTACTTCAGGTGTTTCTTCTTTCTGAAACGTCTGCTTCTTCTTCTTTTTAATCCCTTCAAGGGTTCCCGTTACTGGCTCCTCTGTAGGCTCCGTCACAGCCTTCTCGTCTGCAGTTGGTGTGGTAGTATCATCTTCAGCTTCTGCCACGTAGGACTCGATAGCTGTAGTAACATCACTAACAACTAGGTTCTGACTTACCATCTGACTAACAACAGCGTGAACATTACCTCCACTATACAATCCTTTTAGATTAGAAGTGTGCTCTTTTACCCCTCTGACAGAATGTTTCAGAGATCTAACCTCAGCTATGGCTCCCATATCATCAACTTTGAATTCTATTACAGCCTCTGTTCCGGTTGGGAATTTAATCTTAACAACTCTCACAGATGTAGCTTCAACTTCTGCCGTCTCCTCTGCAGGAACTTCTTCTTCTTTCTCTTTTACTTCTTCTTTTTTACGCTCCTTAGTTATCTCATCCAACGTCTTAGGATCTTTGCCATGCTTCAGATACGTGTTAGAAAATTGAGCTTTCTCATGATAGTTAAGGTCGTCGTCCCTAGAGTTATCCGCTAAGTTAGTGAATAAAGGGTATTCATCCATAGAATTTCTCTTGGAATCGTCTTTACCGTTACCTACTAGGAAGTCTGTGTAGTTTGTCCACACCTCTTTAGTTAGGTTACCGGAAGAATCGATCTTGTGCTCAATAAACTCTGTGAATGCCTCAGCTGCCGGCTTAGGGTTGTCCTTTTTCCACTTATTTGTTTCTTTCTGAAAGAAATATTCTGCAGCTTTCTCGCCTTTCTCTAATTTAGCTTTATACGCAGCACTCCCTTTAATCTTACCTATCTTAGTGCTATACTTTTTATTCCATGCCCCAAGTACGCCTGTCCCTTCTCTGGTAGCCGTATCCTCTTTTAGTAAAAAGTGGTTCACGTTATAGTGCATCCCAGATAAAAAGACCTTTAAGTCCTCATGTAGAGACTCTGCTCCAACTGAGTCTAATAGATTCTGAAGTTCAATTGTGCCGTGCTCCCCAAAATTAACTGAGAACCCATTAGTAGAATTCACAATATCAAAGTTAGGTGCTGTAGATTCTATCGATCTATTACCAAAGAATGTCAACCCTTTAAGTATGTGTATTATTTTAGCACTATCCGGGTTAGTTGGGTCTACCAACTCTGCAGCAGCAGGACCTAATTTACCATCTAGTCTCTCTTTGTGATTTTCAGCGTACTTAATTAGTAACTGGTATATAGTCTCTTGCGCTGCAGGACTTAACGTATTGTGCTGCATAGGAACTAACTTACCGTCTTTCTCCATGTACGTCATACCACTATTTAAAGTGTGTCTTGTACCACCAACTGTAACTTTACTTTTAGCTCCTTTCGCTCCCAAGTTAATTTTAAGAGGTATCATATGAGTAGCACCCTGGATTGACTCACTAGGTCTACTCTTTTCTCCTGCATATCTCTTAACCATAGGAGAACTGTGACCTGTAATCTCAAAGAACAACTTAGTGTCATCCCCTAAAATTCTATTTCTCATATTCCTGTGGTTTGTAAACACAGCCTCTATAGATGCTTTTCTAGGTCCGTAGTAATGCACGACGTCGTTTTCATCCGTCACGGACTGCATTGAACTTTGAATTAGGTCTCTCTTAGAGTATCTGTAAACCTCCATTTGCTCACCTTTAGGGCTTTTACCTCTAGGTAGAGTTATTATCTTTGTTCTCACAGCGGTAGGCATAGATGTGTAGATAATTTTACCTTCACCTTCTTTACTTCCTTTACCTCCTGCTCTTCTAATAGGTTTACCGTTTTTATCGGTAACTATATATAGTATATTCTCATCAATCTCTTCCCCAACAGCTCTGTGTGTGGTTTTTTCAGTGTTACCTCTAACCCAAGATTCTTTATCTCCTTCCTTGTGGTAGAAATATACCTGACCAGCAAGTTTAGGGTCTACGGTATCTCGAGTAACAGCCTGTAATAAGTAGTCTGTATTTGTAGCATTCAACTTAGAGGTAAACGCGAAGAATCTCATCTGATCCTCCATAGCTTCCATTTGGGCCATAAGTGCAGGCTCAAGTATAACGCCAGCCTCGATCTGTCCCTTGTATTCGTAGTACACACTTTCCGCCATAACATGATGACCCGCAGTCTTCCTTAAAGATGTCACCGTTATAGCAGAATTGAATTCCTCTGTTGGTGTATTACCTTTAATTACTTCAGAAACGTGCTCACCCTCTTTAGTGGATACGTAGTTTGTATCAATCTTCTCCTCTTTAGTTGGAGGCCTCATGAATCGTTCTAACGCATTATTAGTGTATATGAGGTGATCCAAAAGCTTGTCAGCCATGGACTCTAACTGTAAGGCATTGAATGCTAGCTCATTAACAGCCGCATTAAACTCCACCCTAGCGTTATCCAAAGTAGCTCTGTACTCTGCAACCTTGTTAAAAGCCTTATTGTATGCACTCTCATCTTCTTTAGAAACATCAGGACTAAGATTGTCAGAGTCTTCACCTGTCTCCGTCTTACTGAATGATACTGCATCGCTTATCTTTTTAAGTGCTGAAGTAGCTGCTTTTAATTTTTTAAATAGCGCTGCTAACTCTGGTTTGTACTCTACTAATAATTCCTCTGTCGCTTCACCAAACTCTCCAAGGATAGTCTGCAGTTCAAAGAATTTAGCGCGGTCAAATGAAGTTTTCTCATCCGCCAAAGTAGTAACTAAGTGTGCTACCGGACTTTTGAATAGATCCGAAGAGTACTTACTGTACCTCTTAGATGTAAACGCCTTATCATGAAGCTCTAGGATTAAAGATTGTGCCTGCTCTGCAGAACGTACATTCTGAACCCCTTTAGTTCGTTTAAAGTTGGCCAATGCCTTAGCATCTAATCGAAGTGCATCTAGCCTAGCTTCAACTTTTAATGCTCCAGCTCTTAACTCTCGAATACTATGGGAGGCATCAAAGACAATCTTTATCAGTGTCTCGCTCTCACCTATAAGAAGTGCATTAGCGTTTTCAGCCTCTTCAAGCCTTGCTAACTCATTTTCCAAGTGAGCGTTAATCTCTTTTAGGTTGGCTGCTTTTGACTTTATGTCCTTCTTTAATGATGTGCTTATCTCCGCAATACTACTTTCTAGCATTTCCTTTGCCATAGTGGCCGGGTCTACTACGGTAATATTACTAGAGGTCGTACCTAATAAACTTAAATTGTAAGGGTTGGTGTTTGTAACATGCTTAGGGTCTGCAAGTATAGCGTCTAAAAGCTCAATAGCCTTATCCAGTCGTATCACATCCTGTAGCGCTACATTCTTTTTTGCTTCGTTCTTAGAGTCAGTTGCATCTAGAGCTTCCTCTCTTTCAAATTGTAGTGCCTCCATCTGCTTCATAAAGGAGATAGTCTCCATAGAAGGTATAGGTTGTAGCAATTTATCCTCGGTAGATTCAAGCGCAGCTTCTGTGACGTAGAAACGCTTCAATACCTTAGTTCCCTTTCTCTCACCCTCTGATGTGTACTCGTACTCAAACTCTACTACTTTACCTTTATACGTATGATACAGTCTCTCTAGCTTTTTATCACCTATATCGACCATAGCCTCTTGTGTGGTATCCAAGAACTGTTGCAAAAGAAGCTCTGGTTGAGGTACAATCTGTCCCTTCTCCATTCCCCATACTTTCCACCATCCTTTAGGATTCCAATCACCTTCTTCTCTAAGCTCTAATAGCTCATTATACATGGCTGTTGCTCTATGCCTTCTAGCTCTAAGCTTTCTAGCATCCTTCATAAGCTGCTTAGCCTCTTCTAGACTTTCCGCCGCTGCTGTAGGGTTGGCTTTCTGCCATTTATCCAACATTGTTTGCTCCTGAGCACTGATATAAGGGTCTAAACCATCATGTATAGCCTTAGTTAAAGCTGTTATTCTGTTAGTGATTTGTAGTTGTTCAGTACCAAGCTTCTCTAATTTCTGATCTCTCTCTTCCTTAGATAAAGACTTGTCTTGTTCTACCTCTTGTATAGTTTTAGCTACTTCTGCCACTTCCTCTAACATAGTTCTATGTAGAGCTTCTATGTGTACAGGGTCTGTGATCTCTTTTATGTTGAGCTTTCTTTTTACTTTCTCTACTGCAGAAGAGTTGTCAGAAAGTATAGCAGCTTTTGTTTTCCCCTTTATGCGGTCCCACAAAGACTTACCTCTACCTTTAGCTGCGTCAGCTTCTCGCTTATCAGCCGTAGCTTTATCCTCTTCAATTTCGAAGTCAAGTTCTACACCCAAGCTTTGTAACCTTTCGTGTATCTCAGCTTCTCTAGCGTCAGCATCTTTACTAACTGAAAGAGCATGAGTTATAGCCATTTTTTGGTCCTCACCGAAGTTGATGAAAGATCTATCTACGCTGTCGTGAGTTTCCTTTATAGAAACCACTCTCTCCTCTAAAGCAGTGGCTATAGATTCTCTTCTATCTTTTAATTGTGCATCGTTAAGGTCATCCTTTTCGTTGTACATGAAACTTTCTCTGAACTGATCAAGAGGCATGTTACGTATATTCTCTATATCTTCGAATATCTCAGACTCAAATCCTGCTGTATATCTAGAGTGGATGTAGTTAAAGACCTCATCGTGCTCTGCATTCTTATACATAAACGGACTATCGATTATAGCAGCATAATTCTTACTGTTATCTATAACTTTATTACGAATCATGGCATCCATAGACTTCTCAAACGCCTTTGTTGCTGTCGTCGATCTCTCTAACCTAGTACGTAGATCTGATACGGCCTTCTCTTGCGCGGTAAGCGTAGTGAACGTATCCCATACACCACCTTGCATCTCAAATTTATGAGTAACTTTTCCGTCCTTACCTTTAGTTGAGGATCTCCCCGGTAAACCAAGAGCGGCTAGTAGCATACCAATACCTATCTCTTTTTGTCCTTCTTTGGACCCATAAGCAGCCCCGAAAGAATCTTCCATATTAAGGAGTAGCTCTTTAACGTTCTGGAATTCATCTGGATCTCTCTTAGATAGATAGAAGTCATATGCTGCACCTTGTCCTGCAAGGTCCATCAACTTTTGACCACCTTCCTCAATAGCACCCTCATATAAAGGAGTTTTCGCAACAGCCCACCCCTTCTTAATCATTCCTTCCTTCTTTCCTATACTCTTAAAGAGCTCTTTATATGCTCTCCCTCTATCTTTGATTTCTTTCTCTATGGTACCTTTAAGAGCTCCCTTAGTTGAATTTAGCCCTTTACCAAAAAGTTTTGGGAACATCATATAGTTACCATACCCTACTAATGCAAGGTTGGCTGCAAAAACTGCATTGGAACTCTTCGTAGCTATATCAGCTAGTCCAACTCTCTCCTTATTCGAAGGTGCACGTTTGTGTTCATCAGAGAACATCCCCTCTAAATGAGCAAGAGTCTCATCATAATGATGTCTAGCTTCTACCCCAGACTCATACATCGCACCTGTCCCTAATTGACGTACAGTTTGCAACGCATTACCAGCCTGCTTGTTTCTGAATAGGCTTTTCACTGCCCCCATAGTACCTTCAGTAGATCTACCCGCAGTACCTAAAGCCTTTTTACCTGCACCTTTTAGGATGGCAGATGCCTTAGCTACAACAGCACTACTTGCTAGACCCCCTGAAAGAGATTCTGCAATAACAGCACCCGCTACAAAAGATAATCCCTGTGTTAGATCGTTCGCCCAAAAGTTAGCGGTACCTGCACTTTGTAGAAAGTTGTAATCTTGCTCTTCTTTGGTGTAATGGTTAGGTAATTTGTCATCCATCCAAGAGTTGACATCATCTAACCCTCTTTGGAAGTCATTATCAAAGAACGCCTTTGTAGCACTTTCTTCTCCAAATAAATTTAATCCCCACTCCCCTGCACCGTACACTAAACCTACTGTAGATCCCAGTACGTTTGTAGCAGTTTTACCTACAAATTTAGTTATACCGTGTGCATATTTCTCACCAGTACCTTGACCGTAAGCCCTTAAGTCTTCCGCATCATCTGATATAAAAGAAAAAGGTTTATCTATATACTTAGCATAATCTTCATAACTTACATCCCTTAGAATTCTACCATGTAAACCGGTTTGCATACCTTCAGGGAGACTTAGACTCTCTTCAGATGGATTAAGAAGCCCACTATAGGCTTCCGCTTCTATTGCAGAGTTGTACTCCTTAAGTGCTGTTCCCTGTAAGGGCTCCACTTGGGTAGGTGTCTTACTTGCAGTTATATGATCTGCAGTTTGTAGACTATTGTCATCCACCTCTACGAGGTCAGCTGGGTTTATAAGATGTTTATCTAAAGTATTTTCCATTATCTAATTTTAAACTTGTGATATACTAGTGGTTTTGACTCACCAACTCCTTCAAAGATAAACTGATTCATTTTCTCTTCTATCATCTCTGGAGAGTTATTTGGCTGTGCTTGTAAACCGGCCTTGTACTTATCCATTGCATGTTTAACTTGAGGTATATCATTCATATATTGAATTAGAACCTCTCTGTATGTATCATGTTGTTGTGATGGATCTAAACCACTGTGCGACCCTAAAGTCTGAACAGACATAAGAGTAGCAGCAGCTAGATCAGGTAATGTTGGCTCTGTTTCCATCCTTTTAAGATGACTTATAACCTCGTCCATAACAGCAAAGTTAAGCTTTCCTGTGGCTTGTGCAATAGTATGCTGTAATTTACGCATACCATCTCCTCCAGCATCCTTGAAGTCAGCGATAACATTTCTACCGCCGGCAGTTTTAAACTTAATCCTAGTAGGTTCCATCTCTAAAAGATTAGGAGATACTATCCCCTGGAACATTAACCCATGCTCCCCTTGTTTGGACTCTTCTAGTATTTTTTCATATAGATCTGAATCCTCAGGTACACCTACAACACGGAAGTCACTTAACGAGTAAGCCTTAAATGCTGTATTAAGATTACCCAAAGCTTTATTCCCCTCTGGAGTAGCTGATGGAGTCCAAACCTCGCCCTCAAGTACATCTCCCTTGTAAGAATTTAATTGCTCATGAATGTTATCTCCTCCACCTTCTGTTTTATAATTGTAATACTTGGTGGCAGCATCTTTTAATGCGGGAATATCAGAATCTGTGAAAGTTGTACCTAATGTTTGATTTATTCTCTCTAAGTTCTCTACATTTTGCATCAACTGAGTCAACTCTGAATCAACTACACCTAAACTCTGTGTCTCGGGTCTCATCATATCTCGAACATTACCGAAACCATCAGCCGCTTGAGAAGCTAACGTTACTGCTAAATCTCCTGCGGTTGCTAGAGTTGCAGCCCCAAATGATAAGAAGAATGCAGGAGCGGCAGCTGCCCCTCCGAATAATGCTGACCCTACTCCGGCAGCTGCGGTAACACCTGCAGCAGCTTTGAACTTATTCCCGGTTCTATCTAGGAAGTCTCCCATCACACCTGACTGCATAGTGAAGTCTGGCATCCATTGGTCTTCAGTCATATACTTAACCATTGTACCAAAACTCTCAAACTCTTTTTGATCTATTTCCGGACCGGAGTTTTTCCATAGGTCTACCTCAAACTCAGTGTAGTTTTTATACTCTGCTTCGCTTATAGTTCCCTGACTAAATGCTTTTTTACCTAACGTTGTTAACATCTTTTGGTAATCCTCAGCTACCTCTGTCTGGCCTTTCCTTCTAGCATCCATCATTCTAGATGAAAGCTTAAGTACAGACCCATCAAACGTAGCGGTTAAATCTCCATCAACGTCATCTAAATCTAGTGCTGTATACCTTACATTACTAGATAGAAGTGATCCACCCATTATACTGTTTTGAACAGCAGATTGTGCAGCAGTTAAGTTCTTAGAAACATCTGACGCGTGTATTTGTTGGTCTGTGTGTATCTTAACTCTACTAAGAATGTCTTGCTTAGCCATCTCATGTCTCTTTTCAAGAGGTATGTTCTGGTCGTACTCAATGTCTACAAGGCGTCTGACGTCCTGTTTACCTTCACTACCTCGGATATATCCAGCAGCAATTTTAAGTGCTACAGCGTTAGCCCTAGACCTAGGTACATTACCTTTGATAGTCCCAACATACTTCTTTATAGCTCCATTGTAATCCAGCATTTGCTCTGACGCGTTCTGATACACGTTAGCCTCCATTAACCCTGTCTCAGGGTTCTCAATCCAAGAAGAGTGAGACTTAGATGCATCCTTACCAAAGTCTAGGATTTGTATACCTTTACTTCTAGCTTCAGATTGCCATTCAAGTTCGTTCTGCCTAGCCTCGTAGGATTTTTGTGCGGCCAATAAAGCCTCATTTGTCTGCAAAGAAGATACTTGGTCCCCAATTATAGAACCTGCGTCTTCATAGTTACCTGATTTAATAACGCCCTGCATTTCATCTCTAATACCCTGCTTGGCTGCATCAACGTGGTGAGTGTCTCCACCCAACACGTTCATGTTTGCCATAGTCCTGTCTATCAGGTCTACCTGAGCCTTATTTTTATCATACCTCTCACGAAGTAGCTCCGCAACCTTGTCAGATTTTGGATCTACATATTGACTTGCAAAAGGTTTTAATTGATATTTGCTGTATTTATTAGCCATTTTATTGTCTTTTAGTCGGTTCCAAACATGTTAATCCACTCTTGTGAATCTTTTTTAACACCTTTACTTAATGCAAATTCCTTAGCTTTCTGACGCTCGTAAGTACCAGTTTTACCAGATACCGCTCTAGAGTATGAATCGTCAGCTTCATACCTAAGTGTATCACCTCTCATAGTTACAAGACCGCTAGCCATAGAATCTAGGGCCATTAATCTTCTATCCTTGGTAGCTGCATCTGCTGCAGAGTTAAACTCATCTACATACATATCATTCTTAGCGTTAGTTGTACTAGCAGATAATATGTTTCCTGCATTAGTGCTACTAGCTGATAAAGCATTTGCTGCATTTCTAGCGTTTACTCCAGAATTAATAGACACCTCTTGGTTACCTATTTGCATATTTGCATTACTCTCCGCTGACTTTATAGCGCTATCTTGTGAAGATTTTTTAGAGAACATTGCCATCTTGTTTATGATGTTAGATGATCCCCCTCCACTAGTTTCTATAAACCTGTTCACAGCTTGGGCGTCATTAGAGTTTCTAGCAAGTTGATCTGTGTAATCCACTCTATCTAAATTCTGATGTGCTTCTCTTTCCGCTCTTACTATACCCGGAAGTACTCCTTGAGCTTGGGCCATATAATCAGGTTGCTCAAGCATTGCCGCTAAAGCAGGTAGAGTTTGTGCAGCATATGCTGCCTTATCTTGCCATTTGTTTCTAACTTCGTACTTATCATCAGTCTTAGCTTTTAATGAGTCTTCGTACTCCTGGCTGAAGTCTAGAGGTGATTTAACAAAAGGTTTCTTGTCTACTTCACCAGAGTAAGAAGATGTTTTACTAAACGTATTCTCACCATAGTCTCCATCAACAGCATTAAACCCATCCCCAGTAAACCCGGTTGCAAGATACTGATCTTTTGATATACCTTGAGCATCTAAACTTGCTCTAAAGTTATCATCATTTTCATACTTATCCTCAAGATGTTTGTTAAATTTATTTTGGAACTCCGTAGTGTGCTCTTTAGGATTGAATTCTTCCCAAGAGTTAATACCCATATCATTTAGTACAGGTCTATTTCTTTCATAGAAATCTTTCCTAGATTCCTCAGAAGAAATACTCTTATCCCCAAAGTACCCATTCTCATCACTGTGCTGCATTCTAGCTATACCTTCGTCACCTAGATCATTTGCACGAGACTTACCTGAATATCCAGACTCTTCAGAAGACTTGATAATTTTATCGTAGTTTTCTCCATAAGCTTGGAATCTAGGAAGTTCAGAAGCAGACGAGTTTGATGATTTCACTTTAGCGTTTGCTGCCTTTTTGATAGCTGCTACCTCTTCCATGTAATCCTCATCTGCATAATTAGGTATTCCATCCCCATCAGCATCCTTATACATATCCTCACTTAAAGGTCCTGTAAAAGGGACACGCTCATTTTCTACTAAACCGTACAAAGTTTGTGCTCCACCATCTCCAAAACGCCTCTTATTCTCAGGGTTATCAATATCGTCAGGGTTTCTACCAGCTGTATGCTCTTGCATTCTAGCTAACATACTCTCGTCCTCTTTTGTTCCGCCTTGCTCTAAAAGTTGTTTATGTTGGTCTGCATATGTCATACCACCAGTCTCTAACTTATTAGAGAAGAAGTAATCTTTCATTCCTCCATTAGACGCCACCTGAGTCATGGTTTCACCATCCTCAACCTCTGTTTGGTCATCTAGAATTATCCCACTCTCCGAGCCTTGTCCAGACTCATCATGTTCGTTACCCGAGAATTGGATAGCGTCACCACTAATAGGTGTTGCTTGTCCTCCGGGTAGTTGTTGCCCGCCTCTTTGAACTGCTCCTTGTAGTGAAAAACCACCGTCTTCTTTTTTCTCTTTTACGTACTCTTTTCTACCGCCAACAATCTTATATTTACCTTTGTCGTCTCTATAGTACTTAAAATTATCATACTTTTTACCGTCTTGGCCTTCAGATAATCCATAAGCCCCTGCTGTAGCACCAATTGCACCTACAGTCATTTGGATAACATCTATTTGACCGTCCGTAAATCCTTTGCTTTTAAGAGTTTCTCTACCCATACTTTTAAGAAGGTCTAAACTAGCTCTAGGTATTCCGGTTATTTTTCCGGACATCTTATCCATCCACCCTGCGTTTGCACTTTCTGGTACCAGAGAAGCCATTTCTTCAACACTAGGAGTGTCTGTTATAGGATGTGGAGGTTTTGGTTTGGCTGCGTCTTCAGGAAATAACTCCATCTGCTTAGCCTCAGGCTTAGGCTTACTGTCGGGCCCATGTGGGCGATCCACATTAACCTCTCTAGGAGATGTGTCAGCCTTTTTGAATTTCTTTACTAGCTTCGTAAACTTATCTTTACCATACTTCTCCACCGCCTTGGCTGCTACCTTTATAGCTTTACCTGGAACAAAAGGTAATGCAAGCCCAGCAGCATTCATTGCAGCTCCAGAGTAATCTCCCTTTTTAAGGTCTGCAACTGTGTTTTTAAGATCAATTGCTTCCCCTAGGAAAGGTACAAATCCTCCACCAATTTCAGCTGCATCCTGACCAGTTACTAAAGGGTCCGATTTAGGGTGTTTCTTACGATAAACCTTGTCCGCTGCCTCACGCTCTTTATTAGAGACGTCTATCTCAACCGTGGGCATCATGTTTGTCACGTCGCCCTCATATACCTCAGAAGTAACACCCTCATTCTGTCTGTCATTAGACTTCATAAGTCTGTTAGACATACGTTCATTTCTCTTATCCGTAAAGGCTTTCTGTATCTTAGCAAGCCATTTTTTGTCTCTCTTATCTGGCATTATATGTGCTTTTTTAATCCGCCATATTTGGCAACTGTGTTTCTACCGTAGTCATACCCTGAATACGTCTTACTTTTTAACTCCCCTGCTCTAGACGCTCCAGCATGAGCACCATAACTACGCATCGTCTCGTTATTAATCTTACGAGCATCTTTATCTCTTTTATCATCGAACTCCATCTTCGATCTTCTAGCTTTATTTCTCTGAGTCAATCCTTTAACTGTCCCATAGATTGCACCACCTACAGCACCAACAGCTGTACCAACAGGTCCTAACATAGATCCCCAAGCAGCTCCCTGTCCTACAGCGGATAACATATCACCAGATACCTCACCTGCATTCCATTTTGTAGCATCCTTGTCATCAGATAGTTTAGAAATACCCTTACCAGCTAACGCTGCTATAGTTCCTATCCCGTTTGCTGATGAAGCCCAAGTACCAATAGAAGACCCTATCTTCCCTGCAGTAGTAGCTTGCTTACCAATGGTGGTAGCTTTTTGACTTTTATTTATAAGTTTAGCGCCTCTAGTCATTTTCCTAGCGTTACCACTTGTAGCTAGTCTAGTTCCCCGTTTCATTAATCTTGCAGCCCTGCCAGTTACGACCCCTGTATTAACAGAGGATGATGCTAGAGACCCTACAGTAGTTCCTGCTGTAGAACCACCTGCTGCAGGCAACAGCTGGAGACCCGTAGATATTCCAGCTTCTATAGAATTATAGGTTGCATCATCTTGAGCTTTCTCGTTGTTGACAGACGTAACGTCATTTAACTTACGAGTTTCCATGTTCTTAGTGTCCACTGCGCTTTGTGCTACCACCTGCGCGCGCTTCTCTTCCATGGCCTTTATCCTCTGAGCCTGAAGCTCCGGGTTAGACTCTTCATGTACGATGTTTGTAGTTGTATTGGCGTTTTGTCCAGCCGTAATCTCATTTGGAGTATACATATTTCCGCCGTATCCTAACTTCTTTCTTTTATTTATACTATATTTTGACATTTATCTGTATGTTTTACGTGCTGCAACCGTAGTTGAGTACAAATTTACTAAATTATTCCTATTATTATTGCATATTAACCTAACTCCTATCCACTTATCTACAAATTTCTTTTGTAAATTCCAAGCTTTATCTAAATCTAAGTACTCAAGATTTTGAGATTCATCCATCCCGTCTGACTTAAACATTGGGCTAAGCACAGAAGATGTTATTGTCCCATCTGAGTACTCCCCAACAACGTTGTCCAAGTATGGTGCGTAATATGAAGTTGCATCGGTATGGAGTTTTGCCATATCTCTGAACTTATTTATCTTCCATGAATTACCTATACGCCTAGTAGATACTAAGTACGCCAGTTTAATGCTTTCAGACATTTGTAACGTATTGTAAACTATCGCAGAGGTAAATCCACCTTCTAGTATAACCGCTCCCACATCATTTACTACGTCCGCCGTATAACTTATACTAGACGTAAGAGTATCCTCGGAAGGTACTAAATTAGAAACATATTCTATCTCAAAAGGAGATATATTTGTAGATGCTCCTGGATAGAACTCTCCGTAGTTACCGGAATTGTGCTCCCATATCTTATATGAAGACTCCATAGAGAAGTCTGTCACTGAGTATATATTCCTATGTGTACTGAAGTACATGTAAGGTATATACGTGTGGAAGCTTCCCCAGAAGTTAACTTCAGGGTAATAAGATAAAGTCCATCCAATCCTTTTGAAGTATAGCTGATTAGAGTAATTAATTGGGTTAGAGATATAAGTACCTCCAGCCTCGTACTCTGCAGCTAAATTAGCGCTGTAAGAATATTGAATTATAGTACCCGTATCTAACTGATCGTAATACGCATCTGCATCCGCAGGGAAAGTATAAGTACCTGCAACAGTTGGAACGTATACTGCATAAGTGCCTCCCTGGTGCGGGAAATAAAAAGTCTCTAACGCAGAGGTTACAGTAACTGTAACTCCAAAATTTGGATATGGAATTACTTGCTCACTTGGAGCGTTTATTAAGGTGAAGTAATCCTCTAGTAGTGCTAGGTCAGCAGTGAATGGTATCAACTCATACTCCATGAACTCCATGGTATTCTCATTATACGCTATAGATCCATGTGACCCTGCTGGTAACGCCAATCCAGTGTTGAAGTACGCAGTCTCTTGTAGATCTCTAAACGTTAAAAGTATTCTCTTATGTAAAGGATCCCAAGATGCGTGTAATCCAATACCTACAGCTGGGTTATCCTTTAGTCTTCCCATTTTGTCTGCATACGTGAACTTGCTCACAAGATTCTTTTTAAACCAAATATCCATCCCGGTAGGACTTATCTCTGTTAAACCTTCACCCATAAGGAATACTTTGTATGACGCTTGGTCTACAAAGAAGTATCCATATCTAGTAGTGAGTGCAGCCCATTGTGACTGAGTTCCACCATACCCTAACTCAGTCTGAATAACCTCATCTGGGTTCTGCTGGAAAATATCACCTGAACCAATAAACGCCTCTGTACCATCTTTCATTTCCATGGTCTGCTTACCCTTTGCGGCGTACAGACTACTTTCCATGTGGAAGTATAGAAGGTTGTTGAAACTTGCTAGCTTCCATAATTCTCCCCTGTTCTTTGGAAGATCTTTATATTGGTTAGCTAAGAATATTCTATAGTTATCTATTAAACTTGTTGTATCATTAGTAGCACTTCTGTGAGTTCTCGTAGGGAAGTCATCCTGAAGAGTGTCTCTTAATGGAAGTGGGAAAGCAGGCTTAATTATATTATCCTCAGAATAGTTAGAAGTATACTTTATACTATCTACATGAGTTAAATCATTTTGATTGGAAAGTATATCTTTTGCAGACGTCCCTGGGAAATACGATGTATCCGAATCCTCAGAGTGTCTAAAGTTTATATTATCCGAGCTCTCTACTATGTGGTAATTTATAGACCTTATAGGGTTAGACTTCTCTACCGTATTACTAGGCGTAACTTTACTCACAAACCCGTACCTACAAATAAAGGTGTCACCACCAAAAATACCATCTGGATATTTATTTTTAGTTGAGAATGTATCCGACACAGAAGAAAGGGCATCCCCTGTTTCATCATCAAACACAAAGTCATGTAAAGCATCTCCTAGGATTTCATACCCAGTATAAACTAACTCTTGACTGTCTATAGATTTATAGACGTCTGACTTGTATGCCGCTAAGTTAGCTATATACACTTGATTACGTGCCTGATTATCTTCATTCACAAGATTACACGCCCCATCATTAAGTGCGTACCCAAAACTTGTATTGTTTAAATCATCCGCATCCCCTTCAGGTACCGATGGAAGAGATGGTAATTTAAAGCCGTCCTTCAATCCTAAGATAACGCAGCTTTCCCCGAACTCATTAAACACTTTACCTCCAAACCCAAGAGACGTACCAGAGAAAATAGAATCCCCTAGGAGATAAGATTTCGCCTTTTGGCCTAATACTTTTGGAGCTGTGTGATGCCAATCCATATTATTATAGGAGTTACCTATAAATATAGCGGACAGTATGTCCTTAGGGTAACAATTTCCAAACTCAGTGTCGTACCCCCAAATCTCTTGGAATTTATATACTTCAGCTGGAGTAGCATCTAGCGCATCTGGATTTAATAGCTTAGTAAGCATTTTTTTATCCTGCTGTAAAGAAGGTCCATTCCAAACATAGTTATTTACCTTGTATTGTATCTGAAGGTGTGTCGCCGGAGCTAAACTATTATGAGTTCTAAGTAAATTAAAATCATGGAAACTGAATGCTGTGTATCCACCTGGATACATAAGGTCATCATCATTATTTAAAGCCCAAGGGCTTTTAACATAAAATGTTTCCGGAGTAGAATTAACCTGACCAAGTACATGTGAGGCATAACTAACACCTGTTGCTTCCTCGCACATACCTAGCGCTCCTTCTCGTTTATGCATAGGAAGTAAAACACTTTGTCCTAGTATAGTTTTATTCTCATGTCCTCTTTTAGCTCTGTAGATTCTAAACCCTTGAACCTTTGAAAGAAGGCTTTTAGGTACTTTTATATCATCTAAATGAAATCCTAATGCGGAAACAGTGTGATCTATCTTAGCGTCGAACTGCTCATCATCTAAAGAAGAGGACCCACCAGAATCTACAACTACAGTAAAAGACGAGTACCAACTCCCCCCTATAGATCCGTTATCATCGTCTGTTTGCTTTATAATCCAGTTTGAAGTACTACCAGGAGCTTTACCTTCAACGAAGAAGTAATCGTTAATACCAAGAGTAAATGGAATACCTTGAGATGTATCTAAAGCGTCATTATACCACCAAGAAGTAGATCCCCCAGTCCATGCGGATTCTGGGTACACCATTTCAATATCATGCTCCCCTACTATTATACTGTCACACTGGTCTCCACCAGACCCACATCCAAACATAGCGTTACCAGGCCATCCTGGACTGTTGTCGTTCCCTATTATGTTATTATCATCAGACCTTCTAGAGTAATACCACGTATTCCCTATATATGCCTTTATTCTAGTTCTAGTTGGTTCTGCCTGTGACCCAGATCCACTTATACGAGTAAGCATAACATAGTAGGACACACTTACATTCATAGGCTGATTGGCAGTAAACACCTGCCCATCAAAAAGAGAGTCTGCGTCTACTTCTGCAGTCGTATTATTAGTTGGGTTGTTTACATTAGTATTAAATTTGAAACCACTGTCCATCCATGATCCCTTATTAACTGTAGGCCCCCAGGCGTGAGACGTGTATCTCCACGACCATGTACCATCTATAATTTCATATGAATCTGTAGTTCCTCCCGAAACAGATGTCCCACATTGAGAAGACATAATAGTTTTCCTTTCATCTGTAGCATTCCTAGGGAATGCGTGATGCCTAACATTCTCAGTTCGTAGAGAGGGGCGGACCGTAATACCGTCCATAACATCATAATTAGGGGTGTTCGGATAAAACTCAGTTAGGTTTTTCCAATAATTCATCCACCCACTACCAGCAGAGGAGAAGTCCCAGAACTGTGCATAGTAAGCAGTATCGGGGAAAGACTCCATAGCAATTGCGTAAGTTTCACTAGTGTCAGCTGCAACTAAATCTGCTTGAGTCAGGGCAGCACTTTCTGTATCCCCTGCACTATTAGTTAATATGTCTCTACCTGGTATATGGTATGCGTAACTCATACTACCATCTCTCAGGACAAAGCTTATATAGAATGCGTAAACCTCTCCACGCATGTACCCCCTAAAGGCGGAGTTTAATTCTTCATTCCTATATGATGGGCTATTCTCGGTGTTACGTATGAAACCGCCATACATATTTACTGGGGTTGTTCCCCATCCAGTTTGAAGGTTATCCACTGTTGCGTAAAAAGTATCGAACTCCGTAAGAGTGTATAATGTGGATTCTAATTTTATATTGTTAGCGTATTTTTGATACCCTATATCTTTACTACCTGTGGTGTTACCTACATATAGTACCCCATCTAATTGATTGATAGTTTTAGCTGTGTCGTACGAAACAGTGTCTATCATAACCTCTTCTAGTGAAGCAGACCCAATACCTTCAGTACCAGAGAATACAACTACAGTAGTTGCTGTTATTTGGAAGTCATTTAATTTAAACGCGTCCGTAGCTTCTCCCATCTTTCGTATAACTACAGGCCTAATGTACTTGTAATCTACGGTGTTTAAATTTTCTATGGTCCAAGCTATAGATTTAGATGTCTGATTACCTGCTCTACCCCCATCCATCTGATTGGTTGGTGTTGTCTTTCTAGATTCCTCTACTATAGACACTGGGTTAGACACTGACATGTAGTTGGTTGCAGCTAGATCATCTCCTACATAAGCTATAGCTAGATAGTATACCGCGGTACGTAAACTACCACCGTCGTGTATGTTTATGGTCTGACTTATCTGAGCTGCATCCCCTGTGTGAGGGAATAGGTTTAATAGAAATATTTGATTAGTATTTGAATCGGAAGGGTTCATCCCGTAAAGGTTACTTAAGACGGGGGTACCCATAGGATCAAACGTAAGATTTCTTTCCTGCATCGATACATTGAATGCTCGCGGAGGATTTAGATCATCTGTAAAGTAAACTATTAGGTCTCCTTTAGAATCTAACTTGAACGTCCCTTCAATTAAGTGTTTAGTAGAGAAGGCAAGATCTAAGTGAGGATACACTGCATGGTTTGGGGAGAATAAAGATTTATACACCCCTTTCTCCCAGACTCCTATCTCTGACATTTCTAGGGCAGGGTTACCTGTCCCGGATTGTATAGACCCAGATTGTGTAGTAGTCCGTAAAAACAGAACTACTCTACCATCAGATACTTCAACACTTCCTATTACTGTCCTGTTTGCGAATAGAGTACCAGCCTGTGAAACTCCTTGCTCATTACTGATAGCTCCTTTTAGCGTATTGAAAACTGCATTTAAAGCATATCTCCATGTACCTTTAGGTTGATCTATATGTCCTGTGTCTTTAAAAAGACCCTTTAAAAATCTATTTTCCATTATCTGCTAAAGTCTTCTCTAGTGTTTAATTGTTCAAATCCTAAGTCATGCTTATTAAGGGAAGGTATTAATCCTACCCACTGATTCATAAACGATTCGTACCTATCAATATCTGGATAGTTTGCTGCATTCCTAGCTTGAGTACAGTAGTACTTCCACTGTTGCTCTGCAAACTGGTAGTCTACCCCATTACTTTTTACTGACCCAGGGAAAGCTAATAAGATCTTTTTGTATACGTACCAGAACATAGCTTCTTTGTAGCTAATATCTGCAGGTACTAATGGGAAGTTCTCACCATCTACTGGAAATGCTTTGTAACTTAAACATATCTTCCCAACAGGAAAGGATGTCTTTACAAACCCATTATCGATGATGTAAGTTTCTTCGTGTTTTGCATTAATGTTAACACATTTTTCACAGTGAATACTCTCGTGAAACGTGCTTGCTCCATATTGTAATGGCTGTAGAGATACTTCATCCTGAAAGTAGGAATTTTCTAAAACAACAATTCTGTTGTTAATCTCTTGAAGTACGGTAACTGTATTACCGTATGATAGCCCCTCTTCTTTAGCGTCGCTAATGGTTTGAGTTAATGCTTTTGTTTTCTGTATGAGAGAGTCTAGCTCTAGCCCTGTAGAGGACGGCATACCAGAATTAATAGCTACTTGATTTATATAGTACAGATCTCCAGGAAGGACGGCCTTATGGTCTAACATGTCTAGGACACATACTTTAGATACTAGCTGTGTGCTAGCCCCTATGTGCTCTAATGCCTCACCAATCCATTCAATTGCATCATCAATCCAAGCATCGTTTTTGAGACGTAGATCTCTGAATAGCTTTCTGATTATTACTTTACTGGAAATTGTTTTATATATAGCCATTATTATTGTTTTTTAAACTTTAGATACGCAAGATCATCCTCCGTAAGAAGTCTAATAAGTTTTTCTTTATTTCCTTTTACGCCTCGTGTAGCATCAAACCGATACACGGACTTATTTTTAACTTTACATTTACCTTTCTTCCAGTAAAATTTACAGTAGAAAGAATCTGTGTGGTATATAAACCACTGCTGACCTTTATTGGTCTCAGGGTCGAACAATTCAACTCCCTCCTCTATCAGCTCTTTTCTATATTTATTACTTTCTCCCCAATCAATCCTTGGATTCCTTGGATCTCTATCTTGTCTTGATATAGATATAGTAGAAAGATTGTTACCCATATTAAAGGTTTTACCCTCCAAGATATAATCCATAATTCCTATATTGAATTCTGAACATATATCTCGGAAGGTTAAACTATCTACAGGATTTTTACATGTTTTTGTATAGTCCTTATATATATCCCTTAGAGTGTAAGACATTAACTAGCTTTTAGAACCAAATCCCATAGGGAACTGTTTAGTCATTTCCTTCTTAGTTACTTTACCTCTTTTAGCATCTAAAGCTAATTTTGGATCTTTCTTCTTCACTTTAGCTTTAACTTTAGGCTTAGCAGTAGACTTAGATTTCTTAGCGTCATTCTTAGAGTTCCAAGCTTTAGCTGCTGTTTCAAAAGCTGCATAGTCTTTATACTTACCTTTTACTCCACCTTTATCTGCATCCCAAGTAGCTTTGTATGTGTTACCTGTTCCTCTTTTTGTTGGGACCTTTTTTATGGTCTTCTTCATCTTGATTACTTTGGCTTTAGACTCAGTTTTCTTTTCTGGAAGCTTGATACGTGTACCCACTCTAGAAGCTGCCTTCTTCTTTTGAGGAACAGTTTCTTTAGATTTGTTAAGCTTAGTAGCCTTATGGTTATTCTTTTCTGCACTTAGTTTAGCAACATCTGCATCAGAATATGAATCCGCTTTAGGGTTTCTTCTAGCTTTTCTAGCAGCCAACTTACCTTTAACTTTGTTTACTAACTTCTTAAGTCCACCTTTCTTGTAGTGCTCACGCTCATCAGTTGCGTGTAAATCATCTAAATCGTCGAACGATGCAGCTGATAAAAAATCATCAAAATTATTTTTCATTTTATTTTAAATTTATTGTTGTTGTTCAGGTTTTTGTTTCGATCGTGCTGGAGCTGGGATCTTATCCATACTCCTATCATTACTAGTATCACTGTACGTTCCTGCTAACAACGTTAATTCGCCGTTAGTGATACCTTGATTTATTAAATTAACCATATCCATAGGGATAGGGAAGTCATCTTTATCTGCATCATAGCATCCTCCTTTAGCACAATCCCCATACCTAGATACGTCCTCAGGGTTTTCAAAGACCCCTCTAACATTTATAGTATCCATTCCGTTAGAATTGTAAATATACAAATAATCTGCTATCATATACGCTTTATACCGCCCTTTAGTGTATGTATCGTATGGTAGGTACGCTATTGTGTTGGATGGTATAACCGGTATTGTCTTTGTACCAGTAACATCTCCAACATAAGTCAGAGCTTCCTCGAAGTTAAAACGTATAGTTTTTGGCAACGGATCCTTAGTTCTCCACACAGATTCACTAACCGGAAGGTTACAACATTTAGATGCATCAACCTTAATTAGATTAACGCACCCCAAATCCTGCTCTATATGTCTAGAGATAAATCCATTTCTGGCCTGATCTCGACGTATGAACATTGCCCTGTAGTGCTTTATATTAAATTTAATCTGCTCTAAAGAGATAGTTTCGTCTTGATTAGACTTTCCTCCTCGAACCAGATTTAATAAGTTATATGCAATTTCATTTAGTGTCATTATTTTTTCTTTATCTTCTCTATAGATCTACCTGCAAAGTATGCCCCATAAACAGTTATTAATAATGTCTGATATATAGGTTTATACGCAGCATCCATTACAAACCCCCCAACGTTGCCATCTAAGAAAGATAGTACAACTAAAATTAACGTTAAAAAAGCAAGAGCTAAAGGTCGGATGTTTTTAGATAACCAGTTGTCAGACTTCATGTCTGCTTCCCATCTTCTAGAAACTTGTTCCTGAGCCTGAGCTTCAGCTTGCATTAGCACTTCCTCTATCTTTTGACGGGCAGCTAACTTCTCTTCTTTTGAGGTGGTTAAATTGTCAAGTACATCTCCTACTTGCTTAATAACTCCTCCTCCTAATAGGTCTAGTAGCTTACTCATATATTAGCGTATTTATATTTAGTATCATTGTCTTCATCTTTGTAAGCTTCTAATACTTGCTTTCTATTGCCTTCTTTTTTAAGAGAAATATGTATCCAAGCAAAATCAAACTCATTAATCATTTGATCGAACTCTACACCACTCTTTAATACCCAGTCATAGATTTCTTTATTAGATATTTTGCCATCGTTCCAAAATTGTAAATCCATAGCTTCACCTTTACAATGCTGGCTTTTAGTACTTCCACCGATAGCCCGATTGACATTTGGATTCCTGTAACCACTGCTAATCCTAATAGGACCAAGAGCGTCACGCATAGGCTGTACAAGATTAGAAACAAGCCGTTGAATATTTCGTAAATGATCTTTATTCGGTCCATTGTCTATTCCTAATCTTTTAGCTGTATTACTACGAGTTATCTCTGACAATACAAAGTTCTTACTTAATCTCATCTATGTACACTTTTTTGGTTAGTATTCCATCACTTGCTATATAGAACCCTCTTACAGGTTGTACCTCTCTCCCTAAAACATCGTAATAGTGAGTTGGAATAAAGGGCTTATTATCTACCTCTTCTAGTCCTATAGTGAGACATCCTACATCTACTAGTTGCTCTTTGAATTCTTGTGGCCAAGTGCCAAGAGAATCTATCCAATCTACATCAGATAAGAATCCGTACTCTGTTTGCCCTACATACAAGTATGCACCATTCCAACCATCACCATAAGAATCTACCATGTTTATCTGGTAATACTCTGGAAGAACAACAGCACCTAAATACGGAGCTGCACCTTCTAATAGGACACCTCCGTTACAGGTTAATATCTGCCAAGTAATCTCATCAGGATATTCACCTGTTGTACACTCTACAAACACTTGTTGCTGTTGAGCGTTAGCGTTTTTAGATATACCTATTATTACAAAAAATACTACAGCTATAATTAATACTAGTCTGCCTGCCTCGGTAAGTTGTTCTTTCTTCATTATTGAAATTTGTTAAATGTTATTTCGTCTATAACAGACTGTACTTCTTTCTTAGTTGCCTTTAACTCCATCATAATATTGGGGTTAAACCTATTTTGTTCCACACCGTTATCAAAGATAATAATGGTAGGGACCGATGTAACATTGTACTCACTTTGTAAGTCTGAGCTTTTAATGATACATACTCTGTAAGGACTGCAATCTTTAAGCGTTGATAGGAATTCTACTTCATTACCCTGGTTCCACTCGACCCAGAATTCTATAACAGTAATCCCTTTGGCCGTCTTAGGACCAAATGAGCTAGAAGTAATAAACTCTTGAGCTACAATATTTGTAGTGAGTAGTAGTAGGAGAAGAAGCTTATTCATAAAGCTTTTGTTTAATAAGTTTCATGTCTTCCTTCATCTCAGAAACATCTTCCTGAGTATTCATGATAGTCTGACGTATCAGCTTATCCTTCATATCAAATTCCATTCGAGTAATAACAGGGTCTACTGGTAAAGGTAACTCTCTAGCTTCTGCTATATCGTTTTGTAATGTAAACCATAACCCTACTAGTGCTGTAATTCCAACTGCTATACCACCTAATGTTTTTAGACTTATCTGTACTGCACTGTTTTCACTTAATTCTTTTGCCATCTATTAAAATATTAAATAATTTATTCCCGTTTGCATATTATAAGACCGTATGTCCCAGTATTTAAGATGTCTTCCTTCTACGAAGATACTAAAATGTCTATTGAATTTAACCCCAAAAACTACACCAACATCCCACTCCGTTTTTTCACCTGGGTAGTTGTATGAGTAATCACTTAATCCTTTATGTAAAGGGTATACTGACCCCCAGGCATGTATCCAGCCTTGACCCGAATAGAGATAATAATCGGCTCCTATAACTGCAGACACTTCTTGCTGTAGTCCTAGAGCTTTCAATTCTCTTTGGTTATATTGATTTACAAGATCCCCAAAATGATACATGTAGAATTCTCTATCTGACTCAGCAATCCATTCAGTAGTACCTGCGTCCGTATCTATCTGCATCCAATCTTCACTACCTCCCGTTGTGCTATACACACCAAACTCTTGAGCTAGTTGCCACCAGTGTTTGTTTGCAGGATCATCAAACCATTCTGTAATTGGAGAGTACCCATATACAGGGTGAGAGCGATGGGCTACGCCTAAAGTAAGGTCAAAATTACCAAAACTTTTACGTAGCCTAACCTCGCCCAGAGTATACTTAAGGTTGATTAACCCATCATCAACATACGAAGCTTTCGATGTTAAATGATCTGATATGTATCTTACCTTGTATTCTTGTTGTTTAAATTTCATCCCTCTATTACGAATAGATGAGTACTTAAACAAGTACTCTAGGCCAGGTGCGTTAGATATTGTAGCGTAATCGCTACTCTCGTCTTCTGAACCCGTGTAAAAATTACCCTGTTTTACCTGGTAATCAAAACGTGCTATCTTTCTAAGCCCTATTGTTATGTTATAATTAGGAGCGCTGACCTCAGTCATCTCAACAAGCTGTCCAGACCCTGCTACCCCATCAACTATAAAAGCTTGATTCTCTGAGAAGGGTGCTGCTGTAGACATACTAGCGTAGAACGTAGCAAACCTAAACAGAGAGAACCCCATCTGAGCATTAGCAACCGTGCTAACAAACAGTAATATGTATAGTAACTTTTTCATTTCTTAGCAAATTTCTCCACACCTGAAATACCAAAGCATCCTAAGACAACCCAAACAAAGGCTTCGTAAACAAATTCGTTCACCACTAGTTCGACGCCCATCCACCCAGTGGCCAGATCCGCTACCATTATAAGACACATTATAGCAAATGCTATAAAACCTACAATAGCTTTCTCGTTCCAATTATTATCGTTTTTAAATATCTCCATAGTTATGATATTGTTATTACTCCTCGATTATTCCAAAGCAGTCCTGAACCTTTAGTACCTGCTCTTTTTGGTAATGTACTCCCATCCATATGATGCATTGGTGGTGCAGACCCATTAGTACCATTTGTTCCGTTAGTACCATTAGTTCCGTTAGTTCCGTTAGTGCCGGCAGCTCCTCTAGCTCCTGTTGCTCCTGTTGCTCCATCACCAACATCATCAACTAAATGCTTTCTAAGTGATTCTAATTCATCCTGCATTTTCTGCATTTGAAAAAGTACGGGCGCTAACATTTCAAATTGACCGTCATCTATTATGTACTCGTTACTAGCAAAGGTATCTCCTAGTCTAGCTAATTTTTCAGAGCCCACCTTGTCCCCATCTGAACCTTCAGTTGAGTACATTCTTGTATGTTTTTTATCTGCTAATGCCATAATTATGTTGTTATATCGTATTCGAGCACTATTGTAGTATTCGTACTGGCTGTATAAGCAGAGTTTGTTGTTTGGATAGCTATACTATCCCCTTTGCTGAACACCCAGTCTGTTGGGCTTAAATCTGGCATCTCTTTAGTTGTATATGAAGCTGTTGCAGCATCAGTTCCGGTCTGAACTGATGATTGCCTATTTAAAAATAACTTGAAGGTTCTAGTTTTAGAGGTGGTGGTACTGTTGTAAGCAGCTATCCTCACAACCTTCCCATCATAAGGGGCCACTATGTTACTCACATAACTAGTAACACTTGCATTTTCTGCCACATACCCTGTCAAGGCTTCATAATAGAGAGAGGTAGAACTTGAGTAATATCCAGTATGTACCGCCACCTGTATGAAATTAGAGGCAGTTGTGTTAGCAGTTATAGCAGAAGCTTGCGCTGCACTTATAACTGTAGTATCCCCAGGTAAAGCTCTACCTGCAGCAGTACCCAACTCTAAGTGAGTCTTACCATCTACGTAAGCTTTAACTGATTCAGCTGATGCTACATTGGTAGACAAAGCCGTACCCATAGTATTATCATCTATCAAAGGTAACTGTGTATTTGTGTCAGTATAATTACCTGCATGTATATTGGCAGATCCCTGATCTGTAGTCCAGTCAGGAATGGTTAGCGTTGTAGTTCCTGCGGAAGTTACATCCTCTCTCTTGAATATTACGTGTATATCAATACCTACCGCTTCAACATAGAGTCTAAAGTCTGTTGCATGCCCCCCTAAAAAATGGGAAGAGTTATCCCCTTGAGGGAAGTCATTCTCAGATAGATAAACTGTCTGAGCTGCTGTCAGTTCAGCTCGCCTAATGTACACTCTATCACCTGTCTCATTGAAAGGCCCGGAAGTATCTGTATAGTATACTCCATACGATCCTGTACCACTAGAGGCATTACTTATATTAAGATACTCGATCTTTGCCGTACCAACAGACACATCCGTTATTTCTACGGACGTTGTCACAGAATCTAATAATGCGCTTCCAAATACTGCCATTTTACTCTTTAATTATAAGTCTTAAACCTAATAGTTGTTCTGCGGTGATGTCCTCAGGAATCTCATCTAGAGATAAAGTTGTTACCTCTAAATCCATTTCTTCCTTAAGAGCTTCTTTTACTTCCTCTATTTGCTTTTTCCTATCCTCGATAAGTTCTGCGTTGGACACCTCTAAAGCCTTTACTCTCTCTTTAATGTCCTCACCGCCGCTATCAGCTAATTCCTGCATCTTAGAGGCTAGTTCTAGGAATTCTGTACTTGGTACACCTTTATCCTCTAGATCCTTCAGAGAGTCCTGGATTTTAACTATGTTTTTACTCACAGCTAATCCAAATGTTTTTCCCTTTAAGTCTTTTACACTGTAAAGACTATTAATAAGAGCTACGAACTCATTTTTTTGTGCTATCATCTTCTTCTGGTTTTATTATTTTTAGAGTACCCCTTCAAAACTTTTGTCTTTTGATCTGAAGTAAAGTGTTTATCTCCTACTTTAAAAGCAAATATAAGAAATTTATCTAAATAATTTTCACCTGAATATGATATTGATCCAAACTCTTCGTAGTTCTCACAGTTATATAGTGCATCTAATCCTGATCTAGAAAGTAAGTAATCGATTATGTTTAGTTTCCATAGAGTTTCATAGTCCTCTTTTAAGATCATTCCTGTTTTCATTTTAGTTAAAATGATTTTAGAATGGTCTGTTATAGTTCTATTTAATGCATCCATTATTCCAGCTATATCTTCAGGCACACATAAGTTATCATATATACATGTACCATCATCTGCAATCGTCAGCCTCGGTGCTCCCATTGCTTGAGATGTAGATGAGAACGACGCAGCTCTACTTGTTATTATAGATCTGTTTGCTACTGGTGTAAAGTTTAGAGCGTTTTGATCGTGACATAAGTAATCTATTTCTTGATGGCATAAACCTTCTGCTTCCGCTGCTAAGTTTATATTGCCTTCAGCCTCTGCACCCAATTCAAGGTCATACATTGGTGGGATAATACAATTACCATCACAATCACGATATTGAGCTGGGTAAGTACATGATCCATCGTCCACATATGGATACCCATCAGTATCTGTTACACTTCCCACATAATTACAAGCGGTACTGTCTGTACACCCTGTAGGGTATACACAAGAATCATCTAAGATTGTAGCATTTTCATTGAAGGTAGATGAATTAATGTCTGTACATCCAAGTACTAAACAAGATCCATCATCTACTAAAGCATCTATATCAAAGTTAGTAGCAGTGCTATCCATACATCCTATACCATCTACTAATACCTCTTGATAAGAAACTAGCTCACAAGGATAATTAGATGTTAACCCTGCCCATCTTATAGCGTAATGCCCAGCATACAAGTTTATAGCTGCAGCTGGATAAGAGTACACAGCTTCCCATACATTTACTCCGTCTATTTGTTGCTCCCAAAGCTGCTCTAAGTGAGCTTCATGTATTGCTGGGTCGTACTCCCCAACTTCAGTGTTAAACTTGTAGACTACAACCGTAGGAGTATTACCTACAAAGTATACTAAATCTTCCTCAGTCAATTGATATGTAATCCCCCCATCGTTAGAGGTAGCCGTTGAAGCAGTACTAGTTGTTATATTAAATTGAGGGTCTGGGCAGTAATAGCATACACCATCTGAAACCGAAGCATCTTCGTTGTAGTTTATTGCGTCCACATCTGTACATCCAGTAGTGAATGCACACGACCCATCATCAGTATTAGCTGATTCAGTATAGTTATTTGCAGTAGTATCTGTACACCCAGATATTACTGGAAGACAAGAATCATCACTAGTGTTAGCTAAAGGATCATAATTAAACATTACTGAGTCTATACACCCTTCAACAACAGCCTCACAAGATCCATCATCAGTGTTAACATCTACATATGCATTGTCTAAAAGAGGTATGAAATTGAAAGCGGTATCGTCCGTACACCCGTTAATTGTAGGTATACAAGTATTGTCTTCTGTATTGGCTAGTACGTTGTAGTTAAATGCAGTTGCATCAGTACAACCTAAAACAACAGATATACATGTCCCATCATCAGTATTAGCTTCTGCATTATAGTTTGTTGCAGTAGAATCCATACAACCTAATATCTCACCTTCACAGGATCCATCATCAACGTTAGCTGATGCGATATATCCTATAGCAGTACTATCAGTACATCCTTGTATAATTTGGGTATTACATAAAGAGTTTAGTGGTATAACAGAGTTAGATCCACACACACCTACAGGAGTGTTTAAAGTATATATACCACTTAGTAATGTATTATTCCAATACTCAATAAAATTATTATCTGTACATCCTACAACATCTGAGCAGCTTCCTTCTGTGTTAGCTGAGGCGTCATAGTTACAATATGTATCGTCCATACACCCAATAGCTATCAAAGTGTTACAGGTGTTATCATAAGTATTTGCTAGTGCGTTGTATTCAACATAATCATCATCTGTACAACCTTCAACAACTAATGTGGCACAAGTGCCATTATCAACATTTGCTGCTGAATTATATTCTGTGTATAAAGGATCCGTACATCCATTAACTATAAGTGTAATACAAGAGCTAGGCTCGGAAACAGTGTTTGCCGTAGGGTCATACTCCATGTAATTATCTTCCATACACCCATTTACAACAGCAATACAAGAACCATCATCTGAATTAGCTAGTTCGTTATAGTTAAATGCAGTAACATCCATACATCCACTAACAGCAGCTATACATGGTGAAGCATTATCCCAACAAGAATCAAAAGATTCACTAGTAAAAGCGTCACCACTCATAGATCCAGTAGCACACCCTCCGTTAAAGAGAGAGTTGAATCCTGCAGAATTATTTGATGACTGGAAGCCTAATGCAGCAGTAATAAAGGTAGTACCACAATAGCCTAAATCTCCTCTATCATTGGTTTCTCCAGTTCCACCACAATAGTAATTTATAGCTGTTGCATCATCATTACACCCGAAGATAAATAATGAGCTACATGTACCGTCATCTACATTGGCTGCAGGATCATATTGACTATACGCTGAGTGTGTACACCCATACTGTAAAGAGTGGAACCATGAGTCTTGGAATACAAATGTTTGATCTTGATTACAATCTATAGCTGTACTTTTATAGCTAATTAGCATTGATAGTATCCCACTTGACACGTCAGAAACTCCGATTAGTGTTCCAATAACTGCAGTAGACGTAGTAAGGTTCCCTATATGTCCTGCACTGAAGTTATACAGCGAATCATCTGCATAATCCACATCTTTATTATAAGTACTTAACTGTATAGGTGTTTGATTTTTAAGTTCTGCCAGAGACATAGCTCCAGTAGATATTACATTTTCTGCAGAATCTTTAAGTGTGAAGTTAAGTCGAACTATAGTGTTAGAATTTATTAAGTCCGTTACAACATCAGTTAATGAAGTTAACCTTGTTATTTCTAAAACAGAGGTTGAATTGTGTATGTCCTCCCCTGCAGGAATATCATGACCAGAAACTACAGGAGCTCCAGTATCTTTAGCTATAACAGAGAATGACGACCTCATATCAGCTACAGAATCACAACATGATGTAGGATCTGTATCCGTGTTAGCTGTTGAGTCATACTCAGAATCAGTTGAGTCTAAGCACCCATAAACAATAGCAGTACAAGAACCTTCCGTGTTTGCGTCTGGATTGTAATTAAATGCAGTTGAGTCCATACAACCTGTTACCACATCTATACAAGGTACTTCTGGGTTATCAGTGTTTGCTGCTGAATTATAATTAAAGGCAGTAGAATCAATACATCCTAATACAATATCAACACAAGTACCATCGTCTGTATTTGCTCCAAGTGTCGGATTAAATGCAGATTCATCAGTACATCCAAGGTTTACAGTACAGGTGTTTCCTGCCTCATCAGCTGATGGTATATGTATTCTTATAGTTCCAGAACAAGTTGAAGTATCACCGTTGTTATCATAAGCAAAAGTAATATCAACGTGAGTTGCAGTAAGTGTACCTACAGCTTCATACGCAGCCATTGGTGAAGCTGTACCGTTTAACGCATACCATTCTGCCCAAGTTTTTGTAATAGCTGTCCCTATAATAGTAGAATCTGAGTACACTGTTAAAGTTACATTACCTATTCCGTCAGCATTAGTAGGGCTTCCAAAGTTTGGTGTAAGATTCACTACAAAAGATGGAGCCACACAATCCCAATCCACTGTGAATTCCGGGGTAGTAAAGGTGTCTAATTTAGCACAACATGTATTTGTTGGTACATTGACTGTTGAGTCGTAATTAAGTGCATCTACATCAATACACCCTGTTACAATAGCTACACACCCAACACTACCTTCAGTACATTCTGGACAATAGTTCAGTTGACCTGCGGTTTCACACCCCGTATAGAGACATGAATCAGATACTATTGTAACCTCCTCTGGATTAGTGGCCACAAGAAGTAAAATAGCCGCTGCATCAGCATGTAAGGTTGTATCCCCATACGTAGCTATGTCCGTAAGACATCCAGTGAAAGTACAATTTGTAGTTTCAGTTGTTCCTTGAATATTAGCTGAAGAATTATAAGGTCTGTCCCCATTCGCCCACAAATGAGTACATCCCGTAGTAACACAAGATCCATCATCTATAGTAGCATTTGCATTGTAGTTATCCGCATTTACGTCAGTACATGCATTTAAGTAGCAAGACCCATCATCTATAGTAGCTATTGCATCATAGTTGTCTGCCCAGTTAGAAGTACACCCATTTTTAAAGCATACGCCATCAGGTTGATCGGTATAATCAGAATCATAATTATCTGCCCAAATCTCCATGCACCCTTCATAGATACATGATCCGGTTTCGTGATACGCTGCCGCAGTGTTTACATTGCTAGCAAGTATTAGAGTTGCCTCCCCATTTGCATCTACAGTAGTTGTAGTAGGAGAACTCATATTTCCCACACCTACCGCTACATTGTCTGTAGAGATAAGGAATGTTTGAGGATTAAAGCTACCAGTATCTTTACATCCGCTAAATACACACTCCGTAGGAGAACCAGGGGTAGCAGGTATTGTAGCGCTTGGATCGTAGTTCATAGCTGTTGTTACCATACACCCGATAGTCTCACATATACCAGGAGCTTTTACTACTATATCAGTAAGCTTGATAGTTCCGTGAAGACAGTTCGCTGTTACGTAGAACGCTAAAGAGTTTGATTCCTCTGTAGCGGTAAACATGTGAGAGAATGTAGTATTAGAAGTTGTACTTGTACCTAAAGCTAAAAGTACAGGCTCAGATATAATATTTAAATTCTCTTCAGGCATAATAGCTGTACTAGTAAGATCTGGCACACTATGCTTAAGTTGTATTTCTAAGTATCTATCCGCAAATGGAATAGATCCAGCATCTACGTATCCTGACCCTTCTACAGTATAAGTAACAGAGTAAGCTCCTCCCGGAATAAATGTCATAGGAGCGTGAGCTATAGCTGTACTTACTGTCCCAGTTTCTATATTATTCAGTGTCAGCTCCGCGCAAGACGCTGTCGCAAAGTTAGCAGGGTACCCATCCTCGGATGTATCCATTTCCCCGCTGTATTCTAAAGTAGTGTTCCATTCTCCAGCAAGAGTAGTCCATATAGGACCTACAATACCTTCATTTTGTTGAACACATCCGTCACCGGCCATACTATCAAATATAATAGCATCATCAGTGTTTGAGTTAGGGTAATAGTTATCTGCAGTTTCATCTGAACATCCTTCTATTATACAAGATCCATCTGGAACGTTAGCTATAGGATTAAAGTTAGTTGCATAAGGGTTTGTACATCCATTATAAGTACAACCATATGGCGCCTGAACATTTGCTCCGGCAGCTAAATCTGCTTCATACTCATTTGATGCGGGATCTAGACACCCTAAAATAGTAGGTATGCACATAGATACGTTTTGTACGTTGGCAACTGAGTCATAGTTAGTAGCTGTCCAATCCATGCATCCCTCTATAAGTTCAACATCTTCCACTTCTATTATTATCTGGGGTACATCACATCTCCCTAAATTGTATTTAGCAGGATCCCCGTGAACGTCGTGGTGGCCACCGGTATGCACCTCACCATCTATCATACGAGAGCGAACAGTACCTAGACCTATAATGTGAGTAATCTTAGTCCATAGCTTGGGAGACCCATAAACAGCCCCACTATCGAAGTACCGTCTGCTTGTCCCCCCTGTATGGTCGAACTCCTTGGGCTGGTAGTATGCGTATGTCGCCTCCAGAGAGCTTCCAAATGGAGGTAGAATAGTGGAACCTTCCCCTATGGTGTTACCATGACATCCTGGGCACTGATAGCGCACCGACTCGTCACCTTCGAAATCCTGTCTGTAAACTAGAGCGCCAGAGTAAACCCAATCAGATGTTGAAGCTGTTTGAATGATTGTGGAGCTTGTAGCCCCTGGCCCATAAAAAGTAGGACCATTGTTAGTGTAATTAACAACAACTCTAAGATTACTAGTTCCATTATTTGGTATAAACGGATATGGTTCTGCAACCACAGTAGCTGTAAGTGTTTGCTCAATTAGAGTAGGGTCACACCAATAACAAGGTTCTCCATCGTTTGCCTCTGAAGATGCTGTATTAGCTTCTGGGTCATAATTGGCCGCTGTAGAATCCATACATCCGTACGATATAGCCACACAAGGATTGTCTGGATCATCAGTGTTTGCAGATGGATCGTAGTTATGCGAGTTTGTATCTATACATCCTAGTACAACATCAACACAAGAATCTATACATGTAGCAGTAGCGTCATAGTTAAAAGAAATATCAGTGGTACACCCTTCGCTAAGAACTAGTCCGTCAGAAGTTGCTCCAACAGTGAAGTTCTCTGTAGTATACTCCGAAGTATACAGTTCATTCTCATCATTTTGGTAGTCTACCTGTACAACCGTAACCGATACAGAGTATACTCCAGGCGCTGTTAAATATGTAACAGATGTTGTATTAGTATTTGTTGTAAAAGGACTGTAAACAAAAGAATGGTTAAGTTCAGTTATACCATATAAATTTGCATCATCTACAAATGTATCATCTGGACAAGGGTCTATCCCTTCAATCTCAAATCCAGTATCTGAGGTAATTCCATCAACTATTCCACTATCAATATCCTCTGTTGTACCAAAGTACCATAAAGTTACTGTAACTGTACCTGTAGCCGCAATAACACTAGTTGTAGGAGTTATGCTAAGAGTTATCTCTTGCTCGCACCCAAGATCTATAGTAGATTCATCTACAATACTTGTGTTTGTATCGTTAGTAGTTACATTTATTATATCAAAATCTACATCCGCACTATCATCACCAAAATCAAACAAACATGTAGTAGTTGGAATATTGGCAGCAGGATTGTAGTTTATAGCTGTGGAGATCATACACCCTTCAACTGGTTCCGTTATGTAATCTAAGTACGGACCAAAATCATATGTACCACATACACCAGTTGCCATTACTACTTGGTAGATATGGTAAGCTGGATACTTCGCTGTGGCATCACACCCTGCAGCCGTGGCTGATATAAACCCATCAGGGTAGTTAGTAGCATCCGAAGTGTCAGAGTTAGCTATAGACCCAACTTGTAAGTTGTATTCCGCTGTTATTCCAGGAATATATGTTGCTCCTGAAGCAGACTTCACTTTCTTAATGTTAGTTGCAGATGCCCCAAATATTGCAATTAAAGCTTCAACAGCTGTATATGGAACCCCCTCAACTTTATCTTTGAATTTTAATTCTTTATGTATTCTAAAGAAGAAAGATTGGCCTGCGTCTGCAGGACTTAAAACTATTTGACCAGAATACCCAGAATTGTTTAGTTCAACTTTTACAGACTCAACAGATGATGGGTGAATTAAAGTTGTCTCTGGTATTGAGGAGCTTCCTAAACTTATGGAATCTTCTACAATCGTATAAGAGTATCTAGAGTAATCCTTGTTGTTACAATTTAATATTGTAGAAGATGCAGATATAACCTGACACTGTTCTACGTAATGCCCATTTAATTTATTATAAGAAAAAGCTCCTAGAGGGGTACCACCAATTCCTCCGTACGTAACAGAAGTTGATGAGTGTGGTATATACTCTACATTAAGGCATCCCCAATCTCCTTGAGACATTGTGAAAATTCCCGCATCAGTTACATTACCTTCTGGTACCCAGAACAAACCTTCATCTGTTTTCGCTGGAGTATCTCCTGCATTACAATTAACAGTTTCTATATCTACTTCCAGAGTACAAGACCCGTCATCAGTATTTGCATTTAAGTCATAGTTAAGTGCTAAGGGATTCATACACCCTGCAGCCTTTACAGTCAGGCATAAATCTGTAGGAGTTTCACTGTAATAAAGTGTATGTTTTCTTATCGCAAGAACCATTGCAGTTCCACCTATATCTATAGGTTGTGTTCCAATTGATGTGCCTACTGCATTAACTATTATGTAAGAATTACCAGTTGTTGCTTGAGCACTTTGTGCCCAATAATTACCATCAGTTGATTCTCCAAATGTGGTTGCATAGAGATGAAGATTAGTTGTTAGATCTGAGTTGTTTGTAGATAATACCCAATCGGTATATCCCCCACCTTCAAACTGGGTTATAGCTATTACTGCCTCACTATATGTAAGGTTACCTATAAGATCCCCCAAATTATCTGAAAGCTCTAAAGCTATAGTAAGTTCTGGATTGGTAGCGTCATCTGTAATACTAATTATAGTACCTCCACCGTAGGTGTCTCCCACTGAAGGTAATAAGAAGGCCTCATATGCACTAGTATCTATAGCGGTAGGAGAATTTACATACTCTACATACCCTGGGTTAGTACATGCAAGGTGATAACATCCCCCTGCGGCAGTATATTCTGCAAAAGATGCTGCATCCGTTACAGTGTCCATTGATAATCCTAGCTCAGAATACGTAGAATAGGTTGCGTCCTCATTATAATTAGCGTGAGGAGTGATACCATCTGCTGCATATTTATCTGTACAGCCTTCAACTTTTCCTTGGAAAACGTCTAAGAAGTT
>Ga0308007_10000037_pt1 | contig 53312 bp, 50 predicted proteins | sample Neamet71_FD_203152 | JGI IMG/M metagenome (GOLD analysis project Ga0308007, IMG submission 203152) | Marine microbial communities from water near the shore, Antarctic Ocean - #71 | ecosystem: Environmental > Aquatic > Marine > Unclassified | place: Southern Ocean | collected 2014-06-07
TAGTATGTCCTCATAAGTTACTGTAGGGTTAGACCATGTTAAGTCTAATAGATTGTTGAATAGTTCAGCTTCTAGGATTGTTATAGATTGTTTGTTCATGGTCGTGCCTCCAGTGTGTTTAATGTATCACTATGTAATATAGCTATTTCAGTATCACCTGTGACTGTCTCCCACGACCCGTAATTATCATAGGTGGGTTTTGACTCATACCACCACCATGTGTTGTCAGCATCCAGCGCCACATATTTAGCCCACTCAGGGGCATCTATCCAATTAGGTTTGCTCATGTTGTTGGTTCCTTATGTAAGATTGTGATAAATGTCATCAATATGACACCTAGTAACCAGCCTTGTACGGGGGTTAATATTAGCTCCCACAGTAAGCCATTAGGAAAGAACATAAAACAACCTATGTAAAGTATACTGAACAGTGGTATGGCGACTAGCCAAGTCTTTAGTTTAGTGTTCATAATGTCCCCTCGAACATGACTACAACCATAAGATACACGCTTAAGGCTCCTATAAGAGCGCCTAAGACGTTCACGGATATAGTGGTACGTTTGTTTACCTTAGTGGCGTGTGCTACTAAGGCGCTATGTTTGATGTCCTGACCATAATGTTTTAAGTCTTTCATTGGGTTGCCTTTAGTCGTTGGTGTGTTTATCCATCCAGTCGTGCATATATTCGGTAAACTCTTCGGAGCGCATACGCCTAGCAATTAAGCCGCGTAGACGTTGGAGTATGAAGAGATCATTAGCCGCCTCAGGGCCGTTATAAGCAAACATATCCACCTGACATAGTTGATCAAGTAGGTGAAAGGCTAGCTCAAGATTCTGATTGTTAGCATGTTTTAAGGCTGCCTTTACTGGAGAGCGGTATTGTCTGCTTAATTTCATTGTGTTACCTCGGTTTAATAGATTGGCTCTATGATGACGTAATAGAGCAATGTAGACCAAAGCACAAGACCTGTGGCATACAATAGTAGATCGTCTGATTTCATGGTTGATCTCCTGCATAACATGCTGTCTCAAACATCTTAGCGTTAAAGTTAGCATACCTCTGTAGGCTGCGAATGAAGCCTTCTACAAGGTTTATGTAGTCGACAGGGCTTAGGTATTCTTGTTGCTCAATTAGTGTGTCAGCAATTAGTTGATAGTCTTTACGGGTCATGGTTATACCTCTTTAATTAAAGCTAGTACATAAAAATCAGCATTCTGTAATGCCTTAAAGTCTGCTTCGTCTTCTAGGTCATACTGTACAGTTTCGCCACTATCGGCATCAAATACGTATAGAATATTGTCAGGAGTCTCAAGTATGTCACCTTCTATAGTGTACATATAACCATCTATATATACGCACTCTGCCTTTGTTATAAGAGACATAAGCTGAGATATGTCCCTGCTATTCTTTATTTGCTTAGTCATGGGTATTCTCCAGTGTGGCCTAAGGCCTTAAGTATTATTTAGAATTGTTGAATTAATAAACCTTCATTAGGTAACTCAATAACCATTGTGTGGTCGTGCAAGTCTTCTAGTGACTCTATAGCCCAATAGTCTTGCATGACTTCGGCAATGTCTGCGTATTCGGTAAACTCACAACATACACCTATGACGTCTAGCTCATAGGGTGCGCCTGTGTCCTCACTATACTCTTCAAAGTAGTTAAACAAAGCTTCTAAGGCTTCATAGCTGAATTGATCAGGGCGCATAGCGTTGAATGCATCGTGAAAGTCATTTGATGTTAAAGTCTTTGTTATCATGGGTATTCTCCAGCGGCCCGAAGGCCTTAAGTTATATTTATTTACTTAGCGTATTGCATCATGAAGCGGATACGCTCCAAACGTGCCGCACCTTTAAGGCCTTGTAGGTTACCAAGCCATAGGCAGACATCAGAACCACCCTCAGATACACCGCACCAGATGCCCCTAGACCATGAGCCGCCCTTAGTGCCAGCGGTTACCCATTGACCTGCCTGTAATGCTTTCTTTTGTGTGGTATCTAATTTCCAGATGTCCAGACTCTTTTGATATTGTGCCATGTTGTTTGCTCCAGTGTGGCCTAAGGCCTTAAGTATTATTTAGAATATCTAGCAGCTTTGCGTATTGCATTCTTGCTAAGGTTTGGAAGTATTTCCAGTATACGTTCAACTCTTCTGCGGCTTGGCTTGCGGTCGTCTAAGCCTGTCCAGTCTTCAATGTTGCCCTTAGCGTAGGCTAGTAGATGACCGCTAACCTCTATAATGTACTTCTTGTTAGGGTCAAGCTGCTTGTGTAAAGAGCTTATGGTTTTGCCTGTAGTCTTAGGGACTACAGTAGCGGTGTGGTTAAGAGCGGCTAAAGCAGCCATGTACTGATGTAGATAGGTGCCGCCTCGGTTAGTGCGTCCTTTGCTAGCCATAATAGCGTGTACCTTAATGTAAGGTTGGTTGCAAGCAATGGCTAAGGCCTTAACTGCGCAGTCTGCAGACTCATTGTATTTGTCTGAGGTGCCTAGGGTTGATTGATAGTTGATCATGGTGTGTCTCCAGTGCGGCCTAAGCCGCGATAAGCCAAACGTCTTGTGTAGTGCCAGCATTCTTTAATTGGCGGTAGGTACTAGGCGTTGCCGCTGCTAGCTCGTTATAATTGGCTAGTAGCTCTAGCACTGCAGCGCGTGTCGCCTCAGTGTTCCACCCGTTCATGGTGTCGTTTGCGTTACTTAGTAATTTATGTGCCTGCAATGTAGTCATTGTGTAGCCTCTCTGTTAAGTGGGTTGATGCTTTAGTCGCTGCCCCTAGGTGGCTCTATTCGGTTGACCTTTCGAGGCCTAAGGGTAGCTGCTAAAGCATCTTAACTGGTGGGTAACTCTATCTATTCGGATGACCTTTCGATGTCTGTTACACTCTTTAAGTTAAGATGTTACTCGTATTCATATTCGTGTTCGTTGTTAGTACATAGTCCGTTTCTGCTATGTTGCGCCTCTCGTCTGTATGACTCCAGCGACCCGTATCTCTCTACGTTGGTTGACTCCCTGAGTCAGAACACTTAGCGCATTAGGGCCAGTGCGGGGGTTGGTTTCTGCCTCCTTGGTCTGTGTTGCTTGCTTGACCATGTGGTTATATTAACAGACTGATAGAAGAGTGCAACCCCTATTCCACTATTAAATGTAAATAAACACAAATAAACTTCACACATGCTCTAAGCCTCAGCTATAGCTCATTAGTTGGATAACAATTAAATTACATTAATACTAGACCTATGTGTATAGACACCTAAGACAACACAAGACAAGGCAACACAAGGCACCTAGGACAACATAGGGCACCTAGGACAACACAAGACAACACAAGGCGCTATATAGATAAGGAACAGGCGCGAGTAACACAGGTAAACCCAAGATGCAATCATTACTTCAACTAATATAGCTAATTCACGCCTAAGCAACGATCTAAGGTGTACCCTTGTATTGCTATAGGTTATGCCTTGCGTGTGGTATGGGTGCCTTAGGTGACCTTATAGAGGCTATTGTGTCTATACGTACAGCTATGCTAGCACTAAGCCTTGAGCATACTCAGGTGTCATGTGTCAATCGTACAGCTATGCTGGACACTGTGTGACTGTGGCGCCTCATGTAGTCTTGTGCTTGTACCTGTGTGTCTATCGTGCTAAGAGGCATCTGTTGTGCTCCTAGGGACGCACCTAGGGACACATATGTCAACTTCTGAAACCTCTGTGACTCTATCCCCTCAGATAGTCACGCTTGACCCAAGGCCTTAGGTATGCATCAGGCCCGATGTGTCTGTGGATATCCTGTGTAATGCCTGTGTATAACGCATAGTTATCCCCAAGGCACCTAGGTTATACATGGATACTGGAGGAACTTAGGTGGCCTTAGGGTCAGGTCTGAGGTGGCCTGTTGATAAGCTGTGGATAAGCCATGTATAACCTAGGTGCCTGTGGTTAAGCTGTGGATAGCCTGTTGATAACCTGTGGATAACCTGTGTATAGCCTGTGGATAACCTGTGGGCTGTGTATAACTAGGGGGCGGGAGGGGGAAGTGGGCGTAGCTTTACCTTCGGCTCCCTCAGGCACATAAAATAGGGTAATTCTCGATTTCCCAAGGCACTTAAGCTAACAAAAGGTACCTCAGATACCCAAGTTAAGTGAATTAAGTCTTGACAGCGGAATATAATGTAAACCTTTGATAACACAGGTAAAACACAAGCCCCAACTAATGTGTACTAATGGCTCTTATGTATACTTAAGGGCCTTAAGTTGGCCTAATGATAGCTTATAGTAAATTCTTTTAGTTATTTTTAGTAATTGACTAGAATATACTTGACTTTATGACACAAATATGTTATACTATACTTAAGTTATAGAGTTTAGTTACTTAACTACTTTAGTTTCTTCCTTTGATAATTATTAAAGAATCAACTAATGAATTAAACCTAAGTGTCTTAAGTAGTCTTAAGGCACCTAAGGTTTCAGATGGATATCGAACACGTCCTAAGTATGTGTTTGGTCATAACATTTGTTTATACCTAAGTATACTTAAGACTCCATTCAAGTAACAACCCCACACAAGGATAATTGTTAGTATGTCAGAAGAAACAAAAGAACATCCCTATGGTCTACATGAGGATGGTACTCCACTAACCAAAAGTGGCAGACGTAATAAGAACTATATGCCCTCGACATCTACTAAGCGTAAGGGTAGGCCTCCAGCAGCGGCACTTAAGAAACCTAAGGGAGTGATAGGCCGCCCTAAAGGTGACGCAGCTATTATCAATGAATATAAATCAAGAATGTTAGCTTCACCTCAGTCAGCTAAGGTGCTAGAGGCAATCTTTAAAGCAGCCTTAGATGATGACCACAAACACCAAGCGAGTGCATGGAAACTTGTCATGGATAGGGTCGCACCTACAGCAGCCTTTGAACAAGAGGTAGTCAAGGGTGGTGGCAAGAGTGCTATACAGATCAACATCACTGGTATCGGTGGCGCCTCTGTGGTGTCTCCTGACACTCAAGAGCCTGATGACGCTATAGACGCTACATACGAGGTTATCTAATGTCAGACTTACAGATTGAACTATTGGAATGGCAGAAGAAAGTATGGGCCGATGATACACGATTTAAAGTAGTAGCTGCAGGACGAAGGTGTGGTAAGTCCCGCCTAGCTGCTTGGCTTCTAATAGTCAATGCCTTACAAGCTACTCTCCCCAACTCACATGTATTCTACGTTGCTCCTACTCAGGGTCAGGCTAGAGATATCCTTTGGAAGCTTCTACTTGAACTAGGGGCACCAGTCATCTCACAAGCTCATATAAACAACATGCAGATCACCCTAGTCAATGGTTCAACTATCTCCCTAAAGGGTGCTGACAGGCCTGACACGATGCGTGGTGTGTCCTTACGTTTCTTAGTGATGGACGAGTATGGCGACATGAAACCTGAGGTCTTTGAAGAAATCTTAAGGCCTGCCCTTGCTGACCAAAAGGGTGGATGCTTATTCATAGGCACACCTAAGGGTCGTAACCACTTCTATGATTTATACAAGTATGCCGAGCTATCTGGTGATGATGACATTACCTTCGCTGCGTGGCACTTCACAAGTTATGATAATGAAACATTAGATGACGATGAAATCAATAATGCAAAGAAGTCTATGTCAACTCACGCTTTCCAGCAAGAGTTTATGGCATCCTTTAAGAACCAAGGTTCTGAGATGTTTAAGGAAGACTGGCTCAACTTTGGTGAGAAGCCTGCTGGAGATGGTGACTATTATGTTGCTATTGACTTGGCTGGTTTCCAAGATGTTTCCAAGGCGAAAGGAAACACCTCCAGACTAGACCAATCTGCCATATCCGTTGTTTGGGTGTCAGAAGAAGGTTGGTTTGTTGAGGACATAATATTTGGTCGCTGGACTCTTGACGAGACAGCAAATAAAATCTTTGCAGTAGTTAAAACTTATAAACCTATGTCAATAGGTATAGAGAAAGGTATCTCTAAGCAAGCAGTAATGTCTCCCCTAATGGATAGGATGAAGAGACAGAATACTTACTTCCGTGTAGAGGAGTTGACTCACGGAAACCAGAAGAAGACTGATAGAATCATGTGGGCCTTACAGGGTCGCTTTGAACATGGTCGTGTAACTCTCAACAAGAAGAAGAAGGAATGGCATAGTGTCTTCCTAGATCAGCTCTTCCAATTTCCAGACCCCTTAACCCACGATGACTTAATAGACTCCTTAGCCTATATAGATCAATTAGCTAAAGTTACTTATGTAGGTAACTTTGAAGAGTGGGACGACCACTTAACACTCGACTCAATTAGCGGATACTAACCTATGAGAATGGCAGACAACAACGAAAGCACAGACCCTATCATCATTGAACAGAACCTACAGGACTGGGTAATGACCAAGGTGGATGACTGGGGAGACTACTACGAGCAGAACTATGCTCAAAAGCATCAAGAATATTATCGCTTATGGCGTGGTATTTGGGCTGAGTCAGATAAGACTCGTAAAGCAGAACGCTCACAAATCATTGCACCAGCACTTCAGCAGGCCGTAGAGTCTAACGTAGCTGAGATAGAAGAGGCCACCTTTGGTCGTGGTAACTTCTTTGACATTAAAGATAACATGGGTGACACTGAGACTGAGGACATTGGATTCTTACGTAACAAGCTCCATGAGGACTTTGCAGCAGCTAAAGTTCGTAGGGACATTAGTGAATGTCTTCTTAACTCTGCAGTATTTGGCAGTGGTGTTGGCGAAGTAGTCTTAGAAGAAATTAATGAAATGAAACCTGCGACTGAGAAAGTCATGGGTGGAGCAATGGAAGCTGTAGGCGTTAACATAAGCAAACGTACAGTTGTACGCTTACGTCCTATCTTACCACAGAACTTTCGTATTGACCCTACAGCAACTAACGTAGATGAAGCCTTAGGTTGTGCCATTGACGAGTTTGTAGGTACACATATCGTTGAACAACTACAGGAGTCTGGAGTCTATCGTGATGGTTACATGGGTACAGCTAATGATGATTTCAACATTGAAGCTGACCAAGACTTAACTATCTATCAAGATGACAAGACACGCTTAACTAAATACTATGGCCTTGTTCCTCGTCACCTTCTTGAAGAAGAGATGGAAGACCCCAGTTTAATTACTGAGGACGACAAAGAAAGTTATTACATTGAAGCATGTGTCATCATAGCTAACAAAGGTACTATCCTTAAAGCTGAACCTAGTCCGTTTATGATGCAAGACCGACCTATTGTTGCATTCCCTTGGGATGTAGTACCTAGTCGTTTCTGGGGTCGTGGCGTATGTGAGAAAGGTTACAACAGCCAGAAGGCTCTAGATGCCGAGCTAAGGGCACGTATAGACGCCCTAGCACTCACAGTACACCCTATGCTTGCTATGGACGCTACACGCATCCCTAGGGGCACTAAGCCTGAGATTCGCGCTGGTAAACTACTGCTTACTAATGGTGACCCTCGTGAAATTATTAACCCATTCAACTTTGGTAATGTATCACAGATAACCTTTGCACAAGCACAGGCATTACAGACAATGGTACAGCAATCCACTGGCGCTGTTGACTCCTCTGGAGTTGGTGGTCAGATCAATGGTGAAGCTACAGCCGCTGGTATATCTATGTCATTAGGCGCTATCATTAAACGCCATAAGCGTACTCTTATTAACTTCCAAGAGTCTTTCTTGATACCTTTCGTATCTAAAGCAGCTTGGCGTTATATGCAGTATGAGCCTGAACTATATCCTGTGTCAGACTATAAGTTTAATGCTACGTCTACCTTAGGAATTGTTGCTAGGGAGTACGAAGTTTCTCAACTTGTACAATTATTACAGACTATGGGCAAGGATACACCTTATTACCCAGTCATGCTTAAGTCTATTATAGACAACATGAATGTGTCAAATCGTGAAGAACTTATTAAGCTCATTGAAGAAGCTGCACAGCCTAACCCTGAAGCTCAGAAAGCTCAACAGGAAGCTCAACAGTCCGAGCTTGCATTCCAAGCCTCACAGACTGCTGCACTTAATATGCAGGCAGAAGAGTCTAAAATGAGGGCACATAAGCTACATGAGGAAGCTCTAGCAGTACCTAAGGAACTTGAGATAGCCCATCTAAAAGCTGTCACAACTAACCTACAGGCTGGTGATAAGGACGACAAAGAGTTTGAACGTAGACTACGCGTATCTGAGGGCATGTTAAAGGAGCGTGAGGTGCAGTTAAAAGAACGAATAGCTACACAAGGCTCTGCGCCTCCCTTAATGTAGATACGTACAGCACTATCAGACGGCATGGAGGCTGTACTGACAATAGGTGTTGAGTCGGTAATACACAATAATTAGTTTAAGCGAATAAACAAGAGGCAGTAAGTAATGGTATCACAGCGAGACTTAGAGAATGTAGTTAAGCAGGTCAATTCCAGTTATGAGTATTTAGTCAATAGAGTGAATAGTTTAGAAAGTAAACTTGCTGCTTTAGAGGCCATACCACATAAAGAGGAGAAAGTAAAGAAATAACTTGACTTTTTATAAATAATATGCTATACTATAGGTAAGATATGACAGAACAAGAGCTAGAGCTTTACTTTAGACAGATGGGTGACCTCTTCCGTACAGAAGGCTGGAAAACATTCATTACTGACTTACAAGCCAACACAGCTAATATTGATTCTATCGAAGGTGCCAAAGACAACAATGACCTTTACTTCCGTAAGGGCCAACTGAACATCATTGGTGCTATCCTAAATCTTGAAGAGACTACACGTTTCGGTCAAGAAGAATCCCAAAGGTCACTAGACGATGTTTAGATTTTATGACTACAAATGTGTCTTAGGGCACGTCAACGAACATATGGTTAAAGGCTCACCTGACACACAACTGTGTAAGGACTGTACAGCCGAAGCAACCAGACAAGTTTGTTCCCCACGCCCCGTACTTGAACCTTTCTCTGGCGACTTCGCTGGTGCCACTATGAAGTGGATTAAAGAACATGAACGAGGCAGAGCAAAAGCAGAGAAAGCTAACCCTGATAGTTAGGAACTTTCATTTTTAATCTCTCCACAATACTAAGGTACGGAGTTTAATATGACAGCAGTAATCCTCAACGAGGAATTAAGTAATGAGCGTTTTGATAGCTTAGATGATATGGCTACAGATACAGAAGAAGCACAGGCACCTTCGCAAGAGGCAACACCTGAGGCAGCACCTGCACCTGAAGCATTCCCTGATAAGTACAATGGTAAGTCGTTGGAAGATGTAGTACGGATGCACCAAGAGGCTGAGAAGCTCCTAGGTCGTCAATCTTCAGAAGTAGGTGACTTACGTAACGTAGTCGATAGCTATATCAACACACAACTCACGTCAAATGAGGCCGCACAAGCCCCTGCTGATACCCCCGAAGAAATAGATTTTTACTCAGACCCTGAGAAGGCAATGAGCCACGCTATAGACAATCACCCTTCCGTTAGGGCAGCAGAGGAATCAACGAGGGCTTATAAACAGCAAACCTCAATGGCACTTCTGAAAGACAATCATCCTGAGATACCCCAGATCGTAAATGACCCTAAGTTCGCAGAATGGATTAAAGCCTCTAAAATACGGACACGTATGTTTGTCCAAGCAGATCAACACTTTGATGTAGAAGCCGCAGACGAAATCTTCTCCTTATGGAAAGATCGTAGTGGTGCTATTAATCAAACACTTCAGGCTGAGAAAGAAGGAAGACAGAAAGCTGTCAAAGAAGGGTCTATGGGTTCTACCCGTGGCAACCCTGATTCTAGCACTTCCAAAAAAATCTACAGACGAGCTGATATTATTAAACTTATGAAAACAGACCCTGATCGCTACTTAGCGTTATCTGATGATATTGCACAAGCTTACCAAGAGAAACGGGTCAAATAAACCTTAACAAATAGAGAAATTTAAAATGACTGATTCAGTATATCCCGCCACAGGTGGTTTTGTCGATAACGCTTCTGCTTCTACGTTCATTCCAGAAATCTGGTCTGACGAAGTTGTGGCTGCTTATGAGCAAAACTTAGTATTAGCACCATTAACCAAGAAGATCAGTATGTCAGGCAAGAAGGGTGATACTATTCATATCCCTAAGCCTACACGTGGAGCCGCTACCGCTAAAGCAGCTAACACAGCAGTAACAGTACAGATGGACGTTGAAACCGAAGTAGTTGTTACTGTAAACAAGCACTTTGAATACTCACGTATGATTGAAGACATTACTAACGTACAAGCACTCGCTTCGTTACGTCAGTTCTACACAGGTGATGCTGGCTATGCCCTAGGTAAGCAAGTAGACTCTGATATGTTTGAGCTAGGTAAGTCCTTCGGTGATGGTGATGGTTCTGTATGGGTAACCTCAGCTACTTTCTACAATGATGCTTCCTCAGGTACTACTGTCTTTGCTGATAATACTTTAGTAACAGCAGACGTATTTGAAGACGACTTCTTCCGTGATATGATTCAGAAGATGGATGATGCTGACTGTCCTATGGATGGACGTTTCTTAGTTATCCCGCCTGCGCTACGTAATGCTATCATGGGTATTGATCGTTATGTTAGTTCTGACTTCGTTAATGGTCAAGGTGTTGTAAATGGTAAGATTGGTGAGTTGTATGGTGTAGACATTTATGTATCTACTAACTGTCCTACTCTTGAGACTGCTTCGGAGAACTCTGCTGGCGGTCGTGTACGTGGCGCCCTATTGGGTCATAAAGACACCATGGTACTCGCAGAGCAACAAGGTATCCGTTCACAGACACAGTACAAGCAAGAGTTCTTAGGAACCTTGTACACTGCAGACCGCTTGTATGGTACTCAGGTATTGCGTCCAGAGACTGGATTCATTATGGCAGTTAACGGCTAACCTTAGCTAACTAAAGGAGCCTCTAGTATAAATATATCTTACTAGAGGCTCCTATTTTTTTACTTATAATTTACACATAATTAAAGAAGACTGAGGTTTAGGATGAAAGGTATAAAACATTACTTAAAGAATGGTAAGGAATATACAGGCCCAATGCACAAAACAGCAGGTAAGGCTATGACAGGAGCTAAACACACTGCTTCCAGTAAGCCTTTGTTTCACAAGAGTTCGTTAGTTAAGAAGAAATAGGAGGCATTATGCCATATGGTACAGGAACATACGGAAGTAAAGTAGGACGCCCTAAGAAGAAAGCTGTAGCTAAACCTAAAGCTAAACCAGTTAAGAAGAAATAGGAGAACTGTGATGACTAAAGATGCTAAACTTACTAAGCTGGGACTTGCAGGCTATAACAAGCCTAAGCGAACCCCTAGCCACCCTAAGAAGTCTCATGTGGTCGTGGCAAAAGTAGGTGATAAAACAAAGACTATTCGCTTTGGTGAGCAAGGTGCTAAGACTGCAGGCGCACCTAAGGCAGGTGAGTCAGAAGCAATGAAAGCAAAACGTAAGTCATTTAAAGCAAGGCATGGTGCAAACATAGCTAAAGGTAAAATGAGCGCAGCATATTGGGCCAATAAATCAAAATGGTGAGGATTGAATATGAGTATATTAAGTACAATCTTCGGTTCGGGTAAGGTCATAGAGAAAGGCCTAGAATTGATTGATGATTTACACACCTCAGATGTTGAGATGGTGGAATCAAAGAATAAAGCTAAGATTGATCTGATGCAGGCTTATGCACCCTTCAAGATAGCACAGCGTTATATGGCCCTTATGTTTGGTGGCACATATATTAGCACATATTTATTAGTAATTGGTATGACGTTCACAGGTCAAGATGTCACACCAGTTAAAGACATACTACAAGAGTTTCAAATAGACTGGATAATGCTGTCTATTGTTGGTTTCTACTTCGGTGGTGGGTTAGCCGATAGCATCTTAAGACCCAAACCTAAGCGTACAGCCTAGCATAAACAAACCCACAGACACCTAGGATTAATCATGGAACAGAATAACAGAGAAGCTATTACTAAGTTAGAATGGCGGGTAGATGGACACGATGTGCGGCTTAATGAACAAGCAAGTGATGCAGAGAAACTAACTGATGCAGTCACCTCTATAGCCGATATGCACAGACAAACAAAGTGGATGGGCCTAGGTGCTGGTGTAGTTTACTTCTCAGATCAATTTGGACTTGTATCAGCACTTAAGTTCTTAGCTCTATAACCAAGGCAGACAAATGAAAACATACCTACAATTAGTTAACAATATACTCATTCGCCTTAGGGAGCGTGAGGTAACATCCATTGATGAAACTGGCTACTCAAAGCTAATTGGTTTAATGGTACATGATGCAGTAGAGTCCGTAGAAAGCGCATGGAACTGGTCAAGCCTACGACAGGCAGTAACAATAACAACGTCAGCTAATGAATCTAGTTATGCCATTACAGGCTCTGGTGACCACTCTACAATCTTACGTGTTATAAACGATACTAGTAATCAATTCATGGAGTACAAGACAGCCTCATGGTTTGACAATGCTTTTTATAATAACACGCCTCCTAAAGGCCCACCTACCTGTTATGTATATGATAGTTTAGATGCTAACGGAGACACTAAAGTAAAACTCTACCCAGTACCAGATGGTGCTTATAGTGTAGTAGTTAAATTAGCTAAACGCTCACCTAACATATTGGCAGATGCAGACACATTAAGCATACCCTTCTTACCTGTACAAGCTTTAGCCTACGCTATGGCTATTGAGGAACGTGGAGAGGATGGGGGTATGTCACCTGTATCAGCTAAATCTCTAGCTAACAACTTCCTATCCGATGCCATTGCTATTGATGCAAGTAAGCATCCTGAGGAACTAATTTGGGAGGCACCATAACATGGCTAAACCATTACTAGCGGCCTCCATAGCGGCACCTGCATTCCTTGGTCTAAACACCCAAGACTCAGGTGTCTCACTACAGGATGGTTACGCACAACACGCAGACAACTGTGTCATAGACAAGCAAGGTCGCTTAAGTGCCCGTAAGGGCTGGGCTTATCAAACAACATCCGTAGACACTGTAGCTGATGATAACGTAGGTATTAACTTACTAGGCATGGCAGACTTTAAGGACATCACAGGTACTGACACCCGTATATCATGGTCTGTAGATAAGTTCTATAAAGGAACTGTAGACTTAACCACTGTCGCGCCCACTACCACGGACTCTATAGACGAAGGTAACTGGCAGTCAGCCACTTTAAATGACCATCAATTCTTCTTCCAACGTGACTACATTCCTTTAGTCTATAGCGATGACACAGGCTCAACAGTCTTTGACTCTATGGCTGTACACTCTGGTGCCACAGCAGGCTACCCTAAGGCTAACACAGTATTAGCAGCCTATGGTCGCTTATGGGCAGCAGACACCTTAGAGAGTAAGACTACAGTATACTTTACTGATGTACTTGATGGTACTGACTGGAACTCAGGCACAGCAGGCTCAATAGACATCTCAAGTGTCCTTACTCAGGGCATGGACGAGATAGTAGCCTTAGGCGCCCATAACGGCTTCCTTATCATCTTTTGTAAGAATAACATTATCATCTATGGTGATGGTAATAACTTCCAAACATCCATGACTACTACGAGCCTTACGCTTACGGAAGTAATCCAAGGTGTTGGTTGTATCGCTAGGGACTCTGTACAGAACACTGGTGAGGACATCTTGTTCTTAAGTAACACAGGTGTACGTTCATTGAATCGTACTGTACAAGAGAAATCTCAGCCTATGCGAGACATCTCTAAGAACATACGTGATGACATTACTATAGCCATTGAGTCCGAAGTGATAGAGAAGGTTAAAGCTGTCTATTCGCCCTCAGAGGCTTTCTACTTGTTATCCTTTCCTACTACTAGACAGACCTTTGTGTTTGACACACGAAAGACACTAGAGAATGGAGCTTATAGGGTAACTGTATGGCCCTCACTCACACCTAAGTCTTTCCTCTCTTCAGGTCAGGATATATTATTTGCACAACCTAATGGAATAGCTAAGTACGTAGGTTATCAAGACAATGGTTCACAATATCAGATGTCTTATTATAGTAACTTCTTTGACTTAGGCATACCTAACGTAAATAAGATTGTAAAGCGACTCACGGCTACCACAGTAGGTGCCACAGGTCAAGCCTTTGCACTTAAGATAGGTTATGACTATAGCCCTATATTCTACTCACATGCATTTGTATTAGACACTGGACTTATCTATGAGTATGGTGTTGCTGAGTATGACGTAGCGGAGTACGCAGGTTCAGTTCTAATTAACGATCAACAAGCAGCAGCCTCAGGCTCTGGTGATATACTACAGATGGGCTTCTCTGCCGAGATCAATGGTGGTGCTTTAAGCCTACAGAAACTATCAATATATGCTAAACAAGGCAAGGTAATTTAATAATGTCTAACTATACTAAAGCTATAAACTTTGCAACAAAGGACTCCCTAACCACAGGTAACCCACTCAAGACCTTAAGTGGTACTGAGTTAGATGACGAGTTTAATGCCATATCCGTAGCCAACGCTACTAAGGCTAACGCTAACAACGCAGCACTTACTGGTGTCCCTGTGGCTCCTACAGCGGCCTCAGGAACCTCCACTACACAACTAGCTACTACTGCATTCGTAACTGAAGTAGACGTACTTAAGGCGCCTCTAGCGAGTCCTGCTTTGACTGGGACACCTACGGCTCCTACAGCGGCTGCTGACACTTCTACTACACAACTAGCTACTACAGCCTTTGTGACTACAGAAGCTAACCTTAAAGCTGACCTAGCTAGCCCTACGTTCACAGGTGTCCCAGCGGCTCCTACAGCGGCTGCAGACACTTCAACCACTCAGGTAGCCACTACAGCCTTTGTGACTACAGAAGCTAACCTTAAAGCTGACCTAGCTGGTGCTGCATTCACTGGTGCTATCACTACTACCTCTACTATTGATGGTGTAGACATAGCTACTAGGGATGGTGTCTTAAGTGCTACTACTGTAACCGCTGACGCAGCACTCCCTAAAGCTGGCGGCACGGTGACAGGCGATACGCTACATGGTGATAACGTCAAGGCTAAGTTTGGTACTGCTCCTGATTTAGAAATATACCATGATGGCAGCCATAGCATTATTTCCGATATTGGTGCTGGCGGGTTAAAAGTAAAAGCAAGTGATGTTTACATTAGAAACACTGCTGATGTAGATATGATTCATGCTACTTCTGGTGGGCATGTAAAATTGTACAATAATGGCTCTGAGAAGCTAGCCACAACATCCACAGGCGTAGACGTCACTGGCACTGTAACGGCTGATGGGTTGGTTGTTGATCGCTCCAGTACTAATGGTGACATAGTTACCCTTAAGAAAGACGGCACTACTGTAGGTACTATAGGTACTGGCGCTAGTGAGATATTCATAGGCTCCAACGATGCTTACTTATGGACTTCGGGTAATAACAATTCTTTCTTGCCTGCATCTACTTCTGTTGGTGGTGCGTCCGATGGTCTACTGGACTTAGGTTCCACAGGCCGTCAATTCAAAGATGTCTACGCATATGGTACTGTGAATGCTGGTACTCTAGTGACTACTGGCAACGTAGGTATTGGTACTAGTTCTCCGTCAACCGCACTTGAGGTATCTGGAGCAGTCACAGTCACCCGTTCTGATGTAGCTTCGGATAACTCAACTATATCTAATGAGGGTGGACTGTTCGTTATTTCTGCTGCGTCTGGCGGTGGTGGTGGAAGCTACCCAATGCTATTCAAGACAGTTAACACAGAAGCTATGAGAATAGACACATCTGGCAACGTAGGTATTGGTGTAACTCCCAGCACTGCTTGGCACTCAAACCATGTAGCTCTACAACTGGGTGGTGGTAAAGATGGTTTTATATCAGCACCAAAAGGTCAGAACATCGGTCGTATGTTTATGGGTGTTAACGCAGTAAGCACAGACGCCACTGGGAATAATTGGTCTAGGGGTGGTGATACGTACCGCCCATCATTATATTCTCAAATAAATGGTGTTCATGCGTTTAAAACCGCAGCAGCAGGAAGTGGTGCGATAAGCTGGGATACTGCTATGACTATTGATAATAGTGGCAACTTGCTTGTTGGTACTACTACAAAGGAGACTCAGGGTGTCACCTTATATGGTAGTGGCGCAAACGGGATGTATTTAAAAAGCACTGGAACTTGTGCCTATATGATAACTCAATCGGGAACTGGTGGTGCTGGAACCCTACAAACTTTTTATAGCAATACAACATCTGTTGGCTCTATCACAACTAGCGGTACATCCACATCGTACAACACAGCCTCAGACCACCGCCTAAAAGCTGACGTTCAACCAATGACAGGTGCCACAGCTACATTTATGCAGCTAAACCCAGTCAACTTCGAGTGGATTGCAGATGGTACTAGAGTTGATGGTTTCTTAGCACATGAGCTAGGTGAAGTTATCCCAGCAGCGGCTACAGGCTCTAAAGACGCTATGATGGATGAAGAGTATGAAGTTAGCCCAGCAACGGGTGATGTTTATACAGCAGCTAGTGCAGAAGTTGCTACTGAATCTCAAGTCATGGAAACAGTGGAAGCTGGCTCATACGTTAACCTAGCTGGTGAGACTATTGTTGAAACCGAAGAACGAGGCGTAACTACTGATCTTGTTGAGACTATTGTGCAACGTCAAGATGTTAATGGTGTATCCACTGAGGTTGAAGTTGAAGTAACTACTAAAGTTCCAACGATGGAAACTGTAATAACCACTCCAGCAGTAGCCGAAGTTATTCATAGCTCAGACGTTGAACAGCCTGAAACCTTAGAAGATGGTCAGCATTGGCGTGAGACTACAGCACAGGTTATGGCTACTCGTTCAGTGCCAGATATGCAGGGGATCGATCAAGCGAAAGTGGTACCATTATTAGTGGCTACAATCCAAGAGCTTATCGCTCGTGTTGAAGCACTAGAAGCCTAAAGACAGGAGATAACACATGGCATGGACACAGAAGACTAAACCTAGCCTCTCAGGTTCACAGAAGAGAGCTAAGGCTAAGAAGGATAACAATAGCAACAATAGTGCAGATCAGAAGAGGGCTAGGGCTAAAGCCTTAATGACTCAAGCAGAGGGTAAAACTAAGAAAGCTAAAGCAGTAGCACCAAAACCTAAGTATGATAACAATAACGGCCCATCGGATGCTGTACTCAAGGCAAGGGCTGCTGCGGCTGCTGAGAAGAAACTAGAGGCTTCTGAGGCGGCAACTAAAGCACGTATTGCTAAGGAAACTGCAGCATCTAATGCACTGGCTTCTGAGGCCGCTAAGGAAGCCACTAGAGCTAAGAACGCTAAGGATGCTAAAGCTAAGGCTAAGAAGATAGCTGATGACAAAGCACAGTATAAACGTGAGCAAGACTTAGCTGCTAAGGTTAAGGCTCAAGATGCTAAAGATGCTAAGGCAGCTAAAGATGCTAAAGACGCTAAGGCAGCTAAAGTTAAAGCAGACCAAGCAGAAGCTAAGAAAGCTAAAGAAGTTAAGTTAGCTAAACAACAAGCTAAGGATGCTAAAGACGCTAAAGCTAAAGCTAAGAAGATAGCTGATGATAAAGCTGCTTATAAAGCTAAAGTTGACGCTAAAGCCGCTGCAGATAAACAAGCTGGTATCGAAGCACTAGCGTTAGCTAAGAAGAAAGCTAAGATAAAGCGTGACAACAAGGCGAGGATAGATCAAGCCAATGCTAACGCGGAAGCTACGATAGACGCAACTAAGCCACCTCAGTTAACAAAGCCTCAAGAAACTAAAGCAGAACCTAAGCAAAAGAGTATCTTTGAAAACATCTTTAGTTTCCTACGTGATGATGACCCAGTAGCATCTCCTGCAGGTTCCTCATGGCTCCAAGGTAGCCCACATGAGACTAACCAAGACTCTACTGAGCGTTTACCTACTTCCACAGGTGCTGGTATGCTAGGTGCTGGTGTGGCTAATTACCCTACTGGCGAAGCTCAGGGTCTTGAGTTACCTTCATCACCTTTGGGTATGTTAAGTGCTGTAATTAACCCTATGGGCGCTATGGTCAAAGAAGCTGGCAGTGTCTTCATGAATCAATCTAAGTACGGCATGAATGATGAAGCTAAGGCTGAGTATGATCGTTTAATTCGTGACCCAGCTAACGAGGGTAAGTCTGCAGAGGAACTTGTACAGTTAGCACGTAAGCCTCAGATGGATAGACAGTTACCACATGCTTTCATTGATGGTAACCCAACTACTGATGTACAGAAGCGTATAGCTAAGTTAACTAATGGTAAGGCACCTAGCACGACTATATACAACAGTGATGGTTCGGTCAACATAGGCGCTACAGCAGCTATGGTATCTACTGATAACACCAACAACCAAGGTAACCAAAGTAACCCTGCTGTTACCCCTGCAGAAATAGAAGAAAGAATTAAGTTAGGTCAATTAACTACAGGTGGTGCTTATGCCCCTACTGTAATGCCTGATGACCCATGGTGGGCACCTCAAGGTAACCAAGGTGTGCCAGTACCAAACCAACCATCATGGGCACCCCAATGGAACCAACAAGCTAAACAAGCAAGACCCTCTTGGGCACCTAAGGAAGGTGGCATGTTAAAAGCTCCCATGACTCTACAGGCTCCACCTTCACGTTGGTCATAACACTTTAAGAATAGGTAACATACGATGCTACAACAACCAACACAACTTGGGGCTTCCATACCTCAAGGCAGTTCACAGAATGGTACGTTCAAACCTGTAACCTTTAGGTCAGGCACAGGTACCTCAACCTCTAATGCCAATGGTATGACCACGGAGCTTAATGAACCTTACTCAGGCCTCTCAGGTCTGGTAGGGCAAGGTACTGGACTCTTAGGTCAAGCTGCCCAAGGCGCACAACAGGCTCCTAGTCAGTTTAATTATAATGTAAATCCCAACCAAAGGGCACAGGACTTATACTCTCAACGCACAGCTTTACTAGAGCCTCAGTTTGCACAACAACGTGCCCAAGGTGCTGAGTCTATGTTTGGTGCTGGTCGCTTAGGTCTTCGTCTAGCAGGTCAAGGCGTAGGTGCTGGTAATGGCATGGTACAGCCAGACGCCTTTGGTATGAATCAAGCACAGTCTCAAGCACTTGCGCAAACAGCAGCAGGAGCCTCTAACGATGCTTTTAATCAAGAGCAAGCAATGGCTGGCCTACAGGCTAACCAGTTTGGTATGAACCAACAAGCTAAACAACAACAGTACGCTAACCTTATGGGTAGTGGGCAAGGTATGCTATCTGCTGGTATGCAAGGTTCTGCACTTGAGCAACAAATGGCTCAACAGCAACTACAGAGTCAACAGTTAAATCAAGACTACAATCTAGCTCAACAACAGTTCGGTTTGGCTCAACAAGGTCAACAGTTTAACCAAGGTATGAGTGGACAACAGTTCAACTTGGCTCAACAAGGTCAACAGTTTGGACAATCACAGTCTCAAGCAGAGTTAGCTTTAGCACAGCAAGGTCAGAACTTCAGCCAAGGCATGGCTCAAGATCAATTTGGGTTAGCTTCTCAAGGTCAGAACTTCAGCCAAGGTATGGCTCAAGATCAATTCGGTTTAGCTTCTCAAGGTCAAGCTCAGAACTATGGTCTAGCACAGCAGCAACAGTTACAAGACTATGGACTAGCTCAACAGAACTATGGCCTATCGCAACAGCAACAGATGCAAGACTATGGCCTAGGTCAACAGAAGATGGACTTAGCGACTCAACAGCAGTTACAAGACTACCAGATGGGTATGCTGACTAATACACAACAGTATGGTCTACAGAAAGATACTATTGCTCAGAACTATGAATTAGGTACTGAACAGAATCGTATCTCTGCTATGGCACAACTAAGTGCTGCTGCAGCCGCTGGCAACCAACCTGACCCATGGTTAACTGGACTCGTAGGTGCAGGTTCTGCATTCTTCGGTACAGAAGCTGGTTCTGGTTGGTTAAGTAACCTCTTTACATAATAAGGTAATATATCATGGCACAACAAGGTTTATTTACACAAGGCCCATCGATTGATGACCTACTAGCGAAGCGTAACACACGCGCAAGCACTCTACAGCGCCAACTAATGCAACAAGCATCTCAGGGCGCTGCTAGGCCGATGGAAACACAAGCTGCTAGTCTTATTGGCTCAAGTCTCGGACGAGCCTTAGCTGGCGCTATGGACGGAGGTAGCACTAGGGAGAAGTTAGAAGCTAAACAAGCTGAACAGAACCAAGCACAAGGTCAGTTTCTTGAGGCTGCTAAAGGCGGCTCTCAGGAGATGTTTGACCAAGTAGCAAGCCTACAGAAGACTTACCCACAAGCCGCCTTAAAGATGCTTGCATTAGCTAAGGAAGCTAAGAAAGAGGAAGAACAGGAGGCCGCTTTAACAGCTAAGGCTACTGCTGAAGCTGCTGAAGCTACACGCATACAGAAGTTAGCAGCTGATAAAGTTACTGCTGACACTAAACGTGAAGATGAGAAGGCTGCTGCTTTAGTTGCTGCTGCTTCACTTAAGGCACTGCAGAAACTTACTGCTGAAGATGCTGCTGCTCTACTGGCTAAGAAGACTGTCCTTACAGGTGCTGCCTTAGGTGATAAGTATGGGGCTGAGTTTCCTAAAGGAAGTATATGGGAAGAGACAGGTTCTGGTGACTTAACTTGGCTAAACAAACCTACTAAAGGTAATGTTAACATTGCTATTCCTGAAGGTATGCGAGCAGAGTTTGGCGAAGATGGTCAAATAACTAAGTTAATACCTATTGAAGGTAGTAAGCAATGGATAGCACAAAAGGCTGCATTAGCTGCTGAAGCTGCATCTATGGAACAAGAGTCTAAGACAGGTTCAGATAAGAAGGCTAACACAGGTGTAGTTAATGATGCTGTGAATAATGCACTTACGATAGCTGAGATGCATGGCGGTACCACACAAATCTTCGGGCCTGTAGGCGCTCTTAATAGTAAGATTGACGCTACTATGCGTTCTAACTTAGAAGCCTACATGGAGCCTATTGAAGCTAACACTGCCTTTGGTACGTTAGCTGCTATGCGCGCTGCTAGTAAGACTGGTGGTGCCCTAGGTGCTATCTCTGAGAAGGAACTAGCGTTACTTAAGGCTGCTCAAGGTGCTTTGACACGTTCACAGTCTAAAGAGCAATTCGTTACTAACCTAAAGAAGTTTCAGAAGACCTATAATGATGTTATTAATGGTGATGCTGACCATATAGCCCGTTTCAATAAATCTAAGGGTAGTGTTAGTGCTGCAACAAGTAGCCCCGCTGCTTCTGCTACATACACCTTTGACCCTGCTTCAGGCAACATGGTATTAGTCCAATAGGAAATAAATTATGATAAAAGTTAATGGAGCCAATGGGGAAACATTTGATTTCCCTGACGGAACTGACCCTGCAATCATTAAGCAAGCTATGCAGAAGCATTACGCTACTACTACTACTCCTGCAGCTCCTGAGGCTCCTAAAGAAGAGTCACTATACGCTGGTATGCTTGACACGGCTAAAGATGCCTACGACACTGTAGGCGGCACTATGAAAGCAGGAGGCAAAGGCTTCCTAATGGGCGGTGGTGATATAGTCAACGCAGGTGTCTATGCTGCAGGTGAGAAACTAATAGGTGACGAGCGACCCTATGGCGAAGTCTTTGACGAGAAGCTAGCTGTAGAGAAGCAAGAAGCTGAACAGTTCTCTGAGGAGCATGGAGCATTATCCTTTGGTGCGGAGATTGTAGGTTCTATTGCTAGTCCTATCAACAAAGCCTTAGGCGCACTTAAGGTTGCTAAAGGCACAAGTGGTTTAGCTACTGCTGCCAACACAGGTGCCCAAGGTGCTATAGCTGGTTCAGGTTATGTCTTCTTAGACACTGATGGTTCTATCGTAGATCGTTTAGATGCTGCTAGTAGTGTTGCTGTACCTTCTGCTATGTTTGGTGTAGTGGGTGGTAAGTTGATGTCAGTGTCTACGGATGTCTTTAAGAAGGTATTCGCTAAGACCTTAGGCACTAAGCAAGGCAGTAGCACTACTGCAATACTTAAGAAGTCTAAGGATGATGCTTATCAATTAGTTAAGGATAACAACATTAGGTTCTCTAGCTTTCGTGTCAATAAAGCCATGAAAGACTTTACGGATAAGGTTGTGTCCTCTAAGAACCTTTCTAAACGCTCTAAGATACAGGCTGATACTCTAGACTTGTTAGCTGAGATCAAGACGACAGCCCGTGGTAAAGGAGCGGAGCTTATTGACCTAGACCAAACACAGCAAGCCTTATGGAAGAAGTATAAAGCTGCTAAGGTCAAAGGTGAAGGCGGTGACCAGTCTGTAGTCTTAGATGCAATTAATATGATTGATGATCTGATACAGACACACCCAAGCACTTCAGAAGCTATGAACGTAGCTAGGCTAGCCAACAGGCGCTATATGAAAGCTGAGACTATTGATCGTATAACAAATAAGATAAAGTTAGACGAGTCATTTAAGGGTAAGCCTAAAGTAGATCAGATGAAAGCTGCTTTAGCTAAGATCATAAATAACCCCCGTGATGTTAAGCATTATGATGCTGCAGAGATAGCTAGGTTTAAAGAGTTTATTGCTGATGATGGTACGGCTGCACAAAAGGCTCTCAAGTCCTTTGGCAACTTAAGCCCTACTGCTCTCCTAGGTAAGATACTGCAGGGTGGTGGTGGTGCAACAGCTATATCCACAGGCGGTGTTTCATTAGCGGCAACAGCAGCATTAGGCGCTGCAGGTCATGGTGCTAAGAAGTATGCAGAAGGTGCGGCTAATAGACGTACTGCAGCCTTTGCTAAGGAGATGCAAGGTAACGCTAGAGCCGCTAAACCTACTACTGGTAATGGTGGTATGCTTACTGGCCCCGTTGCAGGTGCCTACAATGATGACAATCAACGCTATCTTGAAGCACAGCGTAGATCAGCTAGGTAAACTGCAGAACGCAGAAAGCCCCTAGACCCTCAAGTATTAACCTGAGAGCCTAGGGGCTTTTTTGCTTTCTACTAAACTAAATCAACTAGCTCACATGAGTTACCACTACATGCAAAGGACTGTGAACCTACTGTAGTGTCCTCCATCTCATAAGTAGCTAAACCAGCCCACTCAATAGCCTCAGGCATCTTACTTAAGAACTCCTCATACACTTCCTGTGTACACTCTTGGTAAGGCGCTTGTTGATAGATATGCTCATTGTAAGGTAAGAAGCTAACACCTGACATTTCATCAAAGTTAGCATATACAAAGGCACCTACTTCCATCCACTCACTGGCTAATACATTAATAGTAACACTAGGCTTATGCTCACACCAGTGACGTTGATACATCAACCAAGTCTCTAGCTGCTCAAGTGCTGGCGTGTTCTCTGTCAACACCGCAGCCTCAGGTGACTTCTGTGGAAAGCTAAACACTACTGTAGTATCTGGCTTATGCACACATGCTTCCCAAGGCACACCCTTGTCCTTCATGAACTGAGTCAACGGGTCTTTAACGTCAGAACGTACAGTACGGATATAGTAAGCACTATGACGCGCATGTATACCTGAGGCTGAGTCCACTAGCTGTGACACTGTGCCACTAGGCTTAACTGCTGTAATAGCTGTACTAACAGCAATGCCTAACTTATCAGCCCATTCAGCATTAGTCTTAACTGACACCTCACGTAGATACTCAAGCATCTTAGGTAAGCCCATGTTAGCTGAAGTAGTTAATGGGTTATCCATTATGCCTGTCATACTAACACCTAATAAACGTTCTTCTTCTGTGTTGTTACTCCAAGCCTTACGTAAGTATGGAAACTTAGTGTAGGTTGACTGCAGTGTACCTATAATGGTTGCTACGACTACCTTACGTTCTAAGTCCTCTAACGTGTCTGTGGCCCTCACAACAACTTCTGATAGGTTACAGAACTGGTATGGACGTAAGATGATCTCAGAGCAAGGGTTAGTCCCAAACTCATAACTAGCATCACGCCTACCATTCTTAGCTGCCTGCTTTTGACTAGCTACTCGGTTAAAGATACCTCGCTCACCTGTGCCCGACTCAACTAATGATAGCCACTCACGCATGAATGCAGTAGAGTCTGGTTTCGTAGTGTAAGCTACTGAGTTATTAGCTAGGTTGCGTTGTGCATTCTGCTCCCAATAGGCACCTGACTTAGCGTGTCTCATTCGGTCATCACTCAGGTTACTTAGGCTTATCATTGCTGATCTACGGACACCACCTACGACTACCACTTCACCTATCTTACACATAATATCATGACACTGCAGGCTAGTGAGCTTCTCGCCCTTAGCGGCACTAAAGGTTTCAATGACAAAGTTAAATAAGTCAATCAAAGGTGCTGGCCCTGAGGCACGACCACCGAAGGTCTTAAGCTTTGCACCTGCAGGTCGTACACCTGTAACATCCCACTTAGGTATGTCACCTGCATAAAGGGTCATAATTAAGCGTCTAAGGGACTTAGCCCAACCCTCCTTACTATCAGCTACCTTAATCACTTCATCGGTCTGAGTAAGCTCGTTGGGCACCTCAGGTAGCTTAGACACTGACTGACGCTCTACGCTAAAGCCTACACCTGTACCACACAACAGGATAAACATAGCTTCATCAAATGAGCGTATGTCATCCACTGGTAGGTAAGAGCAGTTATAGCCAGCTACGTTATCTCGGTCAAAGGCTTTACCTGCAGACATCATAGCTCTCATAGAGGGCATAGTGTCTAGGTTAAGGATTGCTTCACGTATCATCTCAACTGTTTTCTTATCATCTATCTTAGGTGACACTAGGTTGCTAATGTAGCGGTCTACTGTCTCACTCCAACTCTCTCTACGATTCTCACTGTCTAGCCACTTAGCGTAGCGTGATGTGTGTATGAATGCTTGGTAGTCTGTAGGGAAACTTATCATAGGTTCACCCCATTCTCTAGCTTCCAGATGAAGTAAATATCAGGGTGCATTAGCTCCTTCATAATAACTTCAATACTCACTACTGTGCGTAACATAGCCACATAGTCCTCAGCATCCAAATAAGACTCAATGGAGTGCTGTGTTAACTCTGCTTTAATGTCTGCATGTAGTTGGTCTAAACACGTAACACCTACCTGTTCTACTTGTACTTCGTTCAATTTAAGTCTCATAATTACTTCTCTCAGGTTAGTGTATTTTGTTTACATTCTCACGGACTTCATAGTCCAGAATTTCAATAGTTTCTATAGCAGTCTCCTCTCGTACTGCTGTTATAAGTTGGTCATAAGCAGAGTCAAAGGCATCCTCTTTACTCTCTGCTACTAGGGTCACAGTGGTTGTCACCTCTGCAACTAGGCTTACCTCGTACTCTGCTAACATTAGACATCTTCCCATATTGTACCACGTTGTGCTAATTGCACTGCGGTGTTAAAGTCACAATCGAATCCCTCCATAATAATGAAGAAATGCTCCATAAACATCATCTCGCTATCCCTCCAGTTTAGATAACTCCAGTTCTAACCGATCAATACGTTGTAAGTAGTAGTTGTTGAACCGACTGTCACGACCATTCAAGGCGTGAGTGTAGTTCTTTACTTCATTTACTAGGTACTCTTTCTTCTGTGCAACAGCTACTTTCTCTTTCAACGTCATCTTAGTCATTACTCTACGTACTCTCCAGTTCTAATTAATGTGGTCAACTCCACAGCCCTTTGGCCTACCTGACTAGCCCACATACTATCCATAAATTCATCAGCACATAGCTCCCAGTCCTGATCTTCAGCTGCTGCTAATGCTTTCTTGAACGTAAGGAACCTAGGTAAGCCAAGGTTAAAGCATATGTTTACAAAGGCATCCATTCGTTGCCACTCCATATGCTCAACCCAAGGGATAGAGTTTACCAGCTCTTGCTCCACCCTGTCAACATCATTCTGCAATAAATATGTAATCTCCCTAGGACTCAAACCTATGCCCCCTTCGGGGTCGATATTTCTACCGACTCCTATAGTTAGCTTCCCACTTGTGCAGAAATAAGCGTACTGCTCACTGCCTTCGTGCTTTATTAGCATATCTAGTAGTTTACTCATTTGTTACCCCCTTAAGCGTCTACGCTACAACCCTTTGCATAATGCTGGCTGTTGTATATAGAATTATACATAAACTTATTATAACAATATATCGTTTACTCATACGTTTCCTACCTCGTCTTTAGTCATCTTACAGTAGTCCAACTGTATCTGTAGACAGTGAATAGCTTTCTCCACGTTCTCTTGGTGGTCACCTTTGTCGCGTGTGAGATACTTATTCACCTTGGTGTACACTGCTGCCTGCAGACCTTCATAGCCAAAGTTTTTATAGGTTATCTCAAAAGGTTGTATACCTTGGTTCTTATAGTGATCACCGCCTACTTGCGACTCTAGTGCGCTTCCTGTATAAGGTTGAGTGTAGAGACCTTGGTAGTCAGGCTTTGAATTAAACGCTGCATCTATACCCCAAGTCTTCTTTATACCATTATCTGACATTCATAGCCTCCTCAAATAAACTCATATTCTTCATGACCTGATCTTCGTACCTATCAACTAGTGACTCTGCTGTTATGTCTAAGATTTCACATAGCATATCAACATCATAGTTCTTTAGTATCTGTTCCTTTAGTTCTTCATACGTCATAATTATTCCTCTACTCTTGTAGGTAATGTAGCTAGATGCTCCAGCAGCTTATCAACAGTCTTCATTGTGAAGTGTTGTAGCCCTTCCTTCTCACACCACTGCCCTAGGTTCATCTTAGCGCCCTTACGTAGACGCTTGTTGGAGTCAGTGAACACAAAGATCAAAGGTCTATCTATTTCATCACGGATAGCCTTGTACTTCTGTGTGTCACCAACCCTAAAGAAGCCCTTGGTTTCTATCATGGCTCCAGTGCGCTTATCAATGAAGTCAGGCACATACTTCTTCTTTATGATATAAGGTATGCGGTAAGGTTCATACATAAAGTCTTCCGTACCTACGGCATCATAAAATGCACTCTCTAGTCCTGATCTAAACTTTATCTTAGCTGTCATCACTATCATCCTTTATCCATAAGTTACCTAAGATCAGCCACTGCATCTTACGCCAAAACCAGTTAGGTTCACAACCTTTGTTAGGTATCCATATAAGACCTTGGCTAGCGGGTGTGCCACCGAACATGTAACATTTCCATGGGGATTTCTCAGTGTCCATCCAAAACAGGCTACCATCATTCATCACCAAATACCTCCTCAAGTTTCATACGTCTAAAGCCGTTCCAGTCTCTACGCATGTAGATCAGGTTCCAACAGACTTCCATCAGTTCCTTCCAGTCGTCAGGGTGAGCCTTTTGCCAAGCCTTGGTAACAACCTTATATAGATCATCTGTAGGTACGTCCTGTAAGAGCTTTGCAGCCTTAACCTTACCAATACCTTTGATGCCTTGAATGTTATCCGTAGCCTTATCACCTTGTAACATCTGACTGCACATGTTGTACCAACCTTCATGCTCACTGACATAATACAAGAGCTTCTTACGTTGATCAAAGTTATAATGCCAACCTTCCACCATGTTTATGTCTTTATCAATATGAGCTATGACATAATGCACACCAGCGTCTATAGCCTCTTGTGCCCATATAGATACAACATCATCAGCTTCACAGTTATCAGACTTAAAGTGGCCTAGCTTCCATGCAAACTTAGTTAACGCTACGCGCCTCTTACCAACCTTAGGGTCAATGGCAGCCTTAGCTTTATCAGTTAACCGCTGACCTTTGTAGTCCTCAGCAACATTATATCTAAAGTTACCAACACCTTTAACAGCAACAAAGATTTCATCACTGCAGGTATCCCACTGGATGTCCTCAATAGCTTTCTCGTAATACTTCTTACCTTGGGCTATTGTGGTCGTGGTCAACGCTATACGATAGATGATTGAGTCGGCATCAACAAAGCATTTCTCAAAGGGCTTGCCTTTGCTTTGCTTACTCATTGATAGACTCAATGCAACGCACTGCTGTAGCTAAGTCAACCTTAAACCACTCATTCTTATGATCTTGACTTAAGACTTGAAGTGCCTTATGTGCCTTTACTTCACCTGTGTGTCGATTCTCCATTGACACAGTGTGGTGTAGTTGATATGCGCGGAAAGGGTCACTAGTTTGATATCCCTTAAGCCTATCAGTAGCGTCACCCGCTTTACCAACCTTCACCCACTCAGGCCACGCTGCGTTAGTAATTAAGTAGACATCACCTTTAGTAGACTGACTGTAGTTAGTGAAGGTACTAAACGCTGCATCTGTGAATGAGCTATAGCGCCCTGTCTTCCACAATGGATGGGCCTTAGGCACATACTTACCATTGACATACATACGCTTGCAATTGTTAATTGGGTTATTGATCGGATTGTGCTTTGCATTACTGATCTGCCGTGGTGTTAATTGTTGCTCGTTCATAACTACTCCTAGTGGGTTTCTGCCCAATTGTTGCCTATGTTAAACTCTCCTGCCAAAGGGCACCTGAGTTTAAAGTGGATACCTGCAGCTTCTATACAAGAGGCTGCCAATGAACCAAACCTTTCGGCATGATCTTCTCTTACTTCTACTTGAAATTCATCATGGATATTACCCACAAACTTATAGTCAAGTTTCCAACGTGTAGCATAGTCATCTAAGATAACCAATGCCTGCTTCATAACTAGCGCCCCTGCAGATTGCAAAAGTGAATTAAGTGCCGCATGTTCTGACCTAATAAACACCTTCCGTTTATCCAAGCCAACCACGTAACCCCTAGCTGCTGCCTGTGCAACATTAGCCTTTAGCTCCACTAGTGCAGGTGTTGCAGCCAAGAAGCTAGCCTTAAGCTGCTTACCCTTCTTACGTCCACCTCCTGCAATTGCTCCTATCTTCTCGTCACCTGCGCCATACAAATAAGCGTATATGAAAGTCTTCGCCTCCCCTCTCGTCATTAGGCCTGCTGCTTTCATGTTAGCTGTATGAATGTCACCACTAAGTAATTCAGTAATGTATTCATCATCCTTCATGTAGTGGGCAAGCATCCGTAATTCGAGGCCAGAAGCGTCTATACCAACCAGCTTGTAACCCTTAGGTACAATCCAGCAAGCTCTACACTCAGGCCCGTACAGGCTACCAGAGCTAGGCACTTGGGCCAAATTAGGCTTGCTATGAGTCATACGTCCAGTGACGGCTCCATTAGTATTTACGTAGCCTCTAACTCTTCCGTCATCATCTACAGCAAGTATCCAACTGGACACCTGAGCAACACGCTTGCCAACTAATAGGTAAGAAGCTATCAGAGAGGCCTCAGGGATGCCCTTCACTGCCTTAAGTATCTCCTCTGATACTATCGCATGACCTGTCTCTGTAAACTCCTTAGGACTCCAACCAAAGTGCTTTAAGTAACGCCCTATCTGCTGGCGTGAACCTAGGTTGAAGATAGGCCAGTCAATACGTGAGAATGGCCCACCTACTTCTGTCCATCGATCACCTAGGAACTTAAGGCCTACGATACTAGTTGAACCATCCTTCTTGATCTTAGGTGATACCTCCTTAATGAATGTAGGTAACGGCTTAAAGACTCTCTGCACCTCCTCTTCTAGATTGTAAGATTCTTCCTTAAGCTCTGCTACTAGGTCAGTGGCCTTATGTAAGTCTAAGAGCCACCCGTTCCGAATTTGCTGTTGAATAATATTCTGTACTTCATGTTCAAGTATGATGCTTTCGTTTCCAAAACTATCAAGCTCGGATACGAGTGCTGTGTATACTTGTTCATTGATGCTAACGTCTTGCTTGCAATAAGACAACATTTCTGCCGAATACTGTGACCAATCATCATGGTCGCCTTTAGGATATCCAAGTTGCTCTCCCCACCATTTAAGTGAATGCCCATCCCTTTGTGGATTTGCTAGTCTAGACATAACTAAAGTGTCTGTGACCTTTAGGCCGCTAAAGTCTGTCTTTAGTAGCTTCTCACACGCTGGGATGTCATAACCAATTATGTTATGTCCTATAACTTCATCTACTGTCCTTATGTAGGCGTTAAATTCTGCCCACTGCGTACTAGTGAACACTTGCTTAATGCCTGAGTCAATATCTGATACACAAATGACCCATACACAAGTAGGCTCAAGGCCATTTGTTTCAATATCAAATACAACTCTAGACATATGTTACCCCCTTAGTTAATCTTCATCTTCAAAGTTACTATAATAACCTGCGATTGCAATGCCTGTTACAAGTAATACTGTTACTATAATTATAAACGTCATTATTCATCCATCCTTAATAAGTATAGTCGTGTTGGGCCTGCTATACGTTCCGCTAACCAACCATTAGGGAAGTCATGACCTTCTACAAAGTCCGTATTATCTTTCATCTTAAATAATGTAAGGTCTTCGGTACCTAGCATAAGCATGGTATCAGCATCTGTGTACATGGAAATTATATACTGTAGCTGTAGCCTATAACCCATCTTAAAGGTGTATAAGGTAGTAAGTACACCATACTGCTGCCCTTGGCGCATACCATCACTGACAGAACCCTTACCTGATGACCATGCTACATGGAAGCCAAGTAAGCCCTTTAGATCATTCGTGGGGGCGCCGAGGAAAGCATTAGCGCATGAAGATAAGCACCTATTCCCCTTATCCACTGTAGCATTCATATTAAACAACTTAAACAGATGACCTAAATCAAAACCCTCTAAGGCGTTACCCCCTCCTGAGTCTAAATTGATTTCATGTATTAAAGTCTTCTCAACCATTTCACGTAGTCGTTTAGCATCACCTCTCTTAACTTTACCCTCATAAAAGATTGTCTCTCCATCATTGGTTATCTTTGCGGCCTGTGCATCTTGTGGGATTAATAAAGCTACTGCCACTGCTATAGCTGCTGCTACTAATAGTGCTGTTTTCATATTCACTTCTCCAAGTTAATTATGTTTCGTTTACCCTATATTGTGTAAGGCCACGCTCGTTAGCCTCAGGAAAGATTGATATAAAGCCTGTCTCCAGAGCCTTAGCTACTAACTGTTGTTCATCTAATTCAAAGTTAAAGCTGGGTGCATGTAAAGCAAACCACTCACTGCTTGTGTATAGCTTGCACATGGCCTTGTCGATGGTATACATTTGCTCTGCTGCTTCTTTAGCTGCTGCATACCCCGTTGCGTAACCTGCGTCATAGTCATTAGTATTCATTAGAAATCCTTATTATCGTAAGTCTTAGTTATGACTGGCGCTTGTGTTGCCACTAGTCTGCTAGTCTCATTCTCATAGTACAACCAACCAGCCGTACCTGTGCGCCCTGTGCGTCTACACTTAACTAATTGAACCTTAGTACAGTTCCTAGTGTGTGCATCCTCTGCCATTTTATCCCTAGACAATAAGATTGTATTAAAGGCTATCTGGTTAATACTTCCTGACCCTTTAAGATCATACTCTCCGATGTCATGCGGGTCTTTAGCGTTAGGCTTACGCAGGTGGCTTACAATGATAATACTAGCTCCTGTGTTCTTAGCTAGCTTTAGGCATCTATCCATAAAGGTATCGATGACTCCATTCTCGTTGCTCACCACTGCAGCCTGTAAGGGGTCTAAAACTATAATGTCACAGTCTAAACCTTTGATAAGGTATTGCATCTTAGCAAATAATTCATCAGTTTCTAAAGCGCCTTGATGATCTAACACATGCAGCTTGTCGCCCTCGGCTAAGTCGTTATATTTCTCATGATAAAGATTGTAGTCTCTATTGGCATTAGGCACATCGGCAATGTTTACGCCCATGTGGACTGAGATCAACTTCTCTACTGTCTCGCCTATATCTGCCTCTAGGAATACACAACCTATCTTCTTAGCAGATTGTACAGACATGTCATGCACTAGGTTATAAACCATTGTACTCTTACCTATGCTTGTTAAGGCACCTATTACTGTAACCTCACCAGCAGCTATGCCTCCGTTCATCATGGCATTGAGTGTACCAAAGGATTGTGGTAGCGGTGTGACTTCCTCAGTACCGCGTTTTAAGAACTTATCCCACACGCTATCCTCTAGGAAACTTACGACACCCTCAGGCTTATAGGCCTTGGCATCCCACCAGCACTTTGTGTACTCGCGTACCTTGTTAGCTGCTAGCATTTCACCAGCGTCCTTAAGGGTCAAGGTGGCTACCTTAGCCTTGCGTGGGCTAAAGAGTGGTAACACAGCTTGTGCCGCCTCAATGCCTGCAGGGTCGTTATCAAAACATATGACCACATTGTCAAAGGACTCCAGATACTCAAGACTTGCTTTAATATCCTTAACTGCACTCTTGGCGCCTCCACGAATGGATACCGAAGGAAAGCCACCATTCATTTCAAAGGCTGCCATGGCATCAATCTCGCCCTCGGTTACTGTAATGTATTTACCACCCGCTGCAAAAGATTGTTGACCAAATAAGCCAGCCTCTGCCATTGAGCCAGTGGAATAAAATTCCTTGTCGGTTACACTTCTAACCTTTGTCGCTACTACTTCATTAGTGCCTTGTTTGTAATAAGGGTAATGATGCTTATTAATTGTACCGCTATTGTCATGCTCAACTAACACACCAAACTTCTTGGCGGTGTCAATGCTTATGCGTCTATCTTGAATTGCTGATAATGTACCTGTCATTTCTACGGGCCTTGTTCTAGTTTTATTTGCTTGAGGGCTTGAGCCGTCACCATGTATGTAATGACTACAACTAAAGCAGATTGCATGATTGTCTGAATATCTACTCAATGCGTCTGATGAACCACAGTTTGGGCATGGTTCGTGCTTCACAAAGGTACTTTCTGTAAAATTAGCCATTTACTAGCTCCTGTGCTTCGATTTAAGATGCCTAGTGTTACTGGGGAATAGCAACACTAGGGGGTAACTTTAGGAGGCCTTGCACAGCCTCCTGTGAGCTTGGTTAGAAGTCACCATCAGTGGCGCTAGCTGCCAACTCCACTACACGCACCTTGTCTAAGTAAGGTGTAATACCATGTACTGGATGCTCTTGGCCTAAGCTGTACTGAATGCGAACCTCAGAGCCACGGGTTACCTGACCCATAAATTCATCTCCGTTAAGCTCGTAGACTGGGACATCAAACTTAGATGCAAACTTACGTTGCTTAGAGCCTTCATAAGTGCGTAACTTAACACCCTGCGCTTCCATCTTAGCTGCATTGTCATCATCTAAGGTTAAGACCACGGAATACTTTCCCGTTGACTGACCACCATATACTTCATGCTCTGACAAATTAACGAATGCTACTTTACCTGTAATTACTGACATATTAACTTCCTTTATTTACTTTAGATTGTCTATTATGACCCAAATAGGTCTATTTACTACACACACGCCTAAAGCCTACTAAAGTAAGCTATAGGTTAATTCTTTAATAATTCATAATGTATTAACCAAAAGATTCTCTTGGTTCCTTAGGTATATTATACCACACTGGTAAATTCTGTCAAGCTATCATTTGATCATATCATATTTAAAGTCCTCAACCTCTGCCTTAAGATGGTCATACATCCACATGGGCACCTTCTCCACAAAGCGCCACCCGTTCTTATCTACAGTAACAGCCTCTGCGTAGAAGTCTTCGATAATAATGTCTCCATTGGTTGGGTCTAAGTCATATTCAACCTCAAAAGAGATTAATTGTTCGCTCATAAAGCCTATTTGAATGTCCTGTTCATAAGTTACTGAAGCCATGGGGATACCTTTTGTCCGTCATTAAATTCTACATCGAAGTCACTAGCATCAATATCGTACTGATGACTAGCTCGGTCGCTCACTGAGAAGCAAGGACTACATAGGTCAATAAAGTTACCTGTGTCTGTGTCTTTACGGCTCATTTCGCCTTGGTTTAAGATTGTGTCACATGCTTTACATCTGCTCATTTTTAGTATTCCTTAGTTAATTACTAGTAGTATTAATATCATATCTATAATTATGTTGAGTATATCAGACAACACTGGGCACCTCAACCGCGTTTCGCATCCAATCCTCATAAGAGTCAAAGAAATCTACAGGGTAGGCGTAGGCGTTGCCACCTTTTAACATAGGTGTCAGAGTGGTCATGCGTACCTCGTTGACGTATTCCACGCCTTTAAGTATTAGACGCTTGTCTGATAAAGATTGTAAGGCGTTTACAAGCTCTAGCACAGTGGCATCATAGCTGCAGTTTAGTATGTCCTCATAAGTTACTGTAGGGTTAGACCATGTTAAGTCTAATAGATTGTTGAATAGTTCAGCTTCTAGGATTGTTATAGATTGTTTGTTCATAATGTCCCCTCGAACATGACTACAACCATAAGATACACGCTTAAGGCTCCTATAAGAGCGCCTAAGACGTTCACGGCTATAGTGGTACGTTTGTTTACCTTAGTGGCGTGTGCTACTAAGGCGCTGTGTTTGATGTCCTGACCATAATGTTTTAAGTCTTTCATTGGGTTGCCTTTAGTCGTTGGTGTGTTTATCCATCCAGTCGTGCATATATTCGGTAAACTCTTCGGAGCGCATACGCCTAGCAATTAAGCCGCGTAGACGTTGGAGTATGAAGAGATCATTAGCCGCCTCAGGGCCGTTATAAGCAAACATATCCACCTGACATAGTTGATCAAGTAGGTGAAAGGCTAGCTCAAGATTCTGATTGTTAGCATGTTTTAAGGCTGCCTTTACTGGAGAGCGGTATTGTCTGCTTAATTTCATTGTGTTACCTCGGTTTAATAGATTGGCTCTATGATGACGTAATAGAGCAATGTAGACCAAAGCACAAGACCTGTGGCATACAATAGTAGATCGTCTGATTTCATGGTTGATCTCCTGCATAACATGCTGTCTCAAACATCTTAGCGTTAAAGTTAGCATACCTCTGTAGGCTGCGAATGAAGCCTTCTACAAGGTTTATGTAGTCGACAGGGCTTAGGTATTCTTGTTGCTCAATTAGTGTGTCAGCAATTAGTTGATAGTCTTTACGGGTCATGGTTATACCTCTTTAATTAAAGCTAGTACATAAAAATCAGCATTCTGTAATGCCTTAAAGTCTGCTTCGTCTTCTAGGTCATACTGTACAGTTTCGCCACTATCGGCATCAAATACGTATAGAATATTGTCAGGAGTCTCAAGTATGTCACCTTCTATAGTGTACATATAACCATCTATATATACGCACTCTGCCTTTGTTATAAGAGACATAAGCTGAGATATGTCCCTGCTATTCTTTATTTGCTTAGTCATGGGTATTCTCCAGTGTGGCCTAAGGCCTTAAGTATTATTTAGAATTGTTGAATTAATAAACCTTCATTAGGTAACTCAATAACCATTGTGTGGTCGTGCAAGTCTTCTAGTGACTCTATAGCCCAATAGTCTTGCATGACTTCGGCAATGTCTGCGTATTCGGTAAACTCACAACATACACCTATGACGTCTAGCTCATAGGGTGCGCCTGTGTCCTCACTATACTCTTCAAAGTAGTTAAACAAAGCTTCTAAGGCTTCATAGCTGAATTGATCAGGGCGCATAGCGTTGAATGCATCGTGAAAGTCATTTGATGTTAAAGTCTTTGTTATCATGGGTATTCTCCAGCGGCCCGAAGGCCTTAAGTTATATTTATTTACTTAGCGTATTGCATCATGAAGCGGATACGCTCCAAACGTGCCGCACCTTTAAGGCCTTGTAGGTTACCAAGCCATAGGCAGACATCAGAACCACCCTCAGATACACCGCACCAGATGCCCCTAGACCATGAGCCGCCCTTAGTGCCAGCGGTTACCCATTGACCTGCCTGTAATGCTTTCTTTTGTGTGGTATCTAATTTCCAGATGTCCAGACTCTTTTGATATTGTGCCATGTTGTTTGCTCCAGTGTGGCCTAAGGCCTTAAGTATTATTTAGAATATCTAGCAGCTTTGCGTATTGCATTCTTGCTAAGGTTTGGAAGTATTTCCAGTATACGTTCAACTCTTCTGCGGCTTGGCTTGCGGTCGTCTAAGCCTGTCCAGTCTTCAATGTTGCCCTTAGCGTAGGCTAGTAGATGACCGCTAACCTCTATAATGTACTTCTTGTTAGGGTCAAGCTGCTTGTGTAAAGAGCTTATGGTTTTGCCTGTAGTCTTAGGGACTACAGTAGCGGTGTGGTTAAGAGCGGCTAAAGCAGCCATGTACTGATGTAGATAGGTGCCGCCTCGGTTAGTGCGTCCTTTGCTAGCCATAATAGCGTGTACCTTAATGTAAGGTTGGTTGCAAGCAATGGCTAAGGCCTTAACTGCGCAGTCTGCAGACTCATTGTATTTGTCTGAGGTGCCTAGGGTTGATTGATAGTTGATCATGGTGTGTCTCCAGTGCGGCCTAAGCCGCGATAAGCCAAACGTCTTGTGTAGTGCCAGCATTCTTTAATTGGCGGTAGGTACTAGGCGTTGCCGCTGCTAGCTCGTTATAATTGGCTAGTAGCTCTAGCACTGCAGCGCGTGTCGCCTCAGTGTTCCACCCGTTCATGGTGTCGTTTGCGTTACTTAGTAATTTATGTGCCTGCAATGTAGTCATTGTGTAGCCTCTCTGTTAAGTGGGTTGATGCTTTAGTCGCTGCCCCTAGGTGGCTCTATTCGGTTGACCTTTCGAGGCCTAAGGGTAGCTGCTAAAGCATCTTAACTGGTGGGTAACTCTATCTATTCGGATGACCTTTCGATGTCTGTTACACTCTTTAAGTTAAGATGTTACTCGTATTCATATTCGTGTTCGTTGTTAGTACATAGTCCGTTTCTGCTATGTTGCGCCTCTCGTCTGTATGACTCCAGCGACCCGTATCTCTCTACGTTGGTTGACTCCCTGAGTCAGAACACTTAGCGCATTAGGGCCAGTGCGGGGGTTGGTTTCTGCCTCCTTGGTCTGTGTTGCTTGCTTGACCATGTGGTTATATTAACAGACTGATAGAAGAGTGCAACCCCTATTCCACTATTAAATGTAAATAAACACAAATAAACTTCACACATGCTCTAAGCCTCAGCTATAGCTCATTAGTTGGATAACAATTAAATTACATTAATACTAGACCTATGTGTATAGACACCTAAGACAACACAAGACAAGGCAACACAAGGCACCTAGGACAACATAGGGCACCTAGGACAACACAAGACAACACAAGGCGCTATATAGATAAGGAACAGGCGCGAGTAACACAGGTAAACCCAAGATGCAATCATTACTTCAACTAATATAGCTAATTCACGCCTAAGCAACGATCTAAGGTGTACCCTTGTATTGCTATAGGTTATGCCTTGCGTGTGGTATGGGTGCCTTAGGTGACCTTATAGAGGCTATTGTGTCTATACGTACAGCTATGCTAGCACTAAGCCTTGAGCATACTCAGGTGTCATGTGTCAATCGTACAGCTATGCTGGACACTGTGTGACTGTGGCGCCTCATGTAGTCTTGTGCTTGTACCTGTGTGTCTATCGTGCTAAGAGGCATCTGTTGTGCTCCTAGGGACGCACCTAGGGACACATATGTCAACTTCTGAAACCTCTGTGACTCTATCCCCTCAGATAGTCACGCTTGACCCAAGGCCTTAGGTATGCATCAGGCCCGATGTGTCTGTGGATATCCTGTGTAATGCCTGTGTATAACGCATAGTTATCCCCAAGGCACCTAGGTTATACATGGATACTGGAGGAACTTAGGTGGCCTTAGGGTCAGGTCTGAGGTGGCCTGTTGATAAGCTGTGGATAAGCCATGTATAACCTAGGTGCCTGTGGTTAAGCTGTGGATAGCCTGTTGATAACCTGTGGATAACCTGTGTATAGCCTGTGGATAACCTGTGGGCTGTGTATAACTAGGGGGCGGGAGGGGGAAGTGGGCGTAGCTTTACCTTCGGCTCCCTCAGGCACATAAAATAGGGTAATTCTCGATTTCCCAAGGCACTTAAGCTAACAAAAGGTACCTCAGATACCCAAGTTAAGTGAATTAAGTCTTGACAGCGGAATATAATGTAAACCTTTGATAACACAGGTAAAACACAAGCCCCAACTAATGTGTACTAATGGCTCTTATGTATACTTAAGGGCCTTAAGTTGGCCTAATGATAGCTTATAGTAAATTCTTTTAGTTATTTTTAGTAATTGACTAGAATATACTTGACTTTATGACACAAATATGTTATACTATACTTAAGTTATAGAGTTTAGTTACTTAACTACTTTAGTTTCTTCCTTTGATAATTATTAAAGAATCAACTAATGAATTAAACCTAAGTGTCTTAAGTAGTCTTAAGGCACCTAAGGTTTCAGATGGATATCGAACACGTCCTAAGTATGTGTTTGGTCATAACATTTGTTTATACCTAAGTATACTTAAGACTCCATTCAAGTAACAACCCCACACAAGGATAATTGTTAGTATGTCAGAAGAAACAAAAGAACATCCCTATGGTCTACATGAGGATGGTACTCCACTAACCAAAAGTGGCAGACGTAATAAGAACTATATGCCCTCGACATCTACTAAGCGTAAGGGTAGGCCTCCAGCAGCGGCACTTAAGAAACCTAAGGGAGTGATAGGCCGCCCTAAAGGTGACGCAGCTATTATCAATGAATATAAATCAAGAATGTTAGCTTCACCTCAGTCAGCTAAGGTGCTAGAGGCAATCTTTAAAGCAGCCTTAGATGATGACCACAAACACCAAGCGAGTGCATGGAAACTTGTCATGGATAGGGTCGCACCTACAGCAGCCTTTGAACAAGAGGTAGTCAAGGGTGGTGGCAAGAGTGCTATACAGATCAACATCACTGGTATCGGTGGCGCCTCTGTGGTGTCTCCTGACACTCAAGAGCCTGATGACGCTATAGACGCTACATACGAGGTTATCTAATGTCAGACTTACAGATTGAACTATTGGAATGGCAGAAGAAAGTATGGGCCGATGATACACGATTTAAAGTAGTAGCTGCAGGACGAAGGTGTGGTAAGTCCCGCCTAGCTGCTTGGCTTCTAATAGTCAATGCCTTACAAGCTACTCTCCCCAACTCACATGTATTCTACGTTGCTCCTACTCAGGGTCAGGCTAGAGATATCCTTTGGAAGCTTCTACTTGAACTAGGGGCACCAGTCATCTCACAAGCTCATATAAACAACATGCAGATCACCCTAGTCAATGGTTCAACTATCTCCCTAAAGGGTGCTGACAGGCCTGACACGATGCGTGGTGTGTCCTTACGTTTCTTAGTGATGGACGAGTATGGCGACATGAAACCTGAGGTCTTTGAAGAAATCTTAAGGCCTGCCCTTGCTGACCAAAAGGGTGGATGCTTATTCATAGGCACACCTAAGGGTCGTAACCACTTCTATGATTTATACAAGTATGCCGAGCTATCTGGTGATGATGACATTACCTTCGCTGCGTGGCACTTCACAAGTTATGATAATGAAACATTAGATGACGATGAAATCAATAATGCAAAGAAGTCTATGTCAACTCACGCTTTCCAGCAAGAGTTTATGGCATCCTTTAAGAACCAAGGTTCTGAGATGTTTAAGGAAGACTGGCTCAACTTTGGTGAGAAGCCTGCTGGAGATGGTGACTATTATGTTGCTATTGACTTGGCTGGTTTCCAAGATGTTTCCAAGGCGAAAGGAAACACCTCCAGACTAGACCAATCTGCCATATCCGTTGTTTGGGTGTCAGAAGAAGGTTGGTTTGTTGAGGACATAATATTTGGTCGCTGGACTCTTGACGAGACAGCAAATAAAATCTTTGCAGTAGTTAAAACTTATAAACCTATGTCAATAGGTATAGAGAAAGGTATCTCTAAGCAAGCAGTAATGTCTCCCCTAATGGATAGGATGAAGAGACAGAATACTTACTTCCGTGTAGAGGAGTTGACTCACGGAAACCAGAAGAAGACTGATAGAATCATGTGGGCCTTACAGGGTCGCTTTGAACATGGTCGTGTAACTCTCAACAAGAAGAAGAAGGAATGGCATAGTGTCTTCCTAGATCAGCTCTTCCAATTTCCAGACCCCTTAACCCACGATGACTTAATAGACTCCTTAGCCTATATAGATCAATTAGCTAAAGTTACTTATGTAGGTAACTTTGAAGAGTGGGACGACCACTTAACACTCGACTCAATTAGCGGATACTAACCTATGAGAATGGCAGACAACAACGAAAGCACAGACCCTATCATCATTGAACAGAACCTACAGGACTGGGTAATGACCAAGGTGGATGACTGGGGAGACTACTACGAGCAGAACTATGCTCAAAAGCATCAAGAATATTATCGCTTATGGCGTGGTATTTGGGCTGAGTCAGATAAGACTCGTAAAGCAGAACGCTCACAAATCATTGCACCAGCACTTCAGCAGGCCGTAGAGTCTAACGTAGCTGAGATAGAAGAGGCCACCTTTGGTCGTGGTAACTTCTTTGACATTAAAGATAACATGGGTGACACTGAGACTGAGGACATTGGATTCTTACGTAACAAGCTCCATGAGGACTTTGCAGCAGCTAAAGTTCGTAGGGACATTAGTGAATGTCTTCTTAACTCTGCAGTATTTGGCAGTGGTGTTGGCGAAGTAGTCTTAGAAGAAATTAATGAAATGAAACCTGCGACTGAGAAAGTCATGGGTGGAGCAATGGAAGCTGTAGGCGTTAACATAAGCAAACGTACAGTTGTACGCTTACGTCCTATCTTACCACAGAACTTTCGTATTGACCCTACAGCAACTAACGTAGATGAAGCCTTAGGTTGTGCCATTGACGAGTTTGTAGGTACACATATCGTTGAACAACTACAGGAGTCTGGAGTCTATCGTGATGGTTACATGGGTACAGCTAATGATGATTTCAACATTGAAGCTGACCAAGACTTAACTATCTATCAAGATGACAAGACACGCTTAACTAAATACTATGGCCTTGTTCCTCGTCACCTTCTTGAAGAAGAGATGGAAGACCCCAGTTTAATTACTGAGGACGACAAAGAAAGTTATTACATTGAAGCATGTGTCATCATAGCTAACAAAGGTACTATCCTTAAAGCTGAACCTAGTCCGTTTATGATGCAAGACCGACCTATTGTTGCATTCCCTTGGGATGTAGTACCTAGTCGTTTCTGGGGTCGTGGCGTATGTGAGAAAGGTTACAACAGCCAGAAGGCTCTAGATGCCGAGCTAAGGGCACGTATAGACGCCCTAGCACTCACAGTACACCCTATGCTTGCTATGGACGCTACACGCATCCCTAGGGGCACTAAGCCTGAGATTCGCGCTGGTAAACTACTGCTTACTAATGGTGACCCTCGTGAAATTATTAACCCATTCAACTTTGGTAATGTATCACAGATAACCTTTGCACAAGCACAGGCATTACAGACAATGGTACAGCAATCCACTGGCGCTGTTGACTCCTCTGGAGTTGGTGGTCAGATCAATGGTGAAGCTACAGCCGCTGGTATATCTATGTCATTAGGCGCTATCATTAAACGCCATAAGCGTACTCTTATTAACTTCCAAGAGTCTTTCTTGATACCTTTCGTATCTAAAGCAGCTTGGCGTTATATGCAGTATGAGCCTGAACTATATCCTGTGTCAGACTATAAGTTTAATGCTACGTCTACCTTAGGAATTGTTGCTAGGGAGTACGAAGTTTCTCAACTTGTACAATTATTACAGACTATGGGCAAGGATACACCTTATTACCCAGTCATGCTTAAGTCTATTATAGACAACATGAATGTGTCAAATCGTGAAGAACTTATTAAGCTCATTGAAGAAGCTGCACAGCCTAACCCTGAAGCTCAGAAAGCTCAACAGGAAGCTCAACAGTCCGAGCTTGCATTCCAAGCCTCACAGACTGCTGCACTTAATATGCAGGCAGAAGAGTCTAAAATGAGGGCACATAAGCTACATGAGGAAGCTCTAGCAGTACCTAAGGAACTTGAGATAGCCCATCTAAAAGCTGTCACAACTAACCTACAGGCTGGTGATAAGGACGACAAAGAGTTTGAACGTAGACTACGCGTATCTGAGGGCATGTTAAAGGAGCGTGAGGTGCAGTTAAAAGAACGAATAGCTACACAAGGCTCTGCGCCTCCCTTAATGTAGATACGTACAGCACTATCAGACGGCATGGAGGCTGTACTGACAATAGGTGTTGAGTCGGTAATACACAATAATTAGTTTAAGCGAATAAACAAGAGGCAGTAAGTAATGGTATCACAGCGAGACTTAGAGAATGTAGTTAAGCAGGTCAATTCCAGTTATGAGTATTTAGTCAATAGAGTGAATAGTTTAGAAAGTAAACTTGCTGCTTTAGAGGCCATACCACATAAAGAGGAGAAAGTAAAGAAATAACTTGACTTTTTATAAATAATATGCTATACTATAGGTAAGATATGACAGAACAAGAGCTAGAGCTTTACTTTAGACAGATGGGTGACCTCTTCCGTACAGAAGGCTGGAAAACATTCATTACTGACTTACAAGCCAACACAGCTAATATTGATTCTATCGAAGGTGCCAAAGACAACAATGACCTTTACTTCCGTAAGGGCCAACTGAACATCATTGGTGCTATCCTAAATCTTGAAGAGACTACACGTTTCGGTCAAGAAGAATCCCAAAGGTCACTAGACGATGTTTAGATTTTATGACTACAAATGTGTCTTAGGGCACGTCAACGAACATATGGTTAAAGGCTCACCTGACACACAACTGTGTAAGGACTGTACAGCCGAAGCAACCAGACAAGTTTGTTCCCCACGCCCCGTACTTGAACCTTTCTCTGGCGACTTCGCTGGTGCCACTATGAAGTGGATTAAAGAACATGAACGAGGCAGAGCAAAAGCAGAGAAAGCTAACCCTGATAGTTAGGAACTTTCATTTTTAATCTCTCCACAATACTAAGGTACGGAGTTTAATATGACAGCAGTAATCCTCAACGAGGAATTAAGTAATGAGCGTTTTGATAGCTTAGATGATATGGCTACAGATACAGAAGAAGCACAGGCACCTTCGCAAGAGGCAACACCTGAGGCAGCACCTGCACCTGAAGCATTCCCTGATAAGTACAATGGTAAGTCGTTGGAAGATGTAGTACGGATGCACCAAGAGGCTGAGAAGCTCCTAGGTCGTCAATCTTCAGAAGTAGGTGACTTACGTAACGTAGTCGATAGCTATATCAACACACAACTCACGTCAAATGAGGCCGCACAAGCCCCTGCTGATACCCCCGAAGAAATAGATTTTTACTCAGACCCTGAGAAGGCAATGAGCCACGCTATAGACAATCACCCTTCCGTTAGGGCAGCAGAGGAATCAACGAGGGCTTATAAACAGCAAACCTCAATGGCACTTCTGAAAGACAATCATCCTGAGATACCCCAGATCGTAAATGACCCTAAGTTCGCAGAATGGATTAAAGCCTCTAAAATACGGACACGTATGTTTGTCCAAGCAGATCAACACTTTGATGTAGAAGCCGCAGACGAAATCTTCTCCTTATGGAAAGATCGTAGTGGTGCTATTAATCAAACACTTCAGGCTGAGAAAGAAGGAAGACAGAAAGCTGTCAAAGAAGGGTCTATGGGTTCTACCCGTGGCAACCCTGATTCTAGCACTTCCAAAAAAATCTACAGACGAGCTGATATTATTAAACTTATGAAAACAGACCCTGATCGCTACTTAGCGTTATCTGATGATATTGCACAAGCTTACCAAGAGAAACGGGTCAAATAAACCTTAACAAATAGAGAAATTTAAAATGACTGATTCAGTATATCCCGCCACAGGTGGTTTTGTCGATAACGCTTCTGCTTCTACGTTCATTCCAGAAATCTGGTCTGACGAAGTTGTGGCTGCTTATGAGCAAAACTTAGTATTAGCACCATTAACCAAGAAGATCAGTATGTCAGGCAAGAAGGGTGATACTATTCATATCCCTAAGCCTACACGTGGAGCCGCTACCGCTAAAGCAGCTAACACAGCAGTAACAGTACAGATGGACGTTGAAACCGAAGTAGTTGTTACTGTAAACAAGCACTTTGAATACTCACGTATGATTGAAGACATTACTAACGTACAAGCACTCGCTTCGTTACGTCAGTTCTACACAGGTGATGCTGGCTATGCCCTAGGTAAGCAAGTAGACTCTGATATGTTTGAGCTAGGTAAGTCCTTCGGTGATGGTGATGGTTCTGTATGGGTAACCTCAGCTACTTTCTACAATGATGCTTCCTCAGGTACTACTGTCTTTGCTGATAATACTTTAGTAACAGCAGACGTATTTGAAGACGACTTCTTCCGTGATATGATTCAGAAGATGGATGATGCTGACTGTCCTATGGATGGACGTTTCTTAGTTATCCCGCCTGCGCTACGTAATGCTATCATGGGTATTGATCGTTATGTTAGTTCTGACTTCGTTAATGGTCAAGGTGTTGTAAATGGTAAGATTGGTGAGTTGTATGGTGTAGACATTTATGTATCTACTAACTGTCCTACTCTTGAGACTGCTTCGGAGAACTCTGCTGGCGGTCGTGTACGTGGCGCCCTATTGGGTCATAAAGACACCATGGTACTCGCAGAGCAACAAGGTATCCGTTCACAGACACAGTACAAGCAAGAGTTCTTAGGAACCTTGTACACTGCAGACCGCTTGTATGGTACTCAGGTATTGCGTCCAGAGACTGGATTCATTATGGCAGTTAACGGCTAACCTTAGCTAACTAAAGGAGCCTCTAGTATAAATATATCTTACTAGAGGCTCCTATTTTTTTACTTATAATTTACACATAATTAAAGAAGACTGAGGTTTAGGATGAAAGGTATAAAACATTACTTAAAGAATGGTAAGGAATATACAGGCCCAATGCACAAAACAGCAGGTAAGGCTATGACAGGAGCTAAACACACTGCTTCCAGTAAGCCTTTGTTTCACAAGAGTTCGTTAGTTAAGAAGAAATAGGAGGCATTATGCCATATGGTACAGGAACATACGGAAGTAAAGTAGGACGCCCTAAGAAGAAAGCTGTAGCTAAACCTAAAGCTAAACCAGTTAAGAAGAAATAGGAGAACTGTGATGACTAAAGATGCTAAACTTACTAAGCTGGGACTTGCAGGCTATAACAAGCCTAAGCGAACCCCTAGCCACCCTAAGAAGTCTCATGTGGTCGTGGCAAAAGTAGGTGATAAAACAAAGACTATTCGCTTTGGTGAGCAAGGTGCTAAGACTGCAGGCGCACCTAAGGCAGGTGAGTCAGAAGCAATGAAAGCAAAACGTAAGTCATTTAAAGCAAGGCATGGTGCAAACATAGCTAAAGGTAAAATGAGCGCAGCATATTGGGCCAATAAATCAAAATGGTGAGGATTGAATATGAGTATATTAAGTACAATCTTCGGTTCGGGTAAGGTCATAGAGAAAGGCCTAGAATTGATTGATGATTTACACACCTCAGATGTTGAGATGGTGGAATCAAAGAATAAAGCTAAGATTGATCTGATGCAGGCTTATGCACCCTTCAAGATAGCACAGCGTTATATGGCCCTTATGTTTGGTGGCACATATATTAGCACATATTTATTAGTAATTGGTATGACGTTCACAGGTCAAGATGTCACACCAGTTAAAGACATACTACAAGAGTTTCAAATAGACTGGATAATGCTGTCTATTGTTGGTTTCTACTTCGGTGGTGGGTTAGCCGATAGCATCTTAAGACCCAAACCTAAGCGTACAGCCTAGCATAAACAAACCCACAGACACCTAGGATTAATCATGGAACAGAATAACAGAGAAGCTATTACTAAGTTAGAATGGCGGGTAGATGGACACGATGTGCGGCTTAATGAACAAGCAAGTGATGCAGAGAAACTAACTGATGCAGTCACCTCTATAGCCGATATGCACAGACAAACAAAGTGGATGGGCCTAGGTGCTGGTGTAGTTTACTTCTCAGATCAATTTGGACTTGTATCAGCACTTAAGTTCTTAGCTCTATAACCAAGGCAGACAAATGAAAACATACCTACAATTAGTTAACAATATACTCATTCGCCTTAGGGAGCGTGAGGTAACATCCATTGATGAAACTGGCTACTCAAAGCTAATTGGTTTAATGGTACATGATGCAGTAGAGTCCGTAGAAAGCGCATGGAACTGGTCAAGCCTACGACAGGCAGTAACAATAACAACGTCAGCTAATGAATCTAGTTATGCCATTACAGGCTCTGGTGACCACTCTACAATCTTACGTGTTATAAACGATACTAGTAATCAATTCATGGAGTACAAGACAGCCTCATGGTTTGACAATGCTTTTTATAATAACACGCCTCCTAAAGGCCCACCTACCTGTTATGTATATGATAGTTTAGATGCTAACGGAGACACTAAAGTAAAACTCTACCCAGTACCAGATGGTGCTTATAGTGTAGTAGTTAAATTAGCTAAACGCTCACCTAACATATTGGCAGATGCAGACACATTAAGCATACCCTTCTTACCTGTACAAGCTTTAGCCTACGCTATGGCTATTGAGGAACGTGGAGAGGATGGGGGTATGTCACCTGTATCAGCTAAATCTCTAGCTAACAACTTCCTATCCGATGCCATTGCTATTGATGCAAGTAAGCATCCTGAGGAACTAATTTGGGAGGCACCATAACATGGCTAAACCATTACTAGCGGCCTCCATAGCGGCACCTGCATTCCTTGGTCTAAACACCCAAGACTCAGGTGTCTCACTACAGGATGGTTACGCACAACACGCAGACAACTGTGTCATAGACAAGCAAGGTCGCTTAAGTGCCCGTAAGGGCTGGGCTTATCAAACAACATCCGTAGACACTGTAGCTGATGATAACGTAGGTATTAACTTACTAGGCATGGCAGACTTTAAGGACATCACAGGTACTGACACCCGTATATCATGGTCTGTAGATAAGTTCTATAAAGGAACTGTAGACTTAACCACTGTCGCGCCCACTACCACGGACTCTATAGACGAAGGTAACTGGCAGTCAGCCACTTTAAATGACCATCAATTCTTCTTCCAACGTGACTACATTCCTTTAGTCTATAGCGATGACACAGGCTCAACAGTCTTTGACTCTATGGCTGTACACTCTGGTGCCACAGCAGGCTACCCTAAGGCTAACACAGTATTAGCAGCCTATGGTCGCTTATGGGCAGCAGACACCTTAGAGAGTAAGACTACAGTATACTTTACTGATGTACTTGATGGTACTGACTGGAACTCAGGCACAGCAGGCTCAATAGACATCTCAAGTGTCCTTACTCAGGGCATGGACGAGATAGTAGCCTTAGGCGCCCATAACGGCTTCCTTATCATCTTTTGTAAGAATAACATTATCATCTATGGTGATGGTAATAACTTCCAAACATCCATGACTACTACGAGCCTTACGCTTACGGAAGTAATCCAAGGTGTTGGTTGTATCGCTAGGGACTCTGTACAGAACACTGGTGAGGACATCTTGTTCTTAAGTAACACAGGTGTACGTTCATTGAATCGTACTGTACAAGAGAAATCTCAGCCTATGCGAGACATCTCTAAGAACATACGTGATGACATTACTATAGCCATTGAGTCCGAAGTGATAGAGAAGGTTAAAGCTGTCTATTCGCCCTCAGAGGCTTTCTACTTGTTATCCTTTCCTACTACTAGACAGACCTTTGTGTTTGACACACGAAAGACACTAGAGAATGGAGCTTATAGGGTAACTGTATGGCCCTCACTCACACCTAAGTCTTTCCTCTCTTCAGGTCAGGATATATTATTTGCACAACCTAATGGAATAGCTAAGTACGTAGGTTATCAAGACAATGGTTCACAATATCAGATGTCTTATTATAGTAACTTCTTTGACTTAGGCATACCTAACGTAAATAAGATTGTAAAGCGACTCACGGCTACCACAGTAGGTGCCACAGGTCAAGCCTTTGCACTTAAGATAGGTTATGACTATAGCCCTATATTCTACTCACATGCATTTGTATTAGACACTGGACTTATCTATGAGTATGGTGTTGCTGAGTATGACGTAGCGGAGTACGCAGGTTCAGTTCTAATTAACGATCAACAAGCAGCAGCCTCAGGCTCTGGTGATATACTACAGATGGGCTTCTCTGCCGAGATCAATGGTGGTGCTTTAAGCCTACAGAAACTATCAATATATGCTAAACAAGGCAAGGTAATTTAATAATGTCTAACTATACTAAAGCTATAAACTTTGCAACAAAGGACTCCCTAACCACAGGTAACCCACTCAAGACCTTAAGTGGTACTGAGTTAGATGACGAGTTTAATGCCATATCCGTAGCCAACGCTACTAAGGCTAACGCTAACAACGCAGCACTTACTGGTGTCCCTGTGGCTCCTACAGCGGCCTCAGGAACCTCCACTACACAACTAGCTACTACTGCATTCGTAACTGAAGTAGACGTACTTAAGGCGCCTCTAGCGAGTCCTGCTTTGACTGGGACACCTACGGCTCCTACAGCGGCTGCTGACACTTCTACTACACAACTAGCTACTACAGCCTTTGTGACTACAGAAGCTAACCTTAAAGCTGACCTAGCTAGCCCTACGTTCACAGGTGTCCCAGCGGCTCCTACAGCGGCTGCAGACACTTCAACCACTCAGGTAGCCACTACAGCCTTTGTGACTACAGAAGCTAACCTTAAAGCTGACCTAGCTGGTGCTGCATTCACTGGTGCTATCACTACTACCTCTACTATTGATGGTGTAGACATAGCTACTAGGGATGGTGTCTTAAGTGCTACTACTGTAACCGCTGACGCAGCACTCCCTAAAGCTGGCGGCACGGTGACAGGCGATACGCTACATGGTGATAACGTCAAGGCTAAGTTTGGTACTGCTCCTGATTTAGAAATATACCATGATGGCAGCCATAGCATTATTTCCGATATTGGTGCTGGCGGGTTAAAAGTAAAAGCAAGTGATGTTTACATTAGAAACACTGCTGATGTAGATATGATTCATGCTACTTCTGGTGGGCATGTAAAATTGTACAATAATGGCTCTGAGAAGCTAGCCACAACATCCACAGGCGTAGACGTCACTGGCACTGTAACGGCTGATGGGTTGGTTGTTGATCGCTCCAGTACTAATGGTGACATAGTTACCCTTAAGAAAGACGGCACTACTGTAGGTACTATAGGTACTGGCGCTAGTGAGATATTCATAGGCTCCAACGATGCTTACTTATGGACTTCGGGTAATAACAATTCTTTCTTGCCTGCATCTACTTCTGTTGGTGGTGCGTCCGATGGTCTACTGGACTTAGGTTCCACAGGCCGTCAATTCAAAGATGTCTACGCATATGGTACTGTGAATGCTGGTACTCTAGTGACTACTGGCAACGTAGGTATTGGTACTAGTTCTCCGTCAACCGCACTTGAGGTATCTGGAGCAGTCACAGTCACCCGTTCTGATGTAGCTTCGGATAACTCAACTATATCTAATGAGGGTGGACTGTTCGTTATTTCTGCTGCGTCTGGCGGTGGTGGTGGAAGCTACCCAATGCTATTCAAGACAGTTAACACAGAAGCTATGAGAATAGACACATCTGGCAACGTAGGTATTGGTGTAACTCCCAGCACTGCTTGGCACTCAAACCATGTAGCTCTACAACTGGGTGGTGGTAAAGATGGTTTTATATCAGCACCAAAAGGTCAGAACATCGGTCGTATGTTTATGGGTGTTAACGCAGTAAGCACAGACGCCACTGGGAATAATTGGTCTAGGGGTGGTGATACGTACCGCCCATCATTATATTCTCAAATAAATGGTGTTCATGCGTTTAAAACCGCAGCAGCAGGAAGTGGTGCGATAAGCTGGGATACTGCTATGACTATTGATAATAGTGGCAACTTGCTTGTTGGTACTACTACAAAGGAGACTCAGGGTGTCACCTTATATGGTAGTGGCGCAAACGGGATGTATTTAAAAAGCACTGGAACTTGTGCCTATATGATAACTCAATCGGGAACTGGTGGTGCTGGAACCCTACAAACTTTTTATAGCAATACAACATCTGTTGGCTCTATCACAACTAGCGGTACATCCACATCGTACAACACAGCCTCAGACCACCGCCTAAAAGCTGACGTTCAACCAATGACAGGTGCCACAGCTACATTTATGCAGCTAAACCCAGTCAACTTCGAGTGGATTGCAGATGGTACTAGAGTTGATGGTTTCTTAGCACATGAGCTAGGTGAAGTTATCCCAGCAGCGGCTACAGGCTCTAAAGACGCTATGATGGATGAAGAGTATGAAGTTAGCCCAGCAACGGGTGATGTTTATACAGCAGCTAGTGCAGAAGTTGCTACTGAATCTCAAGTCATGGAAACAGTGGAAGCTGGCTCATACGTTAACCTAGCTGGTGAGACTATTGTTGAAACCGAAGAACGAGGCGTAACTACTGATCTTGTTGAGACTATTGTGCAACGTCAAGATGTTAATGGTGTATCCACTGAGGTTGAAGTTGAAGTAACTACTAAAGTTCCAACGATGGAAACTGTAATAACCACTCCAGCAGTAGCCGAAGTTATTCATAGCTCAGACGTTGAACAGCCTGAAACCTTAGAAGATGGTCAGCATTGGCGTGAGACTACAGCACAGGTTATGGCTACTCGTTCAGTGCCAGATATGCAGGGGATCGATCAAGCGAAAGTGGTACCATTATTAGTGGCTACAATCCAAGAGCTTATCGCTCGTGTTGAAGCACTAGAAGCCTAAAGACAGGAGATAACACATGGCATGGACACAGAAGACTAAACCTAGCCTCTCAGGTTCACAGAAGAGAGCTAAGGCTAAGAAGGATAACAATAGCAACAATAGTGCAGATCAGAAGAGGGCTAGGGCTAAAGCCTTAATGACTCAAGCAGAGGGTAAAACTAAGAAAGCTAAAGCAGTAGCACCAAAACCTAAGTATGATAACAATAACGGCCCATCGGATGCTGTACTCAAGGCAAGGGCTGCTGCGGCTGCTGAGAAGAAACTAGAGGCTTCTGAGGCGGCAACTAAAGCACGTATTGCTAAGGAAACTGCAGCATCTAATGCACTGGCTTCTGAGGCCGCTAAGGAAGCCACTAGAGCTAAGAACGCTAAGGATGCTAAAGCTAAGGCTAAGAAGATAGCTGATGACAAAGCACAGTATAAACGTGAGCAAGACTTAGCTGCTAAGGTTAAGGCTCAAGATGCTAAAGATGCTAAGGCAGCTAAAGATGCTAAAGACGCTAAGGCAGCTAAAGTTAAAGCAGACCAAGCAGAAGCTAAGAAAGCTAAAGAAGTTAAGTTAGCTAAACAACAAGCTAAGGATGCTAAAGACGCTAAAGCTAAAGCTAAGAAGATAGCTGATGATAAAGCTGCTTATAAAGCTAAAGTTGACGCTAAAGCCGCTGCAGATAAACAAGCTGGTATCGAAGCACTAGCGTTAGCTAAGAAGAAAGCTAAGATAAAGCGTGACAACAAGGCGAGGATAGATCAAGCCAATGCTAACGCGGAAGCTACGATAGACGCAACTAAGCCACCTCAGTTAACAAAGCCTCAAGAAACTAAAGCAGAACCTAAGCAAAAGAGTATCTTTGAAAACATCTTTAGTTTCCTACGTGATGATGACCCAGTAGCATCTCCTGCAGGTTCCTCATGGCTCCAAGGTAGCCCACATGAGACTAACCAAGACTCTACTGAGCGTTTACCTACTTCCACAGGTGCTGGTATGCTAGGTGCTGGTGTGGCTAATTACCCTACTGGCGAAGCTCAGGGTCTTGAGTTACCTTCATCACCTTTGGGTATGTTAAGTGCTGTAATTAACCCTATGGGCGCTATGGTCAAAGAAGCTGGCAGTGTCTTCATGAATCAATCTAAGTACGGCATGAATGATGAAGCTAAGGCTGAGTATGATCGTTTAATTCGTGACCCAGCTAACGAGGGTAAGTCTGCAGAGGAACTTGTACAGTTAGCACGTAAGCCTCAGATGGATAGACAGTTACCACATGCTTTCATTGATGGTAACCCAACTACTGATGTACAGAAGCGTATAGCTAAGTTAACTAATGGTAAGGCACCTAGCACGACTATATACAACAGTGATGGTTCGGTCAACATAGGCGCTACAGCAGCTATGGTATCTACTGATAACACCAACAACCAAGGTAACCAAAGTAACCCTGCTGTTACCCCTGCAGAAATAGAAGAAAGAATTAAGTTAGGTCAATTAACTACAGGTGGTGCTTATGCCCCTACTGTAATGCCTGATGACCCATGGTGGGCACCTCAAGGTAACCAAGGTGTGCCAGTACCAAACCAACCATCATGGGCACCCCAATGGAACCAACAAGCTAAACAAGCAAGACCCTCTTGGGCACCTAAGGAAGGTGGCATGTTAAAAGCTCCCATGACTCTACAGGCTCCACCTTCACGTTGGTCATAACACTTTAAGAATAGGTAACATACGATGCTACAACAACCAACACAACTTGGGGCTTCCATACCTCAAGGCAGTTCACAGAATGGTACGTTCAAACCTGTAACCTTTAGGTCAGGCACAGGTACCTCAACCTCTAATGCCAATGGTATGACCACGGAGCTTAATGAACCTTACTCAGGCCTCTCAGGTCTGGTAGGGCAAGGTACTGGACTCTTAGGTCAAGCTGCCCAAGGCGCACAACAGGCTCCTAGTCAGTTTAATTATAATGTAAATCCCAACCAAAGGGCACAGGACTTATACTCTCAACGCACAGCTTTACTAGAGCCTCAGTTTGCACAACAACGTGCCCAAGGTGCTGAGTCTATGTTTGGTGCTGGTCGCTTAGGTCTTCGTCTAGCAGGTCAAGGCGTAGGTGCTGGTAATGGCATGGTACAGCCAGACGCCTTTGGTATGAATCAAGCACAGTCTCAAGCACTTGCGCAAACAGCAGCAGGAGCCTCTAACGATGCTTTTAATCAAGAGCAAGCAATGGCTGGCCTACAGGCTAACCAGTTTGGTATGAACCAACAAGCTAAACAACAACAGTACGCTAACCTTATGGGTAGTGGGCAAGGTATGCTATCTGCTGGTATGCAAGGTTCTGCACTTGAGCAACAAATGGCTCAACAGCAACTACAGAGTCAACAGTTAAATCAAGACTACAATCTAGCTCAACAGAACTTTGGTTTAGCTTCACAAGGTCAAGCGTTTAACCAAGGTATGAGCGGACAACAGTTAGCCTTAGCACA
>Ga0308007_10000044_pt1 | contig 50677 bp, 30 predicted proteins | sample Neamet71_FD_203152 | JGI IMG/M metagenome (GOLD analysis project Ga0308007, IMG submission 203152) | Marine microbial communities from water near the shore, Antarctic Ocean - #71 | ecosystem: Environmental > Aquatic > Marine > Unclassified | place: Southern Ocean | collected 2014-06-07
TTCTGCACGAAGGACTGGGCGAAGAACTCCCCAAACAAAGGAATCTGCGCAAAGGTCTGCCTCCGCACGAAGAACCGCTCGAAGAACTGCTCGAAGAACTACACAGAAAAACTCCCCGCGTATTATTCAGCGTAAACATACCAAAACGAGTCCCGATTTGACTTTTTTTGCTCGCGGAACAGCTGTGCGAAAAGCAAACACTACTCGTAAAAATACAAAATCCAGAAACCCATTCAAACCCATGCAATCTATGATTTCGAAAACGTCACCGACCGTGACGATACGCGAAAAACCCGATAATGTTTGGAAAACCGTCGTCGGCGAGAATCATACATTTGTACCTAGACAAGCAATGTAAACATATCTAAGCATCTATCCATCCATTTACATATCTAAATCCATCATGTATCTTAACAATAACCCGAATATTATTGCATGTACGGCGAATCCCATCGTTGACGGATAACCCTTTGTACCCGCAAAATAACCATTCACCAGTGTATATGTCATCGGATTTACTATTACAAAAAATAAGATTACTATGTACATGGTATAACGCCATTTATCTTGTGATGTTTGGTCATGGTCACACTTTTCACACTTGCTCATAATATAATATTGTATTAGATATAATATTATTAAATTAAATGGTTAAACCCCTTTACGGATATTTACATATCTATTGGTGAAGGGGTTTAATTCTTTACCCTCAGGGCACGCCGAACGTCTCAATGCTTTTGCTTTACATTTGAAATCGCGGTTTCGTACTTGCCAAGCTTTACATTTATTAACGCACCGATTCGTAGCAGGATTTAAATCTTTTCCAGCAGGACATTCTTTGCTTTTGATTGTAGGTGATTTTACTTTACGTGTTTTAGCTTTACGTGTTTGCGCTTTACGTATATTCACATATCTATTGGTAAAAGGGTTTAATTCTTTGCCCGCAGGGCACGCTGACCGCCTCAATGTTTTTCGTTTGCATTTAAAATCATGGCTTCGTACATGTCCATCTTTACATTTAGTAACGCATCGATTCGTTGCGGGATTTAATTCTTTTCCAGTAGGACAATCTTTACTGTTCATCCTCCTTTATATACTGTAATTAGACAAAAAATGTTTACACTACGTTACCAAGGTACAAAAATTGATTATTTACAATTCATTATTATTCTATATATATAATATATTCATCTAGATTACCTAACATTATGTGGCAACGTGTCGAAAAAAACAGTCGCGATAAGACAAATTATGATGATCGCGGTAAATCCGATTACGACAATTCTACCAATACTGACAGTTTTAGTTCATATCAGAAAAAGTATGACGCAAAGATGAAAAACAACAGTTCAAACACCAAGCAACAACATGATGATCATTACAAACAACGGTACAAACAACAACGCGAAACTAAAAGTGTTAAAAAACCTCCAACGATTAAGCCATTTGTTAATCCTCTTTATGTCGAGATTCACGATGAGAAAATTCCATCTGATATTGTTTTGAAAATGCGCGACGTTGCACATGTTGAACCCGAAATGTGTGGTCATTCTGACGAATATTATACTCTTCGTGCGAATACACGTACTGGCGAAACCGAATACTCCGAAGATGGAATGCATTTTGTACCTTGGGTCGGGCAACCATTCCCCGATATTGTTGTTGAAACGATTAATCTACATGTTCTTAATCATTATGTTGACGAAGATGACCCTTATTACATTGATGATAGCATGATTGAGGCATATTATGATTCAGACGTAGAAGAGGAAGAAGAAGAATATTTTAGCCAAGAAGAATATTAAACCCACAATGTATCAGTGCATTTATGTTATCAAAACTCTGTTTTTTTTGTTTTCAGTTTTGTGTTCAGTTTTACTTCTTCTTTTTGTTTCAATTCGATTCTCGTTTTTTTGAAATTTTCACAATCTTTAAAAAGATCCTGCTGGATTTTGCAATCCGACTTGTCAAAGTGTAACAAACACTCGTTGAAAAACCTTTTCTCGGTATCACATAGCGACAAATACCGTTTCATTGTGTTATGAAGTGTCGTTATTTCATCCATTTATTCCGTTAAATTGTATAAACATTATACATTTATACCATTGATATGTACATATATTATGATTTGACAGTCACGTCTTTTATTATATGTTTTATTATTTTGGAAAGGTAAATGGTATCTTTGGTACTATCGGCTCCGCCAAGGGCTTCTGTCGCGATTTTTACATATTGGTCACCTGCCACCGTTTCGCTAGTAAATGACTCTTTATGATCCCTAGACCAGTCCTGTAAATTATAATAATTTTTAGTTTCCACGTCCTTTATTAACTTTTTCAATTGGTGTTTATCAGTACTGTCTTTTTCCCACTCATCTCCTTGTTTAAAATAGAGAACCTCACGTTTTGCGTCAGTACAATGAAGAGGTCGTTTATGAATATCCATATTTCCAATAGTATTATTAAAAATATCTATCATACCATTCAAAAAACCAACGTCTCCCATGTGTTCTAATTCCTTAGAACCGATGCTCAGGTTCTCCATAAATGATTGAATTGACATAGCATCTTTGCATTGGGTATTTAAAAAGAAATTTAAATTAAACTTATTATTGGTTGTATTGTTGTTATTGTTTGTAGTATTGCGGTTGTTTGTAGTGTTGTTTGTAGTATTTTTGATCGCTGTTGAAATAGTTGAAATGTGTTCAGTCAGTTTTTTAATCTCCTTTTGTTGTTCCAGTAAGAGCGTTTTGAACTCACTATTATCATACATTTGTCCACGCGAAACATCTTCACACATTACTAATTTTTTTTGGTGTTTACATACTTTCTTATGCCTACAAAGACCAGATTGATGTATGTACTTCTTACCACAAACACAATCGAATATTTCCATTATCTGTTTTTTACCATTTTTTACCTTCTTGTGTTTTGTAGTCATAAGGTGCGTCACAAAATTACTATTATACCTGCATTGATAATCACATGGTTGGCAAGAATAATTTGCCTCATTATCACTCATTTTTTCATTACCCATTCTTTCTAAATAATCGAGAGAAATTAATGAGAATTTCTGAACGATTGAAATATTATCAGTCACAATCTTTTCTACGAAATTTATCTTTTAAAGCATATTACTGCATAAGCGTTTTTTGGTTTATTCTTTTGAAATACTATTTCAATATATACAGAATTGGACATTTATAAATGTCCAAAAGTAAGAATTCATATAGAGAATCTCAAATCGTTTGACAACAATAACTATATTTAAAGTATATAAAGAAATACCATTCGGGATACTAATTATATTAATTAATATATAAGATATAATTGTATAAGGTAACAATAATATCATATAACGTGATGAAAGGGAGGGACAAGACTGTGTAGGTTCAGGGGGGGGGGCGGAGCGAGGGAGAAAAAAAGAACAATCAGGGTTGTTTCATACACATACATTATTATGCTTTTACAGTTACTTCTCTTATTATATGTTTCATTATTTTGGAAAGGTATATGGTATCTTTGGTACTATCGGCTCCGCCAAGGGCTTCTGTCGCGATTTTCATATATTGGTCACCTGCCGCCGTTTCGCTAGTAAATGAATCTTTATGAGCCCTAGACCAGTCCCGTACATTGTAATAATTTTTTGTTTCCACGTCCTTTATTAACTTTTTCAATTGTTGTTTATCAGTACTGTCTTTTTCCCACTCATCACCTTGTTTAAAATAGAGAACCTCACGTTTTTTGTCAGTACAATGAAGAGGTCGTTTATGAATATCCATATTTCCAATAGTATTATTAAAAATGTCTATCATACCATTCAAAAACCCAACGTCTCCCATATGTTCCAATTCCTTAGAACCAATACTCAGGTTCTCCATAAATGATTGAATTGACATAGCGTCTTTGCATTGTGTATTTAAAAAGAAATTTAAATTGAATTTATTATTGTTTGTAGTATTATTGTTTGTTGTCTTATTGTTGTTATGGTGTCCTATTAGTGGTAACATATCTGTTATTTGTTTTTGATGTTCTTTCATTTGTGTCATTGCATCAGACACCTGTTCATCTTTTTGTTTCATTTGCTCCATTGTATCAGACACAATTTCGTCTTTTTTTTTCATTTGCTCCATTGCTTCAAATAACAATTCTTTATAATCTGGTTCATCCGATTTTTCTATTATATTTTCTTCCTTCTCTTCATAATTACATTTATTTTTATGTCTATGTAAGCTCTGTCTTGATGAATATTCTTTCCCGCACGAACACTTATGCTTTTGGGGGTTTTCTGGGGGTTTTGTGTCATCATTTGTCATCATTTGGTGTTTTGCAGTCATTTCATGACGCATATAATCTTTTTTATTACTGCATTTAAAGTAACAGATTTCACACTTAAAATATTTTTGGGTTTTTTGGGGTTTTTTTGTGTCATCATTTGTCATCATTCTTTCTAAATAATCATGAGAAATTATCAGACATTTCCGAACGAATAAAAAAGTTGTCAGTCACACTATTTTCTACGAAATTTCTCTTTTAAAGCATCTTACTGCATAAGCGTTTTTTGGTTTATTCTTTTGAAATACTATTTCAATATATACAGAATTGGACATTTATAAATGTCCAAAAGTAAGAATTCATATAGAGAATCTCAAAACGTTTGACAACAATAACTATATTTAAAGTATATAAAGAAATACCCTTCGGGATACTAATTATATTGATTAATATATAAGATATAATTGTATAAGGTAACAATAATATCATATTAAGTCATTAAATGGTGGGACAAGACTGTGTAGGTTCAGGGGGAGCGAGGGGGGCGGAGCGAGGGAAAAAAAGAACAATCCGAGATGTTCATAAACATACATTATTATGATTTTATTCCACATTCACAATAAACCGATTTGACTCGTTTTATTGTTGTATTTCGGTTGTATTTGTTGTATTTTATGTTTTGGCAGTTAAAAAATATCTATTAAAAATACTTTTATACCTTCAAATAACGTTACAATTTTCACATATACATATATTGTCTCGTTTTTTTCGTTTTGTCTCGTTTTTTTGTTGTATACATAAAAAAATATCAATTAATATATTGGTATTATATCATTTATGCTTTCACAGTTACTTCTCTTATTATATGTTTCATTATTTTGGAAAGATATATGGTATCTTTGGTACTATCGGCTCCGCCAAGGGCTTCTGTCGCGATTTTCATATATTGATCACCTGCCGCAGTTTCGCTAGTAAATGAATCTTTATGAGCCCTAGACCATTCCCGTACATTGTAATAATTTTTTGTTTCCACATCCTTTATTAACTTTTTTAATTGTTGTTTATCCGTACTGTCCTTTTCCCACTCATCACCTTGTTTAAAATAGAGAACCTCACGTTTTTTGTCAGTACAATGAAGAGGTCGTTTATGAATATCCATATTTCCAATAGTATTATTAAAAATGTCTATCATACCATTCAAGAAGCCAACGTCTCCCATATGTTCCAATTCCTTCGAACCAATACTCAGGTTCTCCATAAATGATTGAATTGACATAGCATCTTTGCATTGGGTATTTAAAAAGAAATTTAAATTGAACTTGTTATTGTTTGTTGTATTATTATTGTTGTTTGTTGTCTTATTACCGATTAATGGTATCATATCTATTATTTGTTTTTGGTGTTCTTTCATTTGATTCATTGCATCAGATACTTGTTCATCTTTTTTTTTCATTTGTTCCGAAACTTGTTCGTCTTTTTGTTTCATTTGTTTCATTGCTTCTGAAACTTGTTCGTCTTTTTTTTTCATTTGATTCATCGCTTCAACTAATAATTCTTTATAATTTGGACCTTCTTTATTCTCCGTATATTCAATATATGTACATGTCTTCTTATGTTTGAACAGACTTTGACGCTGCATATATGATTTACCACAGTCGCAAATAAAATGTTTTTTTATTGTTTCAGCACTTGTCAGTCGTTTGTGTTTTGCGGTTAATAAATGTTTACTTAAATCACTTTCGCGTGAGCATATATACTCACAAATTTCACAATTTAAATTATTCGCTAATTTTGGCGAGTTGTTGTCAGTATTTGTCAGTCGTTTGTGTTTTGCAGTCGTATTGTGATAATTAAAGTTACTTTTCTTACTGCATTCGAAGTTGCATTTATTACAGTAATAATTTTCGGCATTTTTCTGCGACTTTTTGTCAGCCATTATCTCTAAATTATACTGACAAAAAAGTCGCGAGAAATAAAATCTAATAAAAAACATCAGTAACAACTTTTTTTCATGAAATTTATCTTTTAAAGCATCTTACTGCATAAGCGTTTTTTGGTTTATTCTTTTGAAATACTATTTCAATATATACAGAATTGGACATTTATAAATGTCCAAAAGTAAGAATTCATATAGAGAATCTCAAAACGTTTGACAACAATAACTATTATCAAAGTATATAAAGAAATACAACCCTTCGGGAAATATACTTATAAATGAATGATCAAATCACTGTAATATTCATTTATTAATACTTTTAATAATATTAATGTTAGGTATAAGGAGGGGGACGCGTTGAGTGTGGGATTCGGGGGGTGCGGGGGGGAGGAGAAGCAAGTAACGGTCGAAGGCATTCATATGAATGTTCTCGAATAATGAATAATAATCCTTTTTATAATAAAATAAAGTAAGGTGTTTGGTAAATATATTTTAATATTATAGAAGATTTGATAAAGATGGAGAACCTAGACTCAATAAGGAACATGTAAGGTATATCAAAAATTGATTAAGAAATGTTATTATACTATGTATAATAAATAGAATAATGATGTCAGGAGCAAAGAAAATCACAGCCATGTTGGCGAATACAAAGAAAACCATTCATTTAATAAATATAAGTGATAAACATCGAAAGATGTTTCATATGATCAATCCCATATTGACTGACGTATCGTTGCGTGATGGAATTCAGTTAACCAGTCCCGACTTGATGCCAACGAGTAAGAAAATCGACATATTTCACGATATTCTTGGATTTGGTGCAGTAAAAAACATAGAAATGGGTTCATTTGTATCGCCGAAATATCTACCAATAATGAGTGACGTGCAGACATTTTATAATTACGGAAATCAACATCTTGAAAACATAAACCCAGTGGATGAAATGCGAATGTCGGCAAATAAAAAGGTGGTCGAAGTCCCAGAATTGTTCGTTTTAATTCCGAATAAAATAAAAATGATGAGCGCGATGCGTGCTAGAATTAAAAACTACTCATTTATTACGTCGGTTTCCGACAGTTTTCAGCGGAAAAATATAAACAGATCGCTAACAGAAACCGACACGGGGATTATGAATATGATACAGCATCTCACTCACATGTATTACCCGTCTCCTTATTCAATCAAACTCTATATATCATGTATTGATCATTGTCCAATTGAAGGAAAGATATGTAATGACAAAATCGTAGAGCATATCGTTAGTCATTCGTGGTATAAATATACGGAGTTGTGTCTGTCAGATACGTGCGGGAAACTCACCTTTTCAAATTATAAATATATTATTGACCAATGTATCGATACATACCATATCAAACCCAACAATTTGTCTCTGCATCTTCATGTAAATGTGAATAATCTAATGGAGGTAGAGAAAATTGTAAGGTATTCGTTGGATAGAAAGATAACCAAATTTGATGTGTCTATGCTATCCGATGGCGGATGTGCAATGACGATTGAACCGAATGAAATAAACCGAAATCTGGACTATGAATTGTTTTATAGTATCTTGTATAGGTACATCGACGAACGGATAAAACCCACAGAAAAACCCTCAGAAAAACACTCGGTATAAACACCAAACAATACATATTTTTTTATTGGATATCATAATAAAAATTGAATCGAAAATACCAAACATATATCAATAATTAAATCTAAACATGGTACAAACACGCAGTATGGTCGCAGAAATGCATAAAATGGAACGTGAACGCGTCCCAACCACATCTATAATTCCACTATACGAAGTCAACATTGACTTTGACGAGGCACACGATGCATGGATGCAAAATAAAAAGGACGAAGGCAATGGTACGTATAAATACATATGTGGTAAACCAACAAAGAAAGGGGTGCGATGTGTAAATACACCATCATGTAAAGTTCATAATTAAATAATTTAAATAATTAAAATATAAAAAGTATTGTAGTCGTTATTTCATAATGGAATCCCCCGCATCTACTACCCCCACCGAGCAACCCGCCCAGCAATTTTCCCCTATGGACATTTCCGTAGTTGACCAAAACAGTGCACTTAACGCCATGGTGGCGTTTCTGAACGTGGGTCAGCGCCGTGGTGCATTCTCGATGGACGAATCCGCCAAAGTGTGGGAAGCCGTCAAATTTTTTATTGTCCCTAACACTTCTACTCCCCTCGCGCCCGTTGTGGAAGAGATGACCAATGACATGGAATCAACCGATTAAAATGGTATCATTCGAAAAAACAAAATAAATATATAATTATTTTTATTTTGTAGTGCATTTATCGGTGCATTTCTTGATGAACTCTGGGTCATCAAGTTGAACGTTTTTCGTATATTTACTTTGAATAAGTAAAATCATGATTTCATTTAAAATTGACATGTCATTATTTAAAACGTATAGTTCAGCGGTTTTAATATTATATAGTTTAAAATCACGCTCTTCGTCGTGTGTGCAATTCCATAACCATGCATAAATGACAATCTGAATCATATGGTCGAGTGATAATTCATTCGTACATTTGAGTTCTGCAACACTTTTATCAGTGATCAAATCCACACGTGCACTGAAACGAAATTTAACATTTTCAGGTAAATGGGGTTCGAGAATGGTGTCGATTGTGACGTGGTCCTGTTCCTGTGTTTGATGAATAATACTGTATTCGACTTGTGGGTCATTTTCGTCACAATCTGCACCCATAAATTTGTCCAGACGCTCTTTACATTTAATAATATCTTCCTCGTGTAACCAATTACAGTCATCCTTTGAGATTTGTTTAAGTTTCGAATATAAGTTTTCATCAATTGCTTTGTAAACATTTGCCGCATAGAGATAGTCTTCGACATCCACCATTTTTTCATTAACGTCCTGTATAGAATCCCATAAATATGGGTTGGGTTTATCCATTTGGTCTACGCGTTCTTGGATCATTGAGTGCAAAACAGGGTCTTCGCCGAGGTTTGCGCGCAAATTCAGGTCATCGTAATACATACACGGAATCGCGATACCATTTAAATCACTGACTTCTTCATATAATCCCAATTTTGTTTTTATAATGCTGGGTATGTCAATAACTTCTTCTTTTTCATTTGTTTTAATCATGATAGAGTCCAGCAATGGTGATATTTTCTCTAATACATCTTCATGTATGAATTTCAATAGTTCGGTCGGCGTAATATTATATATAACAGCGGAATCGTCTGGATTGTTCGACTCTACTTTGTCTTTTTCGTAAAAAATACTCCGAGGAATACCTAGAAAATCAATATATTCGGAACTATTCATCTCATTATGGGTTTTATTTAAAAAATCACAGGGTCGATCAGTGTGATAATCGTCAACTTCGCAAAGAAATAACTGACTACTGGACCGCGTAGCGGCAACATATAAAGTATTGGGACACACAGTAGTCTCCATGTCTCGACCATAAAACGTGAAATAATTGTTATCAAACCCAAGTACAAACACGTATTTGCGCTGTCGACCCTTTACCGAATGGAACGTCGATAATCCGACTTTACCGATAATAACACGTTCATCCATTTTATCTGTTTCGAAAAGGGGGACATAACACGGAATATTGTTAATAACAAGTGCATTCTCTATTTTCTTAGCCCGTTGTCCTTTGATCGACCCAGATAAAATGAAAATCTCGTCGGGTTTCGCACCATCCGAAATAAGAGACAATATGCGGTTAATAATGATTTTCTCAATTTGATAAGACTGGCGGCGAATATAAACGACATTTGGTCCGCTGCGACACGACAACATGCGCTGTTCGTTCAACATGACATCATTTACAAATGCACATATTTGGTCAGTGATGCGATAAGACATTTGCAATGTTTTTTTCTCGAATTGAGTGTTTTTTAATAATTCGAAATCCTTCCAAATCTCCTCGCCCAGGGTAAGAAAACGCGTATCTGCGCCTTTGAATGTATATAATCCCTGTTTATAATCCCCCAGAATCATGAGTTGGACTTTACGCTTATTGTTCAAAATGAATTTCTTGACGAAATTGTAATAAAGTATCGTCATATCCTGTGCTTCGTCAATAACAACCACTTCAAACAGTGCAGGGATACTATCCAAACTCATATCTTGATATACAATTCTGCGCATGCCTGTGTCGGTGTATGCATTCGAATCGTAATATCGCACGGCTAAACTGTGATATGTATGCACTTGTAAATTGGTAATGTTCAATTGTTTGACTTTGTCACGGATTTCGTAACGGAGAGACGAATTATACGTCAATTGAATGAAATTGATTTCGGGAAGTTGACTTGCTAGACTTAATATAGTAGTCGACTTCCCTGAACCCGCACACGCATCGACAATTACATTGTTTCCGTTTTTTATTGAATCTATAATGAGTTGCTGTTCTGTACTTGGGGTATTCATAATATTATTGTATTGGGTTCTCGACTATATAAAATTAGAATTATATTTTTATATGAGTTACATAGTAGTTGTAAAATTGATATTGATATTGTAAGTAATCAAATATATAATTAAAAATGGATATTTCATCCGAATTCTACGAAACCAATTATTTGAAGTTTTCCGATACGCGGTTTTGCTTATGGGATGTTGTGCGTAAATTCGGAGAACAATTTACACCCGAGTCTAGGGTATTGGATGCGGGATGCGGGAATGGTAAAAACATGAAATATTTTGACACCAACTGTCGAATCGTGGGGATTGATAAAAGCAAGAATTTGACTGGGTTATGTATAGAAAGAGGATATAATGTACAAAACGCAGATATTAATAATATCCCACATGCAGTCGATGAATTTGATTATATAATGTGTATTGCAGTACTGCATCACATTGATAATGAAGTGTTGCGTGTCGAAGCAATACATGAAATGCTGCGGGTATTAAAACCAGGAGGTCAATTATTGGTAACTGTTTGGGCATATGAAAGTGATCTATATTCAACACGTAAGAATTTTACAATTGGTGATAATATTGTAAAGTTCAATAATGATGACTGTAATCGGTATTATTATATTTATGATAAAGATTTATTTGAAAAAACGTGTGGATCTGTACTCAATGTGACCTATGATTTATCTTGGGACAGAGGCAATTGGAATGTCATTTTCACAAAAAACAAGTATTGCGAGGAGGAATGGAGCGCTAAATAATTCTAACATTATTGGTTATTTAACTATACATATTGCAAGGAGTTAACATAAATCCAAACAAATCCAAGCAACATTCGTCATTGTCGACCGTATCTTTGATATATTTGGACGGTTGAATATAATCCCCGAAATTATTAAAAACATATTTTCGCACTTTCAAGTCGCACGGGCATTCCATTCGAGTTTCGAACAATGTAATTTTTACCGCGCAAAATGATATCTTGTGAACGACTACGGGGAATAAACATACGTAATACTAATAAAATAAACAGGAATATCTTTATTTTATTTTACAAAAAAGTATTTTTTTTATAAATCGGAGAACATTTCCCTGGTACATATCTTATAATAATGTTCTCCGTCTTTCTCAAATCTTCTATAATAATAAAATATATTTACCAACCACCTTACATTATTTTATTGTAAAAAGGATTATTATTCATTGTTCGAGAACATTCATATGAATACCAAGGACTAATAAATAAGTAATAACCCTTACTTATGTGGAATATAACTCCGTATATTATCGAAAATGCCTCGCTGTTGTAGTGCCGACATGGCGACAGAAGAGTGTTTACTAGTACTCTTGGGGCGAGCAATATTGAAAGCAGAAACCCTTTTCTTTTCCTTCTTTCCGTTTAATAAATCAATAATCTCGGTATTATTGTACTTAGTTGCCAATGTCAAAGGAGTCTCTCCGCGATTATCCTTTATGTTTGCGTCCGCACCGTTATCTAGTAATAATTGTACTATCTCGGACTTTGCCCGTGCTGCTGCAAATTTCAAAGGAGTCTCTCCGTGTTTATCCTTTATGTTCGTGTCCGCGCCGTTATCTAGTAATAATTTTACTATCTCGACATTCGCCTGCACTACTGCCACTGTCAAAGGAGTCTCTCCGTGTTTATCCTTTATGTTCGCGTCCGCGCCTTTATCTAGTAATATTTTTACTATCTCGGGATTCGCTCGTCTTGTTGCCCAGTATAAAGGCGTAAATCCATCATCAGTCTTTGTGTTCAAGTCCACATCATCAATCGCCAATATTCGATTCACTTCGTCGATGTCACTTAATGCAGCAGCGAGCAGCAAGTTGCTTGCTCCGCCACGTTGTTTCTTTTGGAGTCGTTTACCAGTTTTTCTTTTAGCGGATTTTCTCTTTCTCTTTACAGTTTTTCTTCTAAACGACTTCCCGTTATTCTTACGAATGCCCATTAATAATATATAGTTCGATTATATTCTTACTTATGTGGAATGAAACTGCGTATATTATCGAATACCCCTTGTTGTTGCAGCGCCGACATGGCGCCAGAATCGGATTGACTGCTGCTCTTGGGGCGCGCAATATTGATAGCAGATACCCTTTTCTTTTCTTTATTCGCAGTAATCGCTGCACTTAATAATTCACTAACATCATTCTCCTTCGCCAATGTCAAAGGAGTATTATTGCGGTCATCCTTCACGCTTGCATTCGCACCATGCGCAAGTAATAATTCGACTATCTCAATGTCATCTTCAAATGTCGCTGCATGCAAAGGAGTCCAACCACCACTATTCTTCACATTAACATTCACGCCATTTTCCAGTAATAATTGTACAATTTCGATGTAACCGCTACCAATAGCCTCATGTAAAGGAGTTTCGCCGCGATTATCCTTCACATTCACCTTCGCGCCATGCGATAGTAATAATTTAAATATCTCGATATTCTCCATAGACGTCGTCAAATGCAGCGGAGTCTTTCCCTCGCTACCCTTCACATTCACATCCGCACCATTCGTCAGTAACATTTTCACTATATCGAGGCTACCATTAGAAGACGCCAAAACCAAAGGAGTCGCGCCATCTCTATCCTTCACGTTCGTACTTCCCCCATTACCAAGTAATATTTTAACTATCTCGTCATTTTTATGAAGGGTCGCCTGATGCAAAGGGCTATATCCGTAGTTATCCGTCACACTCACATCCGCACCATTCGTCAGTAATAATTTAAATATATCGGGTTTATTCACAATAATCGCCCAAAACAAAGGAGTATTCTTGCGGTCATCCTTAACGTTCACATTCACACCATCAATTGCCAATATACGTTTAACTTCATTGATATTGCCACCCTTTACTGCATTTACTAAACCATACTTATCATTACCACCACGTTGTTTTATTGTTTTTGTTTTCCGTTTTACTGTTTTTGTTTTCCTTCTAATCGATTTTCTGCCCTTCTTGTTCGTATTATTACGAACCATATACAATATATACTCAAAAAAAAAATAATTTCATATTGTAAATGAGTTTATTAATCGTATGTTTACTGGGAATAATCGCGGGTATCTTCATTTTATATTTTATTTATCAAACTGCGAACAATGCAACAATGGAACACAGGTTAGATGAATGTATAGAATGTGATAAAATTTACAACGACGATCCTTTTTATGAAAAAGTATCCGTTATAAAGAGCGTGTTAAGTGACGAAGAATGTGATGAAATCATCCGAATAGGAAATCAGTATGCAAGTATATATAATTGGACAACAAATCGCCACGAAAATTACCCAACGACAGATAATGAAATACTCTCGGATTGGGAATGTAGTAAATTATTAGAGAACAAGGTGAAAAACATAGTTTTTCCAGAATACGGAGAACTGTATAATGTAGATATAAGTGAATTAAGCATAGAAGAGTTATTCATATCAAAATACGACGGAACTGATTCATCCAAACAAAACAGTTTAGATTTCCATAAAGATGAACGAGAATTCAGCTTTATATTGGCATTGAATGATGATTATGATGGCGGAGGGACGCATTTCCAACAAAGTGATAAAATAATCAAAATAAAAAAGGGTGACTGCTTATTGTTCTGTGGTCAACAATGGCACGGCGGAGCAGCAGTCACGGGAGGTGTGCGTTACGTAATCGCGGGATTCATAAATTATGATAAATGTGCGGAAATGCGCGATTAGAACAAATCGGTATAATAATATATTATTATTTAATATATTAAAATTATGAGTGATAATGGTGATAATGATGGAACGGTATTGAATGCAAATTCAGACGAAACAATTATAAATGAAAGTATCAATGAAAATGACACAGTGATACCCGTACAAATGGACACGAACAGTATACATAGTCAATTGACAGAGGAAGGAATAGAAAACAATACGTTAAATACACAACATCATGGCAATACAAACGTATCAAATGTATCCGATGAATATAATTATTTATATGTGGATTTGGAGGGAACAGTACCCAAGCCAATAGTGTACTATAAAATTAAACAAGCATTACAAGAAGACGATATAATTAAAGCAATTGAAATGCGAGAAGAATATATGCAGAAGCAAGAAGAAATAGGGCGAGGAGGATTCCCGAAAGAATTCGAAATATTCAAATATGAATTTTTAGCATCGAAACGAAATAATAATCATGTTTTAGATGAATCAAAACAATGCAAACGGTTTTTAGATCTCAAATATAATGATTTGGTAAATATAATAAATCTGATCCAAACGTCTGTAATTTTTACATCAACGATATCAGGTTTTTTGCAGGCAACAAAAGTACAATTTAATTTTGGAGAATCGCCAATATCTATTGCGTCTATTACGATAGCAACGTACATATCATTGGTGTTATCGATATCCAAATATTATGCATTAGATGATTTGAAAGAGCGAATACAAATATTGCGAGAAAAATATTCATTATTATTGAATGAGATTGATTACACGATGGATAAACTTGGTCCGTGGACGTATAGAAAACAATGGATAAACTCCGATGCCACTGCGAAAATGGTAGATTGGAAAAAAGACTATACGGACATTACAGAACGATATAATACGATTATATCCACGAAGAAAGAATTAACTTCTGAGTATGAAGACATAATGGATACAAAATCGCGTAATTATTACGATATAAAGAATAAGAAATTATCGATTGAAAATAAGAAAATGGTATATCAATGGACACACAAGGAGGATGAATTAGAAAGAAAAATAGCAATGGATAAAAAGAAGATGAGTAAAGATGTCGAATCGAATAAATTAGAGATGAGAACGGGATCTATCGTTTTACAAACGGAGGAAAATGATAACTGGTCATTTAGTGACTGGACCGAGGTGGTATAATCGTATGGTGTTTACCGCACACATTTTTAATTTATACCCATATATTATAAATGGGTAAAACTAAGAAACAGTTAAAACCTAAATCACTACGAAAACAAAATAAAGGTTTGAGAAAAACGAAGCGTAGAGGGAACAAAAATAAGAAACGCGGAGGAAGCATTTTCTCGTGTATGGGGCATAAAAAACAAATCATTTATGAGAACATGATTGATAAAAAAGATGGCGATTTGTCTTTACTTGAATATAACAAACGTGAAGATAAATTGGCGCGCGTAAGTGATAATAAAATGATTAATTATATAGTTTTTTCGGACGCGAGAAGAGAACTAACAAGATCAGAAATTAAAGATAAATATTTCAATGAAACAATTCGAGTTTTAAAAGTTTTAGTTAATAGTAAGGATTGTATTAACAAACACGCGAATAAAAAGGACTATATGATAGACCAAGCGTACGATGCGCCGTCGATATCAAAGTTAAAATTCAGCGACGGAACGTCTACTGATGTAACCAACAATTACGTAGAAGAAAAAAAACAAATTGAAGTATTGGTGGCAATTATACGCCAAATGATACTATTGAAAAAACGCACCAACACACTCAGTATGCAACAATTACAGGAAACTGCGATAGCCAAATTGAACATATCCAATGACCCCAACTATGATTTGAAATCCGTTCGTGCGGGTAGTGTGATCTCCCAAGAAAAAGAGAAGAAAGAAGGAAAAATACAAGTTACCGACGAATCTGAAATAAAACAAAAATTCCAAGCACTCTTCTGTGTTATCGGAACGAATGGTCCAAATTGGCATTCAATAATATCAAAATATCTCAGTACAAGTGACAATGCTGACTTTAAACAGTTTTCGGGCGATTTTAACACATTCAAACTTGAACTCGTTTCCCGAGACGATTTTAAAAGCACCCTAAGCACAATAAATGGTGCATTAAGTGATGTGCGTGCTAAAAATTACAGCGAATATATTTGTGATAGCGAAAATATGCGGCCCGCGATAAAAGTACTGCGGGACGCGGTGGAGAAACTGAATACAGATGAAGCGAACAATTCAGATGAAGCGAACAATTCTGACGAGTCGAATTGGATTTAAACCCGATGTTTTCGTGTACGATTGGCATGCACTTTCGTGCGGAAAGTCTTGTTATTTTTAAAGGCGATGAGAAACCGAACTTGTTTTCGTGCATTTTCGCGGGTACTACATTTCGCGAAAACCTTGCGACTCGACGGATTGTAAACTTTATAGCAAGGTTTATTGCGAACTTTGCGAATCTTATACGGCATAATATAATAATCATATATTTTTTATTATATTATAGTAAATTGGAAACATAAATGTAACCGTTAAATTCCACAGCAGCTTGATAATGTCCGTTGGTGGAAACGGAAACACATCGCCATTGGCGATTAACAAGTGCTGGATCTGAATTTTTAGACCAAGTAACACCAAAATCCACGGAAAAAAAGATAAATCCGTTATCTTGTAGAAGAGACATATATTTGCCAGTTCCAGAAATGGAAACATTGCGCCATAAAGAGTCAATGTTAAGCATCGCATCCGTAATATGATCCCACGTAACACCGTAATTCGAAGATTTGTATACTTTACCGCCACTATCAACGGCAACCATAATACTGCCGTCAGAAGCAATGGAAATGTCTATCCAATTACCGTCGTGAAAAACCGTAGCAGCAAACATATCGATCCATGTAGTACCATAATCGCTGGTAACATAAATCGATTCAGATGCGATTGCTTGATAGCGTCCATCGTAACTCATCGAAATCCCTGCGGTAGGAAATGCTTGAATGGAATAAAACAGGTCAGAGCTATCATCTAAACGAACCCACGTGACACCGTAATCAGTGGAGCTATAAATACTATCACCAGAGGACACGACCTTTTGGTATTGTCCATTTAATGAAATAGACAAGTTAATTAAAACACCCACGGTATCGAATGTTTTTGCCCAGGTAGTCCCGTAATTACTGGATGTATAAATAGCAGTACCATTGGACGCAGTTTGATGGCGTCCATCATGGGTAATATTAATAGTATTGATATTCGAAAAACTAATATCGTAACGTTTAATCCAGTCGCCGCCAAAATCCTGTGAAGCGTAGATATGACCAGATAAATCAATAGCTGATTGGTATTGTCCAGTGGCGGATACACCCACGAAATTCCAATTGCGTGGTCCGAGAGCCGCGGTGCGATTATACCAGGTTAATCCATAATTATCGAAATTATAGGATTCTTCATTGCTGGCAATGAGTAAAAGGGGTACAGTATAGGTTTGGGTAATATTTGTATTTGAATATGTAGTGGTTTTCCGCACACGTGATACGGAGTCGTAAAAGTTGAGTTTACTGTCAATTTTTTTAAGATTAGAAACGCCCGAATAAATATCAATATTAGAACCATGATCAATGTCAAGTTTCAGAGTAACCGTAATGCCATCAGGTACATAAACGAGGTCTCCTGCGACAAATCCGTCTTTGATAGCATAATTGCCATCCACACGATTATTAAAGAGGTTGCGCTTAATCGAATTTCGAATTTTCGAATTCACATCATACACATGAATAGAACCCGAAAAGTCGGAAACATATGAACCATTAATATTAAAATTGCCACCATTAATGAGGTGAATAAATGCGGACGCGTCAAAAACACCATCATTGATGGTGAAAATGTTATTATTTAATATAATGGGGCTGCCAAAATAAGCATTAATGGTACTCAAAAAGTCGGTGTATAACGTAGTCATTTTTCCCATGGAAACAACACGACTAATATCCATGTTATAAATAAATTCGTCATTTGTGATGTCTAATACATCATCGACTAATAATTCAGTGCCCTGGTCAGTATATGTAAGACCATTATCATGTAAACTTAATTGTGCGGGTGTGGATTCGAGATGATTGAGGACGACACCAACTTTATAATTCAAATCACGGACACTATATTTGACTTGAATAGCATCTTCCAAATTATATGGTCGAAATCCGTCATTCGTGGGTCTATATAATGGGAAACCTTGCTCGACTTTAAATCCACCAAACGCATTATATGCATAACTAACACCATATGTAGCTGTACTCATTCTTATTATTTTATAATGATATAAAATTAATCTATGTTAAAACAAATAAAATATCACCAACTGCATTGTTTGCTAAATTAGGTAAAATGCTGGCGGAAGCATCACTGTAATATGGTTGTGTAAAGCTATACCCATTATTTGAACCATCGACCGTGCGATTAACCTGATTACTATACGTAGTTGTATCGATATTTAATTGAAGTACGACATGTAAGCCACCGCGCATAAGTATTTTATCGCCTGCAATAAATCCGTCGCGAATCGACTTACCGAGACGATTATTAAAAACATTATTTAATGTCAATGTTCTCAATAAAATATTAATTCCCGAAATAATAATATTACCATTTAATGAATACTCATTCGCACTGTTTGATTTTGCAATGGTATTGTAGAATTCGAGTTTATTCAAAAATCCATCATCGCTTCCGTCTAAATTTTGTATAACTAGATCATCATCGATGCCTTTAATGCCAAAATACCGATTGACTTTACCGATAAAGTCATTATAAATCGTATCAAAAAACCCGAGGGATATAATATTAAAGTGTAGAAATGAGTTTAAAAATTCAGTGGAACTGATGATGATGGATTCACTAATAAAATTATTATTGGAAACATCAAAATTCGTCCCATTCGAGATGAGTACCCCGTTATTTTTGGTAATGTCTAATTTCGTATTAAATAATGAGGCAGGAATTTCGACTTGTAATGTTTGTGTCAAGTCGTAGCGTGTCGCGACGAAATCTGAACTGATATCAATAAAAACGAACCCACTTTCTACACTAAATCCCCCTTCGGCAATGATGGCATAATCTTCTTTAATCTTTTTGCGACGAGGGGGTAAACGTTGTGCCGATTGTGGGACGACGGGGTTATTAAATGGGTGTAAATTGAGTTCATCTAATGTAACATTTGTATGTATTGTATTTTGTGCAACAAAACTTTCATGATGGTCGTTCTTTAAATAATTGCTCATATATTACTCATCATAAATCATATATTGTTTTCAAATTAATACAAAATGAGAAATTTGCGTTATTTAATTGTAGAACACGTCCGTGTTCGTCGAGAAGGCGAATATGAAGGCGTTGTAAATCGACAGGACCAAAATATCGGCGCGGTTCGGATACAATGTTAAAATCATTTTCCATTAAAAGTGAAAAATACGAGCCTTTAATCGAGATGCGAGCCAAAATATTAGGACTCAGCAACGAATCTGCAAACACACTCATAAAATGGTTATTAGAACTATTATTAAAGTCGTCAACAGCTAAATATATATATCGTATAAGGGATGGTTCAATAATCGATTCGGCAATATGTATAGTAGACCCAGTGTAATATTCTTTAAGAAATCCCAGATTATATCCGATTTTGGTAGTAATCAGCTTATGGTCAATTGTTTTATCGCTTCCTTTCTTGAAATCGAGTGTAATATCGACAATGTGGTCATGACGAGCGAGTGCAATGTTCGGTTTAATGGAAACTTTACCAGAGCCCGAACCAGTGGCAGTAATGTCATGTGTTAAATGAATATACGAAAATGGATCATCGACAAGCAATACATTACCACTTGCATCTTTTGGTGCTAATTTATTATTTATCGTGGTCAGTAAATCGTCAGCATTATAGTTACCGTCCGACACAGTCACTACTTTTTCTGACTGCAATAGGTTAGACGAATTATCAAAGTCCTTATATGTCGTTTTAACATACAAATAGTTATTTCCATACGCAGCGGTAATGCCGTAAAATGTAACGGGTAATTCGAAAGCGGAAAGAGTCATAGATACAACCTTATTTATTTTGGTGGGAAGTTGTAAAATAAAATCGGAACTTTGTGTTTTCAAAATATCTTTGCGAAAGCGAGTATCAATGTTCAAACACTTTGTAACAATACGATTATTTAACGGATTTAGAGAACCTTTGATAAATTCCACATTATGGGTTAATGGAATTTGGTTGGGAATTTGTGGTTGTAATTCGTCGGTTCTCGGAATACTCAATGCATTATAATGAGTATTATCAATCCGATGATTGTCTGGAATAGTAGTGGGTTGTTTCGGTGGTTTGCACTTGACAAAAATGAGCCAATCGCGGGCAAGATTTAAGAAATCGAGTAAATCCTTTTTAAATCGTTTATCCATTCTACCCGAGGAAGAAATGAGTATTTCTCTAATTTGTACTTCTTTTTCTTCAATAGTCGCCGCAGTATAAACTCGATTATGGTCAAGTTGGAAGAATGCCTCCAAATCGGTCATTGTGTAATTATTAATATTCAAATCGAGTTCATCCATATAGAGTGTGAATACATATTTTAAGTAAATACATATTGTATTATTATATGTTGAAAATATATATAAAATGTCAATAGCAACTTTAAAACGTAAATCCGCTACAAAATATAATAATATGAGTGTAAATCGTTCATCTGGGTTCTCGTTAAATGGTGGTGCGCGCAATCAAGGTTACGTTGGACAATCTGTATTCAGATCAGGGTGTACACTTATGTGTCAAAATGATTCAACAGTCATGAAAAAGAGTGTGTTAAGTACGAAAGGAATGCTTGCAACCCGTTTCAAATACATAAAACGCCCCCAACCATATTCGTCGACTAAACCTGATTCAACGTTGAATAAAAACAATCAAGGAGAATATATAGCAAAGAAAGTACAAGAAACAATGAGCGGACATAAATTATTATCAGACGGTGGTAGTTGTGCTACGTTACCTACGGATGCATTGAATGAAAAATGTTGTAAAACGAATAAAACCACGATAGACCAGGATACAATTGAGCCGCTAAGTCAAAGTCGATATATACGAGAATTAACTCGTAAATGTAACTTATACGATGTATCCAATGTTACAAAAACGACACAACATACACCACTCCCGTAAAGTATTTTATACCGTTGAAATTGATTAATAAATATGTATATGATATTTATTAAAAAAGAATATGAATAATAATCAAGAATTAGAAGAAAATTATTTACTATCATTGGATGATAAAACGGCGCGAGCACTGGAAATTGCCAAGAAATACCTGGGTTCGACATATGACTTAAAGAAAAGCATTGGATTCTTGGAATGGTATGAAATGCAAAATGTAAAAGAAGGTGAACAATATACCGACAGTTAAATGTGTGAAGATGTCTGCTGTAATTTTCGTTGTTTAAAATCAGCATAACTCATTTTCATGGATTCGATAACGGGGGCGCGAAAAGTGTTTTCTTTTTTCACTTTTTGAAGAGGGGTAAAATTCAAAGGATTCCCAAGATAAATGAACTTATTAATGGTTCTGGGTTTCACTACTTCTTTTGGTTCATCATCTTTTTCGTCTGGTTTAATAATGGGGTTTTCGTCTTTTTTTCGTTTAATGAACGGACCATCTAGTTTCTGTTTAGGTTTTGTTTGTTTTTCGGGTTCGGTATGAATAACATACAATTTACTATCATAAGCCTGATTATCAAAAAAGAAGTCTTTGCAGCAAAAAAGCTTAACATATTTCATAGCAATAGAATTTAAAACAGCATACGGAATGCTTTCGCGACAATAATATGTAAATCCCATTTTATAAGAATCATAAAACATGACGACATTCCCACTGGGTGTATCGGTGTTCATGATGCGACGTTTCCACATTTGTTCAATGTCATTATTGAGTCCTTTCATAACTGAATTGTATTCTTTCATGTCATAGAAAAGCGATTCAATATTTTGATTATAAAAATCATTTTCGGCGATCTGGTCGAAATCGGTCGTATGTTTTTCGATAAACAGTTCTCTTTCTGATTTTTTTGGCTCTTCAATAATTGTAATGGATGTACCAAAACAAGAAAAAAGGCATTCGAACATTTATAAGTAGTATGTTATATAGTTAAATGTTTATATATTATTAATTTGTTGTAAACGAAACTCGAATAGATCGTTTATTTCTTTATCAAGAACGGGCACTGGAATGTGTTGATACGATTTATTACACGGATGTAAACAAACTAAATACATTCCGCTAATCGTTTTCCCATATTTACGTTCAAGAATGGTTCTATAAATGTTTAATTGCAAACTATAATGCCAAAAGTTGGTATCTGGCAAATGTTTGATGCATTCGGTGGTAGAGTACTTGTTAAATGCGGGTTCAAATACGATTTCTTCGCACCGTTTCCAGTCATATATTTGAAGACTCCCGTCGGGGAGTTCGAAAATCATGTCTATCGATCCCGATAGTTTCAGTTCCTCATAATATACGGTCCATTCGGTGCGATATGCAGTAAGATCGGGAAAATCCTTAACAAATTGTTCAAAATATTTATATTCGTCCGAAATGTTGACAACATCCATATTATTGTAGTAACATTCAATGTCATAATGCATTTTAGTGCCTGCTAGGGAAGAGGTGTCGCGTTTTTCATCCCACATATCGTTAATTTCTTTTTTGGTTTTGTTATAATATTTATAGTTGGGATCTCTCATTTTAGAACTTTTCAACATTCGATCAATAATAGAATCGGCATCGAAATGAGCAAAATTGCCATGCACTAATGTAGTGACAGAGGTAAATGAACTATCGCCATGAACAGTGTAAATGTGTGGACCTTCATCAAACGAAATGAACTCGTCTCTTGGATGAGGATTTTTGTCGAGTAGAAACGTAGGTGGTTCGGGCATAATGAGTATATAAAAGATAAAAAACGATATATAAATCAATTTTTGTATCAACAATGATTTAAATATGCATAAATGATTGTTGATAAATGAATTTCCGAACGTTATTACACAGCGGGTCCATGTTATCTGGACCTAACACACGATTATATCGTTGAAGATACACTCGTTCTTTATTGTCATCATTGATATATTGGTCTCTATTATTGAGTGACCATAAACTAAACACGTGTAAAAATTTAAGAGTACATTTTTTAATAAACATATGTATTTTGTCACTATTCCACACGACCCATTTATTATTATGAAACACATAGTAATCAGTGCGACTTTGTTTGGATGTTTTGATGGGCAATGAGTCTAAGTTCTTTTCAATAGCCATTTTTGTGCCAACTTCGAGATTATTATCGAAAATAATGGGTAAGTATTGGTTAAAATCAATTGTCTCGGACCATTTATCAATGTTACAATACTCAGTTTCATTTTGATTTAGCCAATCTAATGCACATTCCTTGTTGTATTTTCTAGGAACAAATGAGTTCTGTCCAAAATTGTTTTCTAGATTATGTATTTTCAGTGCCATATGTTTTAATAGAGAAACCAGTTCTCCATTACTAAATTCGGTTTCGCCCTCGAATAGTTTTGTTTGTAAATCGAGGATATTCATTTTAATTGTAATAAGATATAAGACAGCGGATTGTTCAATTTTACATTATTTAAATGTATATTAAAATATATATAGGATGAGCGATTATTTTGATGACAAAGCATTATTTACGCAACCACAAGTGACTCAATATTCCAGTCATATGGTAATGAAAGGAGTAAACCCTGAAATAAAAACCAAATATTTAAATATTAATACAGTGTTCAATAACAATTTGGACGACACTTTACAGTGTGATAAATTAAGCTATGAAATCGATTTACCTGAAAACATTAACAATATATTAACATGTAAGGTGGAAAGTATTGAATTACCAATTACTTTTTATAATATATCTTCAACATTAGAGAACAATTATTTCAAAGTGGATTCATATAATAATGGGAATTACGTTTCTTCAACTACGATTACGATAGCCGAAGGGAATTATTCATTGACTGAATTACGCGATGCAATAAACAATGAATTAACCCAAAATTTGGCAGGTTTAATGCAAATAGTAGCAGTCGAAGGAAAGAAGATGTCAATCCACGAAGTAGCTACACAGCCAACCACTGTTCATTACATGATTCACTTTGCGATTGACAAGCTCGGAAATAGTGATAAATACAATTTTAAATCCAAACTGGGATGGATGATGGGATTTAATAAGCCAGTATACGATACACGTGAAGCGGTGCAGAATAGTTCAAGTCAAAGACAATTTATTGCGGAAAATATATATAATATGCAGCACCCGTGTGTCGTATATTTGGTATTAGACGATTATTTGGCGAACGGGCGTCAAAATTCATTCCAAACATTTTTAAATAGTTCCCAAAATAATAATAATATTATAGCGAAAATCGTAGTAGATAAAAAGCAGTACAGTTTTGGTTCAGTAATGCCAGCAAACCATGCGAATGGGTTATTAGTTAGTGATAATCGCAATTACAATGGCAAAAACGACATACGAAAAATGAAAATAATGTTATTGGATAATTATGGAAGAAATATAAATATGAATGGAGTTGATTTTTCGTTTACATTAAAGGTTGATCATCAGTAAAAAAATTGAATAATATAAAGTCTAATAAGTTATATTATTAATATTAAAAAATGAAGCTTACGAATACGCAAAAACAGGTGGTGGACCTATTCAAAAATGGAGAAAATATGTTTATAACGGGACCAGGTGGAACTGGGAAAACATTTCTAATCAATCAACTAGTGAACCATTGTTTGGCAACAAATACAAAACATCAGGTTTGTGCAATGACTGGGTGTGCTGCACTATTATTGAATTGTGGTGCTAGAACGATCCATTCATGGAGTGGCATAAAACGTGCAAATAAACCGAACGATGAGATTATTGACAATATCGATACAAGTAATCCATATGTGAAGAGGGCATGGAAGCAAACAAAGGTATTGATTATCGATGAAGTGTCAATGATGTCTGAAAAAATATTCAATTTGTTGGATGGGATCGCAAAGAGAGTGCGTAAGAACAATAACCCGTTTGGAAATATGCAGATTATATGTGTGGGTGATTTTTATCAGTTGCCTCCTGTGGGAAGTGACGAAGACCCGAGTACAATGCGATTCTGTTTCGAATCACCTGAATGGAATAATACATTTAAACATCAAGTAGAATTGACCCATATTTTTAGACAAACCGACCCGATTTATAGAAATGTATTGAATGAAATCCGTGTGGGAAAAATCTCAGAAGAATCACGGAAAATATTGGAAGAAAAAGTGAGTTCGGAGCACGGTGAAGTGGAATGTGCTCAAATATATCCACTAAAACGTAGTGTAGATGCAATTAACGATAAACGTTTTGGTCAATTGTCGGGTGAGAGCAAAATATTCAATGTGAAACAGCATAATAAATTGCGATCGCGAATGGATACTGGGAAAGAAATCACGGAATACGATATCCAACGTTGTGATAAAATGAGTACAATCCATCGTCAATATGAAGTAGATAATCTATTAAATAGTGTAAATATTGTACATTATTTGCCATTGAAAATCAATGCGCGCATCATGTGTACTATAAATTATGACATGGATAAAGGTATATGTAACGGTTCGCAAGGAAAAGTCCTGAATTTTGATCACGATAAGGAAACCAATAAATACAATCCAATTATCGAGTTCGATAATGGAGTGGTCGAAATATTCAAACCGCATATATGGCAAAGCGAAGCATATCCGTGTGTAGGTATCGAACAATTGCCACTAATATGGGCGTGGGCAATCACTATCCATAAAATCCAAGGAGCGACGTTGAATAGTGCAGTGATGGACATCGGGAAAAGTATTTTCGAGTGTGGACAAACATATGTAGCATTATCTCGGATTAAGAGTTTGGAAGGATTATATTTAACATCGTTTGATTCGAGTAAAATAAAAACAAATGCAAAAGTCCTTAACTTTTACGGACGGTTGCATGCAAAGCGTGAGATGGATGATGCATTGGTGCAGGCGCAGGCAGAAAAGCAAGAAATAAATGAGGCGAAAATAGTACAATCAAATCCAGATAAAACAGTAAAACAGTTGAAGGTTGCGCAATCGAAAATATCAACGTTCTGGGATATTAAGAAAACATAGTGTTTCAAACAGTAGCTTTCGATATAATGCGCTTATTATTATTTTTTATAATTCATATAAATGTATATATAAATATAAATAAATGTCTAATTCGTGGAAACAATATGGCGGGACATCAAAAACCGACAAATTCCATAAGTTTAGTGTAGGTACATTAATTGCAGACGAAATTTTATTAAGACATAAATTTTCAGGAGTATTCGAAATTCTTGGTGATATTAAAGTACATCAAAACATTATTGGCAAAGGTAACTTCACAATCACAAATATAAATGACATTGTTAAAATAGATTTATCAACAAATTTATCGATAGATGTACCAACCTATATAAAAAATAATACATATTTCGGAACAAATACCACAGATTTTTTTAGCGGCGGACCATTGGGAGTGGGATTGAATACCGCCGTTCCCGAAGGAACATTTCATGTTGTTGGTACAACGCGAGTGACTGACAATTTGGTAGTAACCTCACCATATCAAGCGACGAGTAGTTCGTTAATAACACAAAATATGAATAAGAAAGGTATTCGTGCAGTTACGTCGGGTAACATAAGTGAAATACAATTTTTTGACAATACCGATACGGGTGTTTCTAAATCATCAGTGCGTTATACGAGTACTGGTGGTGGAGAATTGTCATTTATAACCCCCTTATTGCGATTTGGTGATACTATCCATTCTAAATTTAAGTCCGACATTTATGGTTATTCGAATTATCAAATATATACTGGTACGTCGCTGACATTAAAATCTGGATATGCTGGCAATTCGTATTCGAATACTTTTTTATCATTAAATTCGAATAATGGTCGTGGACTGCGTATGGGGGGTGGTGTAATGCCAGATTCAACTGGACTATTTAAAAAAGAGTTTGGAGCAATCGGCACAACCGACCAGTATAATAATTTCACGGAAGGTATTTTTATGAAGACAACTGGTGTAAGAGATAAAAAACGAATAAATATTGGTTTAAATACATATGATCCAAACGAAAATTACACTTTAAATGTGAATGGAAAAACATTAATGCAGAGTGGTGAAATAAATACAACCAATATCATACAAATACAGTGTAATTCAGTGATGAGTAAAACCCCTAGTGGTTCGATATTGACTGGAACATCATATACTCCGCCGTCGCGAATAATACAAGATGGTACACGTATATATATAACAGGAAGTCCCCGTGAAATAAAGTCGGGTGGTAAATATGCATATGATATTCAATATTCTGATAATAATGGTGACACATGGTCATTGTTGAATGACGTGGGTAATACAACCGATGATGTATATAACCAATCGCTCACGAGACCAATAAACTATATATACAATGGTACACAACAAACATTTTTGTTTAGTGCAGGGTTAAATCGTAATTATAAATACTCGATTAATAATGGGTCAAGTTGGTTGACCCTAGATATACCCGCGACTACAACAAATAATACACTGTTTAATGGTGGCCAAGATACAATTTATGTAGATATTTGGGAAAATGGTACTCAGGTATCTGGATTGCCCAAGGTGGTGTTATTCTTTATTACCATGGATAATCTTTTTAATCAAACTGCACATTATTTTGATGTCGCGCGTTTAATAAATAATGATACGGCAAATACTGAATATTTTAATGATCGAATGTTAACTGGAATTACTAACACAAATGTTACGTGGAATGCGGATATAGTGCGACATTCAGTCGGTCAAATGAGTATACCGAGTGATTTTTCCCAAAGTGTTGATATCGGTACCAATGTATATTTTATAGGAACAGGAATATTTATTTACAATAAAACTAAATTCGTAACTCCCAGTTATGATGCAACGAATGATCCAGATGATAATAATCTGTTATCATATAACGTTGATTATTCTACAATTGGTGTGAATAATGGTTTAAATGTGATAAACGGAATAGGGACAAAAGCAGTAACATATATAACTTCATATAATGGTCATATTATTGCACTAGGAACTAGTTTTATTATGTATACCGAGGTGTCTAATGTCGACCCAACAATTGCGAGTAATTGGAAAATATTAAAAACGGCGGATATAACTGGTTTTGGTGCGAGCTCGCGCAAGATAAGACATATACATGTTGTGCCGACTGATACATCAGAAGAAATGTATATTGTCGGAGACGGTATATTCATGTATAATAATAGTGGTATTGACACAATAACCGACGAAACAAAATGGATAGTCGTATCACAATCTCTATTAAATATTGGAGGAAGTGGAAAAATAATCACAAGTCTAGACAGTAAATTAATAAATGTTCATAAAAAAGACAATGGTGATTTTACTATTATTCGTGCGTTAGATGATTTTGATTATGCGGCAGGAACAAGTGATATTGTAGTTGTTGGTAAAACTGTGGTATATAATGTATATATTCCCACATTATTTGAGAATGAACCCCATGATATCATGGACATATGTGGTAATGTAACAATTGACGGAAAATTAACAGTAAATCAACACACTGCATTTAATCATGACGTAAGTTTCAATACAGTTTTGGAGTCGAATTTGTCGGTTTTTAATGGACTATCGGTATTTAATGCCGATATAAGTTTGAATAACCGACTGTTTGTTCTAGAAGATGCATCGTTTATTAGCAATATAACGGTTGCCGATACGACTGTTACAAATGACCTGAGTGTAAATAACAATGCGACAATCAAAAACGCGACAATTAAAGAATTAATCGTAAATCGTAACGCAGAATTCAATCACGATGTTAGTTTCAATACAGTATTGGAGTCGAATCTATCAATATTTAACGCATTGTCGATATTTAATGCGGATATAAGTTTAAATGATAGACTGTCTGTACTGGGCGATGTGTCGTTTAATAGTAATATAACGGTTGTTGATACGATTATGACACACGATCTAAGTGTAAATAATATTGCGACAATTAAACATGCGACAATTAACGATCTAAGTGTAAATGTGGCGGCGAATATATTAAGCGCGAATATAACAAGCGATTGTATTATCAATCGTTTAGGAGTAAATGTCGACGCAACAACAGAGGATTATCGTCTAGATATAATTGGTTCGGTAAGACAAATATTGGGATATACTCATCAATTCTAATTCTTTATTTGTATAACTCATAAATAAAAAATAATAAATATATATAAATAAATCACATATGTCACAATGGTTGGATTCTTCAAATAATGCAAATAATTTTAAACAAACATATGTGCATGGTTTTGTAGATATAAGTGGCGGCGACCTTGAATTGCGGAATAACAAGTCATTAAATGTATATCCGTCTGGTGATGCTGCTGCGCCCGAGTTTAGTATAAACTCGTCAGAATTTAGTATATATGATGAAGGTACGAGTGCATTGGTAGACGTATCGAATATAAAATTAAAATATTTAAAGAATGTCACAGGAGATATAGAATCGCGTTTAACAAATATTTCGTCAAGTGCGCAATATTTTACAGACAATGCTGTGACAAATGAACTCGAAATAAGCAAATCATTCGTTCCATCGGTCGCAAATACATATAATTTAGGTTCATTGACCAAACCATTTTCGTCATTGTATGTAAACAATTCGTCGATCTATTTTACTGACCCAGTTGATGCTGCGAATGTAGTTAAAATGAGTGTTTCTACTGATGGATCGATTGACATATCGAGTAGTATGGTTGGTGCCACTCCGAAAAAAATAGTGTCAAGTGTAAATAATGTAACTACGATCGGTACGGGTGTAGAAACTCCCGAATATACGCTCGATGTGACGGGCAACGCACTGTTCCGAAATGAAGTGAAAATAAATTCAAATTTGACGGTTGATGGAACAATCAATTTTTTGGGTGAGTTTATTCAAACAAATACGAATATTCAAATCAGTGAACAGATGGATTTGTCGAATAGTGGCACTGGACCTGCATTAATCGTTAGACAATATGGTGATAAACCAGTTGCCAGTTTTTATGATGATGCAACTATGGTAATGACAATCAAAGACGGCGGTGACGTTTCGTTTAATAATTCGCTTATTGTCAATGAACATATCACATGTAATCTCAATTTGGCGGTGGGGGGAACATTAATAAGTCAAGGAAACATGACAGGGCATGGCGATTTATCTTTAAATAATAATTTATCAGTGGGTGGCGATGCATCTTTCAATAAAGGTGTAGTCATCTATGAAGATTTAAGTGTAAATGGGTTTATTAGTGGACAATATTCTGACAATTCGATTCCTGGATCTGCGATTGATGGATATGTTGCTGGTGCGGGAACAATAAGTGTATCGAGTATAAATTCATCCAATGTAGTAAGTAATTTAATATCAAATGTGACAACTTTGCAGTTTGATCTAGATTCAGGGTTTGACCTTGAAGAGTTGTCGGGTGGTGCTGTGAAAGTTAAAATGAATTCAACATTTAAAACGTGGAAGATCGATGGTGAAACGGATTTAATTGCTGAGGGTCTTGACGCACTTAATTTAACGAGCGACAATACTGTTAATATTACTACATATGTATCCAAAGATTTGACATATTACGTGCGAGCAAATACTGTACCTTTACAAACACCCTATTTCCTTTTTAGTTATTCCCCCGATGGAACTGCATTAAATGCTGAACGACCATTGACTTTGGAAAAGGGGTACAGTTTTGTATTCATTCGGACAGACACTGACTTATCGAATTCCTTTAATGTTGGCAGTGGGTGGAGGACAAATGACACTGGTATATCAGTAACAAGTACAGGAACAGGTCCAGTTTATCCTGACAACAACGCAATAAATGCGATTGATGCAAATGGAGAACAATTGAGTTTTTCTATACCTGTCAATTATTCTGGAAGTTTCAAGTATTATAATCACGTATACGAGAGTGCCACTACTGCATTTTCTATTGTTGATCCAATAAATAGTACAGGACAAAAACGTATTCATTTTAGTGTTCCGTCGCTATTTAATAGCGAAAACGATCAAAATATTAGTGGGAAAAAAACATTTACAGAGAAAACGACGTTTAATGTTGATGTATCAATGCATAGTGGTTTGGATATCGCGACTGATTTATATACAGGCGGAGAACTAGTTGTAGATGGTTCGACAGTATTAAAATCATTTTTAACAGTGGATAATAACGTACTATTAAGAGGTGCGACGCAGATTGATGGCAAACTGAGTGTAAATAATGACATTAGTGCGAATTATAATATGTTTGTTGGCGGATCGTCGCATTTTGATGGTGTCGTAGTCGCATACAATGACATGTCACTCAATACCAATTTATCGGTCGGTGGCGATGTGTCGATGAATTCGAAATTAATGGTGGATGGCGATGTGTCGATGAATTCGAAATTAATGGTGGATGGTGATGTGAGCTTCAATAATAAACTGTTTGTAAACAGTGATACATCACTCAATTCCACGTTAATGGTTGGGGGGGATGTGAGCTTCAATAATAAACTGTTTGTAAATAGCGATGCATCGCTCAACTCTACATTAATGGTCGGTGGTGATGTCAGCTTCAACAGTAAAATATTTGTAAATGGCGATGCGTCGCTCAATGCGACATTAATGGTTGGGGGAGATGTGAGCTTCAATAACAAACTGTTTGTAAATGGAGATGCGTCGATGAATTCGAACTTAATGGTTGAGGGAGATGTGAGCTTCAATAATAAACTGTTTGTGAACGACGACGTGCTTATGAACTCGAATGTGCATATAGGTGGTCGTATAACTATGGATGGTTCGCTTAATATAACAGACGATGTTACAGTGGACGCCGATTTATATGTTAACAATATCAGTTATTTGCAAACAGTAGAGATTAACGAAGTATTAATGGTAACTGACGATGTCAGTTTCAATAGTAAACTATTTGTAAATGGAGACGTATCAATGAACGCGGATGTGCATATTGGCGGTCGTGTAATCGTGGATGGGTCACTAAATGTAACGGACGACATTGCGACATCCGCCGATTTAAGTGTTGATAATTATAGTTATTTAAATCTAGTTGATATTACTGGTAACATGCAGGCGCACGATGATGTGAGTTTCAATGAGAAACTCTTTGTAAATAAAGGAGTATCGATGAATTCCACATTGAATGTTGCAGGTAACAGCACTTTTGACAATAATATGTACGTGACAGGCGATGTGTCGCTAAATGCGAATTTATATACTAGCGGAAGTGCTACAATAAGTAGTTTTTTGACAGTCGACAACAATACTACTATAAATGCAGCATTACATGCGGTCGATAACGTAACACTCGATTCTGAATTGATGGTGGGGGGTGATGTGTCACTGAATACAATACTAATGGTGGGTGGAGATGTATCCATGAATTCAAGATTAATGGTGGATGGGGATGTGTCATTAAATGAACATCTCCATGTTGGAAAACGAACAATTATTGATGGTTCTTTACATGTAATGGATAACATTACAATGAAAGACATTAGTGGTATTCGTATGGATATAGACCACATTGTAGTTGGTAGTGGTGATAGACAGACTTCTACATATTTATCAAATGATGCCGCGGGGGTAACTGTAAATGGTAATGTGCACAGTAACGCATTACTAAACTATGATGTAAGTGGCACAAACGGTACTGGTGTAGTATTTGGAAATGGGCAAACATTGGGTAATGACGAAATATCGCTTGTTACAAATGGTGAGAGACGAGTATTTTTGGACGATTCTCGTGTATATCTGGGCGCAAATAATCAAATGATTGTTGATGAGATAACTGGCACAACCACCCTCGCAGCAGATTCGCAAACGCAGCTTCTCGTTAAACCCGCGAGTAACGTAGCGAAATATGCTACAATGGAAATACAAGGTGCTACTGGAACTGGTGCGAATAAGGTGAATCCGTCAATAATGAATTTCACAAATTACAATGATGTCCATGGCTCAGCAATTTATAAAATGGGAACAATTATGAGTGAACTTGCGGGTGGTAATTCTGACACAAACGTAAGTAATATGGTATTTTGTAATTACCCGAATGGTACGAATACGCGAACAGAGACAATGAAATTAACGCACGACAGTAAAGTATTAATTGATACTGTTTCTAATACTTATAAATTAAATGTTGGCGGAACGGGTTTTTTCACTGGGGACATTAGTGCTACAAATGTAAATGCGACTACAAATGTAAATACTGAATCAATATATGCCCGTGAGATTATTGAATTGGGAGATTTATCATTCAACAAAACGGGCGTTATTGGTACAACAATAAATGATATTGTAATGCACCCCCAAGGTGCTGATCCTGCGATCGGTACTGTTAATATTAAAGGTAATTTGAAAGTGGACGGGTCTATTAATTTTATTGGGGATTACATTCAAACAAACACAAATGTACAAGTCACTGAACAATTGGATATTTCCAATAATGGTACTGGTCCCGCATTGATCGCCAGACAACATGGCACTGCTGATATTGCTGCGTTTTACGACGATAATACGCTATCTATGATAATTAAGGGTGATGCTGGAAATGGTGGATATGTCGGTATCGGAACAGAAACACCCAGTGAAAAACTAGATGTAAATGGATCTATTAAGGTTGCTGATGGACAAAGCATTTATATTGGCGCAGGTAATGCATCGGGCGATGAACGTTTGAGTCTTTCACACACTGGTACTAGTAGTCATATTGATTATGGTTCGGGTAAATTCCATTTGAGGAAATCAGATAATGCGAATATTTTAACCGCCGATTCGTCGGGAAATGTCGGGATAGGGACAGATACCCCTGTGGTAAAACTCGCAATAAATTCGACAGATGCAATTAAAATACCCGTTGGTACAACTGAGCAACGACCGACCGCAGCTACATCAGACGAACACGGTTACATTCGTTATAATACCCAATTAAGCTCATTCGAAGGATTCGGTGCAGGTAATGCTTGGGGATCTCTCGGTGGTGTTAAGGACGTTGATCAAGATACTTATATCAGTGCTGAAAATAATGCAGGCGATGACAATGATGAACTAAAATTCGTCACATCAACGACCGAGCGCATGATTATCGATGCGTCGGGACATGTCGGAATTGGTTCATCTATCCCTATACATGAACTTGATGTGTCGGGAATATTACATGTAACTGATAAAATATTTACAACGGATTTGAGTGCCGACACATTATCTGTTCAGAACGACAGTAGTTTCAACAGTGATCTATATGTTGGAGGTGATGTTTCATTAAACAATAATCTCACTGTTCAAGGAAATGTCGGTATTGGTACAGACGCCGCTGCGGTAAAACTTGCAATAAATTCAACAGATGCAATTAAAATCCCTGTTGGTACAACGGTGCAGCGACCGACCGCAGCTACATCAGACGAACACGGTTACATTCGTTATAATACCCAATTAAGCTCATTTGAGGGGTTCGGGGCAGGTGATGCTTGGGGATCTCTTGGTGGTGTTAAGGACGTTGACCAAGATACTTATATTAGTGCCGAAAATAATGCAGGTGATGACAACGATGAACTAAAATTCGTCACAGCAACGACCGAGCGCATGATTATCGATGCGTCGGGACATGTCGGAATTGGTTCATCTATCCCTATACATGAACTTGATGTGTCGGGAATATTACACGTAACTGGACAGATATTTACAACGGATTTAAGTGCCGACACATTATCTGTTCAGAACGACAGTAGTTTCAACAGTGATCTATATGTTGGAGGTGATGTTTCTTTAAATAGCAATCTCACTGTTCAAGGAAATGTCGGGATTGGCACAGATGCTGCTGCCGTGAAACTCGCGATCAACTCGTCAGATGCAATTAAAATCCCAGTTGGTACAACGGCGCAGCGACCAAGTGCGGACGCGTCGGGACAGCACGGTTATATTCGTTATAACACCGAATTAAGCTCATTCGAGGGATTCGGTGCAGGTGAGGCTTGGGGGTCACTTGGTGGAATAAAAGATGTTGATCAAGATACTTATATTACTGCCGAAACTGCGGCGAATGACGACAATGATGAACTAAGGTTTGTCACAGCGGGTAGTCAGCACATGATTATTGACGCATCTGGTGATATCGGTATTGGTGTTGTAGACCCAGCTGCCAAATTACACATTGCAGGGACGGTAATAATCGACGATAAGTTAACCGTGATTGATGATATTTCATTAAATGGTGATCTAAGCGTGGACGGAGATGTCGAGTTCAATGGTAATGTGTATATTGAAAAGCAATTGGTTGTGTTGATGGATTTATCAGTAAATGGTACTATTAAAATGCCTGGCGGAGGTGGTGGCGCAACATCGGGTGCTTTATTGACGGGTACTACCGCCGAGCGCGAAGCATCCGCCACGGGAGGCATGATCCGATATAATACTGATCGTAAAATGGCGGAACTGTATACATCAAGCAATATATGGAGTGGAATCGCTTCATATAAAACAGAACAACCCCCTCTTCTGGATTCTATAAGTCAAACGAAGTTAAGTGCAACAGTTACTACGGAATGGGAGAAATTCCCTGAAATATATAAAGACGCATTTGATGGAAGAAGTTATCCTATTTATCTGCAAACTGTTGTGGATGTCAGTTACAATTTATTAACTGGTCAAACGTCAAATGGATGGAAAACAATTTATATTGGCAATGGTAATTATAACACGAGCGGAGCATCAACTACGCCATTAACAAGCTTGACGTTTACTGCTGCGACTGGTAAATCATATAATAATGCCACGGGGTATAATATTACATTTGATAATAAACCATCAACTACCAATATGGCTTCATTCACCCAGGACGATTCTTTTGATGTTCGCGTGTATGGTGTAAACAATAGTGGAACTGCACCCATATACGTTTATATGACGGATGTTGGATTAAAAACAACGGGTCCACCTGGTGCAGTGACCGTGACAAACTTTGAAAGTTTCTCTAAAACCCAATTCCGAATGGATAGTACATTTTATTTGGATAGTTTCGATCAAACAGTAACAAGTGGAATTGATATTTCGCATTATGATATTTCTTATACATTGGTCGACACACAAAGTAACGAAACGGTTACGGATAGTGGAGTTCAGGCACGAAACGGTTATAATAATAAAAATGATATTTATTTATCTTCATTAAAACCTGGTGCAAAATATGCGGTTAATTTACATGCGAAAAATGCATTAAATACAAGTTATGGTGCATATGGGACAATGTTTACCGCATCTGCTTTCACAAGTGATGGAAATGCTTCGCGTTTCATAAATGCGAGCGATCTAAATAGCGTCAGTCATAACGGCATGGAAGTTACATTGAATGGTAATGCTAGCATTAATGGACATGTTAATGGTTCGAATTCGAGATCTACCCGAACATTATTAAGTGCAAACTCGGTAAATAGTTACATTAGTTTGGATAATACAAGCAGTTTTTATATTAATTACGGCAAACAGGGCAAGACCCTAGATGCAGCAACGGGTAATTTAGTAGTAGCGACATTTAATATTAAAAACACTAATGGAACATCATCCAGTGTGATTAATTATGCGAAAGTCGCGGCAGTGGACACAGCAAGTATTGGCGTAGGTGGAAATGTGTATAGTTTTGTATCACCTGTTTCTTATACAGATAAGGGTAAAACCGCCAATTATAGTAAAGGATATGTATATAGTTCGGATTTTAGCTGCACTGGTGGAAATAATAGCAATTCCATTTTTAATGTAAATTATCCCGCATCAACAAACAGTTATTATTTGAATTATTCGATCAATAGTCAAAGTGTAAATAATACCCAACGAATAGATGAAAATGGGAATACAAGTACATCTAGAACAACGAATACGTTTTACGTCGATAATTATAGTAGTACACCAATAGTAACATTCACAAGTGCTCCCGTGATTAGTGTAACAAGTAAAACATATTTGTTTGGTATTCCGTCAATTGTCCAACTGCGATTAACTTCCAATTACACAATATCGAATTTCGCCTCCCATTATATTCCTTATTCCAGTAGTAGACATTCAAGAGTAAATAGTATTAGTAAGAATGGTTATTCGTTTGGTACAAATGACAATACGAGTGTTTATCAAAATGCCAATTATACAATGAACTATTCCAAAACCGCGAATGTAAGCTCAACAATTTATAATACGAATACAACAAGTGATTTTACCGTTTCTGTTCATTATCTGAATAACTCTGGAACACCAAGTGTATCAACCCATACCGACAATACCAAAGATGTAAATAATATTGGAAAAATATTCAGAGATAGTGCAAATATGTATAATGGAGCATCAATATATTTCTTTAATGGAACGTCTACTATTTCTGGTGCGATTAGTACGAATTCGGCCTCGTTTGCTACAACATACAGTAGCAATATTCCTAGTACATTAATGTATTATAATGGTCGATTTGTGAGTGGTACATATAGTAAATCATATAATGGTACGGGGATTTCCGCATTTTCTGATTGGTCTTCTGGATATGCAGTCACTGGTCCTAATTATAGTGGAAGTGCGAATACTGGTATAGGGGGATTCAAATGGATTGCTGTGAATGTGACGAATAAAAAAAGTGGGGCGTCGGTTAACTTGTCCTCTTTCAAAATTAATGGTAGCTCCCCTGTTCTCGGTCAGTATGGTTCGGTTTATGAATCATATATCAGTTATGGTGGCAAATTCGGTGCATTAAGTCAGGTATTTAACTCTGGCGCCACATTGTGGTTTAACGACGGCGGCAATTCAAACATTGCGGGGGCAAAATCAATCGAAGGTGCATTAAATACGAATGCCAGAGATGCATTCATCGATGGCACAACAACAAGTCAAATTTATTTAATAGTTGGACTCAAACAGAGTGCATCTCATTATTTCACATTTTAGTTTGTTTCTTATCTATTAATAATCATATTAATATATATATATACCAGTAGAATGAGTAATGATGGGTTGTCTACCGATGAGAAAGTTAATTTGTTATTTAAAAATTACATGAACTTCACATCGACTTTGGATTCAAAGGCATTCTTCGAAGAAACGGCATTAGCCAATAATACAAATATATTTAGTGAAAATATTATGTCAACATTACCGCCTGCTGTTCCAACGTATGCAGGTATTAACGTATCACAATTGTCATCTTTGTTAGTTGATACTGGACTAACGGATGTTAGTGTCGATGCTGCATGGTATAGTGATAAAACAGATCAAGGCGGTAGTTTTAAAAAGGATAGCGCAAATACGGTGGTTCGTATGGAGAAAATAAAACTGGATTATGTAGCCAATGGTGGCGCAGGTTTTATTTGTAAAGATAAAGCTGGTGAAAATATACTTCAAAACATAATTCCGTCGAATTATGCAGCTAGTGGATATAGTATTTCTTTACATTATTTAATCGGGGGGGAGTTAAAACCAGTTGGTTGGTTAACTACGCGCTCACAATTGGCGGGTCAAGGTTTTGTGGGTGCATCGGTAAATTTCGGTGGAGCACTATTTGATTCCAAAAATGGTATTATTACTTTTTATGATGTAAACGGCGATCCCACAACAGTTTTCGCAAGTAGTAGTTTTTATCTTACTGCGTCCAAGTATGTTGGACCTATGGGTGTAACTAGTTCGTCAACATTAGCCGTGGCAGGTGACGCAAATTTTAATAATAATGTGAGTATAGTGGGCGATTTATCTGCGGCTAATATCGATATAAGTGACAATATTACAACAAACACAATGACCGTAACTGGTACATACTCTGGTAATAATATGAGTATTAATAATGTGACTGCTCAAACCGACAGTAGTTTCAATAGCAATTTATACATTGGGGGTGATTTAACAGTGACGAATGTCGATATAAGTGACAATATTACAACGGGTACAATGACCGTAACTGGCACATACTCAGGAAATGATATGAGTATTAATAATGTGACTGCACAATCAGACAGTAGTTTCAATCGCAATTTATACATTGGGGGCGATTTGTCCGCGACGAATATCGATGTAAGTGACAATATTACAACGAATACAATGACCGTAATTGGCACATACTCAGGAAATGATATGAGTATTAATAACGTAACCGCGCAAACAGACAGTAGTTTTAATAGCAATTTATACATTGGGGGCGATTTAACAGCGACGAATATCGATGTAAGTGACAATATTACAACGGGTACGCTGGCCGTAATTGGGACATACTCAGGAAATGATGTGAGTATTAATAACTTGTCTGTTCAATCTGACAGTAGTTTCAATAGTGATTTGTATATCAATGGTACTACTACCACTACCGCATTAAATGTGACATCTGACGGTAGTGTTGGGGGCGAATTGACAGTTAATGGCGATGTATCTTTTAATAGTGGATTAACTGTTTTGGGTAAACATGTAGGTACTGATGTCAGCATTAATAACTATTTATCCGTTCATTCCGATAGTAGTTTCAATAGTGATTTATATATTGGTGGCGATTTAATTGCTACAAATATTCAAGCATCCACTGATATTACGACTGCGACATTGACTGTAACTGGTAATCATACTGGTAATTATGTCAGTATTAACAGTTTATCTGTCCAAACGGATAGTAGTTTCAACGCAGATTTATACATTGGTGGAGATTTGTCGGCTACTAATATTACTGGAACATTAATTACCGCTGACCAATCCAATATTACAAGTGTGGGTGCGCTTGATAGCGGTTCTATTACATCTGGTTTTGGAAACATTAATATTGGGACAAGTACATTTTCAGGCGATAGTGCAACTATTGGAGATACTGTCATTAATAATGTGGGTATGATTACAACAACCACAAATGACCTTGTATTACAACCCAAGGGCTCTGATTCAACCGTCGGTACGGTCACCATTAAAGGTGAGTTGGTAGTCGACGGGTCTATTAATTTTACTGGGGAGTTCATTCGCACGGATACAAATGTTCAAATTACGGAACAATTGGATATTTCCAATAATGGGTCTGGTCCCGCATTGATTGCCAGACAACATGGTACCGCGGATATCGCTGCATTTTATGATGATTTATCATTGGCAATGATAATTACAGGTGGTTCTGGAAATGGCGGAAACGTCGGTATTGGTACAAACGCTCCTGTGGTAAAACTTGCAATCAATTCATCGGATGCGATTAAAATACCAGTTGGTACAACGGCGCAGCGCCCGAGTGCAAATACATCAACTGAACACGGATATATTCGTTATAATACCGAATTAAGCTCATATGAAGGGTTCGGTGCTGGCGATTCCTGGGGATCTCTCGGTGGAATAAAAGATGTTGATCAAGATACTTATATTAGTGCCGAAACTGCGGCAGGTGACGATAATGATGAACTAAAATTCGTCACGGCTGGAACAGAACGCATGATAATCGGCGCAACAGGAAGTGTCGGCATTGGTTCAGCTACACCCGTACATGAACTCGATCTTGTAGGAACATTACACGCTACAACAAAAATATTTACAACGGATTTAAGCGCAGACACATTATCAATACAATCCGATAGCAGTTTCAATGCAAACCTTTATGTTGGTGGTGATTTGTATGCAACAAACGTTCAAGGTACATTAACAACTAGTACTCAGTCGAATGTCACGACAATGGGTAATCTAGTCGCAGTTGGAGATCTTAATGCGGGTTCTATTACAACTGGGTTTGGAGATATTGACATTGGAACAAGTACAATTGTTGCTGGGGATATTTCTGGTTCAACCATTACTGGTATAATACAAACTATATCGCAACCCAATGTTACGACTATTGGAACACTTACACAGTTGGAAGTAACAGGAGATAGTAGTTTCAATGCCGATTTATATGTACAGGGTGGGTTATCAGTAACCAATGTTCAAGTCGAGACATTGATTGTTACCAGTACTCATATTGGCAACGATGTCAGTATTAATAACTTGTCTGTTCAAAACGATAGTAGTTTCAATGGTGATCTTTATATTGGAGGCGATTTGTCGGCGACGAATATCCAAGGTACATTAATGACACCTGAACAAACCAATATTACTTCTGTTGGTACACTCGGATCTCTAACTGTTACAAACGATAGTAGTTTCAATGGTGATCTTTATATTGGAGGCGATTTGTCAGCCACAAATATTACTGGAACAATAATCACATCAGACCAATCCAATATTACTTCTGTTGGTACACTCGGATCTCTAACTGTTACAAACGATAGTAGTTTCAATGGTGATCTTTATATTGGAGGTGATTTGTCAGCGACGAATATTACTGGAACAATAATCACATCAGACCAATCCAATATTACTTCTGTTGGTACACTCGGATCTCTAACTGTTACAAACGATAGTAGTTTCAATGGTGATCTTTATATTGGAGGCGATTTGTCGGCGACGAATGTCCAAGGTACATTAATCACATCAGACCAATCCAATATTACTTCTGTTGGTACACTCGGATCTCTAACTGTTACAAACGATAGTAGTTTCAATAGCGATTTGTACATTGGTGGCGATTTAACTGCGACCAATATTACAGGAACAATTGTAACAGCCGCTCAAACCAACATTACTTCTGTCGGTACACTCGGATTTCTAACTGTTACAAACGATAGTAGTTTCAATGGTGATCTTTATATTGGAGGTGATTTGTCGGCGACGAATGTCCAAGGTACATTAATGACACCCGATCAATCCAATATTACTTCTGTCGGTACACTCGGATATCTAACTGTTACAAACGATAGTAGTTTCAATGGTGATCTTTATATTGGAGGTGATTTGTCGGCGACGAATGTCCAAGGTACATTAATGACACCCGATCAATCCAATATTACTTCTGTCGGTACACTCGGTTCTCTAACAGTTACAAACGATAGTAGTTTCAATGGTGATCTTTATATTGGAGGAGATTTGTCTGCGACTAATATTCAAGGTACATTAGTAACACCCGATCAATCCAATATTACTTCTGTCGGTACACTCGGTTCTCTAACAGTTACAAACGATAGTAGTTTCAACAGCAATCTTTATATTGGAGGAGATTTGTCTGCGACTAATATTCAAGGTACATTAGTAACACCCGATCAATCCAATATTACTTCTGTCGGTACACTCGGTTCTCTAACAGTTACAAACGATAGTAGTTTCAACAGCAATCTTTATATTGGAGGAGATTTGTCTGCGACTAATATTCAAGGTACATTAGTAACGCCCGATCAATCCAATATTACTTCTGTCGGTACACTCGGTTCTCTAACAGTTACTAATGATAGTAGTTTCAACAGCAATCTTTATATTGGAGGAGATTTATCCGCGACTAATATTCAAGGTACATTAGTAACACCCGATCAATCCAATATTACTTCTGTCGGTACACTCGGTTCTCTAACAGTTACCAATGATAGTAGTTTCAACAACAATCTTTATATTGGAGGAGATTTATCCGCGACTAATATTCAAGGTATAATAGTGACACCAGAACAAACCAATATTACTTCCGTTGGCACACTCGGTTCGTTGACAGTTACCAATGATAGTAGTTTCAACAACAATCTTTATATTGGAGGAGATTTATCCGCGACTAATATTCAAGGTATATTAGTGACACCAGAACAAACCAATATTACTTCCGTTGGCACACTTGGAGATCTAACTGTTACTGGCGATAGTAGTTTCAACAACAATCTTTATATTGGAGGAGATTTATCCGCGACTAATATTCAAGGTACATTAGTAACACCAGAACAAACCAATATTACTTCGGTTGGTACACTCGGTGCACTGACAGTTACAAATGATAGCAGTTTCAACAACAATCTTTATATTGGGGGAGATTTGTCTGCGACCAATATTACAGGAACAATTGTAACAGCCGCTCAATCCAATATTACTACTGTTGGAGCACTTGATGGTGGCTCTATTACTTCTGGTTTTGGAAACATTGACATTGACACAAACACATTCACTGGGCGTAGTGCCGTGATTGCCGAGGACGTGCAAGTTGGCGATATAAGCATTAATAATTTGGGTATTATTCGAACTACAACGAATGATATTATATTACAGCCCAAGGGTGATAATGCGTCGGTCGGTATGGTCAACATTAAAGGCAATTTGAAAGTTGATGGATCTATTAATTTTATTGGCGATTACATTCGAACGGATACAAATGTTCAAATTACCGAACAATTGGACATCTCCAATAATGGATCTGGTCCTGCATTAATTGTCACACAACATGGTAATGCCAACGTCGCTGCGTTTTATGACGACGAAACCATGGCAATGGTTATTACGGGCGGCGAGACGAATGGTGGAAGAGTCGGTATTGGAAAAAATGACCCCCAGAGCACATTGGATGTTTCTGGCAGTGTTACTGGTTCAAGTGGAATATTTGGAGTTGCGCACATTGGAACAGATAGTAGTTCAAATGCACAATTTGGACATTCCGATAATCAGGGCAGTAATGACGCCGCTGTAACACAAACGAGTGACGGAGAGACGTCAATGCAAAGTAACACGATTTCCGTATTCAACATTGGGAGTGATGGCACTGAACGCATGTCGTTGTCAGAGACTGGTCTTGCGGTTGTCAATGATGTCATTATTAGTGGAGATTTGTCAGCTACTAACATTACCGGAACATTATTAACAACCGCTCAACCCAATATTACTTCTGTTGGTACTCTCGGGTCGTTGACCGTCACAAATGATAGTAGTTTCAATGGCGATCTGTATATTGGTGGCGATTTGTCAGCATCTAACATTACAGGAACATTATTAACCTCAGAACAAACCAACATTACTTCTGTTGGTACTCTCGGGTCGTTGACAGTTACAAATGATAGTAGTTTCAATGGCGATCTGTATATTGGTGGTGATTTGTCAGCATCTAACATTACAGGAACATTATTAACCTCGGAACAAACCAACATTACTTCTGTTGGTACTCTCGGGTCGTTGACAGTTACAAATGATAGCAGTTTCAATGGCGATCTGTATATTGGTGGTGATTTGTCCGCATCTAACATTACAGGAACATTATTAACCTCAGAACAAACCAACATTACGTCGGTCGGAACACTAGGATCATTAACCGTCACAAACGATAGTAGTTTCAATGGCGATCTTTATATTAGTGGAGATTTGTCTGCAACTAATATTACAGGTACATTGGTAACATCCACACAAACAAATATTACAACTGTTGGAACACTTACTCACTTGGAAGTCACTGATGACAGCAGTTTCAATGCGAATATGTACATTGGTGGAGAGTTGGACGTTACCAATATTCAAACGGACACATTGACTGTTGCGAACACTCATATAGGCAATGATGTCAGTATTAATAACTTGTCTGTGCAGTCTGATAGTAGTTTCAATAACAACCTGTTTATTGGTGGTGATTTGTCTGCTACAAATATCCGATCGAGTGCCAATATAACATCTGATACACTTACTATTGTGGGCACTCATATTGGTAATGATGTTAGTATTAACAATTTGTCTGTTCAAAATGATAGCAGTTTCAACGCAGATTTGCACGTTGGTGGCGATTTGACTGTGACCAACATCCAAGCATCCACTGATATTGCGACTGCTACATTGACTGTAACTGGTATTCATACGGGCAATTATGTTAGTATTAATAACCTGTCTGTGCAATCGGATAGTAGTTTCAACAGCGATTTGTATATTGGGGGAACTACAACCACTACTGCATTAAATGTGACTACTGATGGTAGTGTCGCTGGCGAATTAACTGTTAATGGCGATGTGTCTTTCAATAGTGGATTATCGGTACAGTCCGATAGTAGTTTCAATGGTGATATTTATATTCGCGGGGATTTAAGTGTAAATCACATATTAGCAACCTCAATTATTGCAGCGGACATAACAGTTACTGGCGCAAATACATTAAATGTTTTGGGAAAACATGTAGGCACTGATGTCAGCGTTAATAACTATTTGTCCGTTCACTCCGACAGTAGTTTCAATAGTGATTTATATATTGGCGGCGATTTGTCTGCGACCAATATCCAAGTATCCGCGAATATGTTATCAGATACACTTACTGTTACAAATACTCATATTGGTAATGATGTTAGTATTAACAATTTGTCTGTCCAAAATGACAGCAGCTTCAATAACAATCTATATATTGGTGGCGATTTATCTGCGACTAATATCCAAGTATCCGCGAATATGTTATCAGATACACTTACTGTTATAAATACTCATATTGGTAATGATGTTAGTATTAACAATTTGTCTGTCCAAAATGACAGCAGCTTCAATAACAATCTATATATTGGTGGCGATTTATCTGCGACTAATATCCAAACATCCGCTAATATACAAACTGATACACTTACGATTGCAAATACTCACATTGGTAATGATGTCAGTATTAATAACTTGTCTGTTCAATCCGATAGTAGCTTTAATAGTGATTTACACATTGGTGGCGATTTATCAGTTACCAATATCCAAACATCGGCTAATTTTGCGACAAATTCATTGACTGTCACCAATACTCACATTGGCAATGATGTCAGTATTAATAACTTATCCGTTCAATCGGATAGTAGTTTTAATGCAGATTTGTATATTGGAGGTGATTTATCTGTTACCAATATTCAAGCATCCACTGACATTGCGACTGTCACAATGACCGTATCTGGTACGCATACAGGGAATGATGTTAATATTAATAACTTGTCTGTTCAAAACGATAGTAGTTTCAATAGTGATTTGTATGTTGGCGGTGATTTATCTGTTACCAATAACCTCGTGGTTGACTCTGAGATTAGTGCAGGATCAAGCATAACCGTCGGTAACAGTATCATTACCACCGATTCTATCCCAAACATTGATAATTCCATCAACGTAATTAATAATACAGTTAATGATCTTAGTTCTAACTTTACAACCAGATCACGTTCGGCTATTAGTAATGGAACTGGTATTTCTATATCTGATGGAATAATTTCCATTGATCAATCCGTTGCAACCAATGCTGACCCTATATTCAATAACCTTACATTATCGGGTAACCTCACCATCAATGGCACTACTACAACCATTGATACTACTAATTTAGACGTTTCCGATAGTTTGATTGGTCTAAGTAGCGGATTAACGGGCACACCTGCAAATGACGCCGGTATTCTTATTAATCGTGGTGATGCGTCGAACGTCTTTATTGGGTGGATTGAGAATGAAGACAAATTCGCAATGGGAACTACAATTGCCACTAGTACCAGCAATGGTGATTTAACAATTACACCAGGAACATTAATAGCAGATTTGGATGGAACCGCGAGTTACGTAACAAATGGAGTTTATACTATGGGCAACCAAACGATTAGCGGCGAAAAAACATTTTCATCACAACTTAATGCGACTGACATTAGTGCAGGAAACAGCATTACTGTTGGTCTTACTACGATTACCAGCACCAGCACTAACCTAAGTGGAACACCTACCGCGCCCACCGCAACTAATGTCACCAACAATACACAAATTGCTACAACTGAATTCGTTCAAAATGCAATCACTGATAATTCAACAAGCAGTTCTGGTAGTTCATACGTCACAGAACAACCACCATCATTCGTAAGTATTGCAAAAGATAAACAAAGTTCATATGTTGATGTATCTTGGGTTAAATTCAACGAAACATATAAAGACGCTTTCACAGGACGTAGTTATCCCATTTATTTACAAACAGTTGTTGATATTAGCTTTACTGACATTGACAGTCAAAGTTCAAATGGATGGAAAACAATCAAAATAGGAAACGGTAACTACAATACGAATGGAAATGAAACAACGTCGTTAGAAACATTACGGTTTACTGCCGCAAGTGGGCGAGATTACAGCAATAACACAAATTATAGCTTATCATTTTCTGGAAAAACCGGAACTGACAATCTACCAGCGTTTACACAAGATGATACGTTTGATTTACGAGTATATGCTATAAATAACAGTGGTATAGCACCAACATACATTTATATTTACAACATTGGATTGAAAACAACTGGGTCGCCAAGTGCTGTATTAATTACAAATACTGACACCTTTATACAAACACAGTTCAAACTCGACGTTAGTTTTAACTTAGATTCCGACGACACGAGTATTACAAGTGGAATTGAGGTGACCGATTATGATATATCATATACATTGACCGATTCAAAATCCAACGAATCCGTAACACATACAGGTACATTTGAATTAGATGGATATAACAATAAAAATAATTTAACGTTTAATGGGTTAAAACCTGGTTCAAAATACGCTCTCCAACTGAGAGCTAAAAATGCCCTGAACAGTGGTTTTGGACCATATGGAGATATATTTACTGCTACTGATTTCACAAACGACGGGAACGAACATCGATTTATTAATACGAATGACTTAAATTCAGTAAGTCATAATGGTATGACTATTACTAAGAATGGTAGTGCCAGTATAAATGGTAAAATAGTATCCAATACTAGTCGTTCAAATAGAAATATATTCAGTGCTAATAATACAAATAGTAAAATAATATTTAGCAACGCGAGTTCATTTTATATCAATTACGGAAGACAAGGGACATCTTTTACCAATCAAGGATCCCCCTATGTTACGGCAACATTTGATATAGAGGTTAGCGATTCTACGATATATTCCAGTTCTATGGATTTTACAAATACTGGATCTGCTTTAACATCATCTATCGGCGCGCCAAGCAACCAATTTACATTTACATCGGCAAGTTCATATACGGATGAAGGAAAAACGAGTAATTATAGTAAAGGGTTTGTATACAGTTCTAGTATCTCGTGTAGCAACAATGCCAACACCAATGCTATATTCAACGCAAACTTTCCTGCATCAACTGATAAATATCTAGTTAAATATACATTCGTCAGCCAAGGGGCAAATAATACACAGCGCATTGATGAAAATGGAAATACAGTTTCCAGTAGGAATAGTGGAAATTTTTATGTAGATAATTACAACGGATCACCTGATATTTTATATACAACCAATCCTATTGTGAGTATTACTGCGAATACATACTTATTTGGTATTCCTTCTATAAGCAATATTCAATTATCAGCAGTGTATACTATTTCGGATTTTGCAAGTAAATACATACCTTATGGTACAATTAGTGGTTCATCTAACATACATTCAAAATCAAACGTATCTAGTAGCAAAAATGGGTATTCATTTGGGACAGTTACAAGAACCGATATTTCTACCACATCCGATTATAGCACCAATTTTACCAAGAATGATAGTAGTATTAGTTCTGGCACATACAACGCAAATTCCACACAATCCTTATTAGTAACCGTCAATTATTTAAATAACACTGGGACTCCTACTGTGAATACTCAAACATCTACTACCAATTCAAATAATATGGGCAAAACATTCAAAGATACTAGCACAAGTTACAGTGGGGCTAAATTACGATTTTTTAATGGTAGTGATACCATTAGTAGTAGTGATATATTGACGGACGATACATCATTCGCAACAACATATAGTTCCAATATTAGTAGTGCTTTGTTATATTTTAACGCAAAATTTGTATCTGGTGGTTATAGTAATACATATAGCGGTACATCATTAAGTCCGTTTAATAATTGGAGCGACGGATTTGCTGTTTCCGGAGACGATTATAGTAGTTATGTAAACACTGGCAGTAATGGTTTCAAATGGATTGCAATACAAGTCAGTCGAACTGGTAATAGTGTTAATTTAAGTAATTTTAATATAGGTTCCGGTTCGGGTACTGCTACACGCCACGACAACCATTACGGGTCTGGGTTTGGTTCAACGTACAGAGCTTATATTTATCAAGATAGCAAATTTGGAAGTTTAAGTTCCGCATCAAACTCAGGAGCAACGTCATGGTTTGGTTCTGGTCCTACTAATATAACTTCTGCCGACAGTGCAAATGGTGCTTTACATACAGACGGATATAATGCTTTTGTAAATTCAAATGGTAGCACAATATTATATTTAATTGTTGGTATAGACCAAGATTCAGACTATTATTTCACATTTTCATAATTTGTTTATATATTTTAATAATCATATATTAATATATATATACACCAATGAGTAACGATGGATTATCCACTAATGAAAAGGTTAATATATTGTTTAAGAACTTTATGAATTTTACATCTACGTTAGATTCAAAACAGTTTTACGAAGAAACCGCACTGGTAAATAATACGAATATATTTAGTGACAATATATTATCTTCATTGCCGTCTACTAATCCGAATTATAGTAGCGTATCGGATGTTACATCATTATCTAGTCTTTTAGAAACGGGAATTGCAGACATATCCATTAATTCAACTTGGCATAATGATAAGACCAAAGACAGTGCTGGTAATATTATTGGTACATTTCAAACAGATGCTAGTAACGTTATTCTTCGCATGGAAAGAATAAAACTGGATTATGTAGATAACGGCGGCGCCGCATTTGTATGCAGAGACAATAATGGTACTAACATATTACAAAATATTATTCCTTCCAATTATGCCACAAGTGGATTTAGTATTTCATTGGAGTATGAAAAAGACAGCGGAGTTTTAAAACCAGTCGGTTGGTTGGCGACCCGAAGTCAATTGGCGGGTAATGCATTTGTTGGTAGTAGTGTCAACTTCGGAGGTGCCCTATTTGATGCAAAAAATGGTATTATTACATTTTATGATGTTAATGGAACACCATCATCTATTTTTGCAAGCGCAAATTTATATTTTACAGCAACCAAATATATTGGTTCTAAGGGTGTTACATCTGATGATAGTAATAGTAATTTATCCGCTGGCTCTGGTATTATAATAAATAATGATGTAATTAGTATAGATCCAAATGCAACGGAATTCGTAATTTTGGATACTTCGGTTAATGTGTTGGAAACTAGCACAGCGACACATACTTCTGATATTAGTGTTTTGGATACTTCTGTTAATGTGTTGGAAACTAGCACAGCGACACATACTTCTGATATTAGTGTTTTGGATACTTC
>Ga0308007_10000045_pt1 | contig 50467 bp, 44 predicted proteins | sample Neamet71_FD_203152 | JGI IMG/M metagenome (GOLD analysis project Ga0308007, IMG submission 203152) | Marine microbial communities from water near the shore, Antarctic Ocean - #71 | ecosystem: Environmental > Aquatic > Marine > Unclassified | place: Southern Ocean | collected 2014-06-07
ATTATCCTATAATTATTATTATATCTACCAAACACTCTTCTTTTTTTATTGTAAAATGGATTTTATATCATTATCCGAGAACATCAATGCGGACTTTCCTTACGGCGACGAAGTCGCCCATTGGACCGTGTTCTCCACTTTTTCTTAGAATTATCCTATAATTATTATTATATCTACCAAACACTCTTCTTTTTTTATTGTAAAATGGATTTTATATCATTATCCGAGAACATCAATGCGGACTTTCCTTACGGCGACGAAGTCGCCCATTGGACCATGTTCTCCACTTTTTCTTAGAATTATCCTATAATTATTATTATATCTACCAAACACTCTTCTTTTTTTATTGTAAAATGGATTTTATATCATTATCCGAGAACATCACCTACGGGATCTCCCGACCAATTTTCTCAAAATATATGGATATTCTCATTATATAATATTATTAATTATTACATCATATTTTACATGAATGCTTTCATATTATATCATGATCCGCACTATTCCACACTATCCCTCTTCGCACTTTTTTTCATCTCTATCGCAAATGTATTCTTCGCCATCATATCCAATGCCCATGCATCCACTTCCTTTATCGCTGCATCATCCCTCTCTACTATCGCTTTCTTCGTCGCTATACTCGCTCGCTCTAATACATGTTGGGCTAACTTACATGCTGACGAATTATACCCTTCTTTTTCTATTATCGTATCGAATGCATTCTTTGCCTCCATCTCCAATCCCCACACTCCTACCTCCTTCCGAGCCGCATCATCCCTCTCTACTATCGCATCCATTAGCGACGATTTCGTACGCTCCATAGCACGCTCTGCTGCGTCATATTCATATGTATTCTCTCTCTTCATTGGTCTACATTCATCCTCACGTGTTTTAATACTCAACATTATTATATATTACATGTTGAGTCATTTATATTATTTTTTATGAGATTACCCTTCTATCCACCTTGGAATCTTACTGCACCATCCATTCGTTCATCCGTATGCGCACCATTCGGTGCGCGACCCCATTTCTTTTTTCGGGCGCGACCCTACCTTACCATACCACATAGTAACCAGAAATGAGTGCCGTAACCTGAAATCAGTGCCGTAACCAGAAATCAGTGTCACTATCCGAAATCAGTATTCATACACTGACATTACAACTATCTATTATTATTATTATTATTATTATATCTACACACCACTTTCCTCAAAACTATCATATAATTATTATATTTACCAACACCTCTTCTTTTTTTTATTATAAAAAGGATTCTATATCATTATCCGAGAACATTTCCGCGGACCTTCCTTACGGGGGCGAAGCCCCTCTATGGACCAGGTTCTCCACTTTTCTTCAAACTATTCTATTATTATTATTATTATATTTACCAACACATCTTCTTTATTTTATTGTAAAAAGGATTTTATATCATTATCCGAGAACATTCCCGAAGGGATCTCCTCACAGGAACAAACATATATATTATTATATCACTGATATCGTGCTATCCAGACGTATCAACTATTCATCTTATCGCTATATTGACACACCATCTGGCGCGCGACCCGTAGTCACACCCTTACTATAAAGTAACCATAAATGAGTGCCACTACCCGAAATGAGTAGTTATACACTCTCTCCACTTTTCCTAGAAACTATTCTATTATTATTATTATTTTTACCAACACATCTTCTTTATTTTATTCTAAAAAGGATTTTATATCATTATCCGAGAACATTCACGCGGACCTTCCCGCGGACTTTCCTTACGGGGGCGAAGCCCCTCTATGGACCAGGTTCTCCACTTTTCCTCAAAACTATCCTATAATTATTATTATATGTACCAACACATCTTCTTTATTTTATTCTAAAAAGGATTTTATATCATTATCCGAGAACATTCACGCGGACCTTCCCGCGGACTTTCCTTACGGGGGCGAAGCCCCTCTATGGACCAGGTTCTCCACTTTTCCTCAAAACTATCCTATAATTATTATTATATGTACCAACACCTCTTCTTTTTTTTATTGTAAAAAGGATTCTATATCATTGTCCGAGAACATTACATTCGGGATCTCCCATCAAACATACTTTAAAATATGCAGCCAATCTAGTAATATATACGAAATCATTTACTCCACACACACTCTCTGGAAAATATAATACAAATCAACTATTACATTTTACACACAATACTGTTCCGTTTATCTATCTGTTTTACATTATTGATTCACACATTCATTTTGTGTATCCTACGGTTTACCCACACTATTTAAATTACACAAAATTGATTACATCATTCTTTTATTCATTTTATCAATCAAAACATACTTATCGATATACCACGATATTTGACTACACACACTATATGACCACTATTCCTATTCCTGATATGCAACTCGCTGCACTACCACCTTCTCTTTTTACACTTCCTCCTAATGATATTATTCAATCTACCAATAACAAGTTCTTCAAATTTTATCTATTTACTCTTTGGTTTATATCACAATTCAAACATCAGATCAATCATCACGATTTTAATCTTATTGTTCAATCTATCATCTTCTCCTTTCATCATAATATACATAACACTTTCTTCACACATTTAAACCATATCAAACTTGACCTTCATTCTCTTTTTATGATTTAATATTTACACACTTTCATATACCTCCTTTTTTTTACACATAAACATACACATACACATAAACATACACACTTTCTTTTAACATACACATAAACATACACATACACATTAATATATGGTTTTTGGGTATAAAATTGATTTTCACCTACTAAATATTTTGTTGTATTAAATTATAAAACATGGGACGTTTCTATGACGGCGATATTCAAGGCAAATTTTGGTTTGGTATTCAAGACAGTGATGATGTAGAAAATCTAATTACAACCAAACCATATACTCATCATAGTTGGAAAGTATGCGATTGCGTAGCTGAGATCGAAGATGAGAAATACTGCAAAGGTTGTTATGGTTGCATATCCGAACATATTGATGCAGCCGTAGAAGAAGAACGATACGAAGATGAATGTTTGTATTACGAAGAATGTTCACGCGGATACAATCTAGATAAATCAACACATTACCAAGAATTAATTGACAATATGGCGAAATTAAAAAATGAAATTCCTCCTGATATTATTACTGAGTTCGAATGTATTAAACAGAATGATGACATTTTAGATGCATTCACACATATATTTGACAAAACACACGCAATTGTTAATAAAATAACTGATGAATTTATATATATAGATTCAAATAAAAACCAAATAGCCAAAATGGTTGCGAGATACACATTGGGATATCAAATCGAATATTGTTTGAGAACAACCGACACGTGTAATATTAGTTGTGAGTATTAATTATCCTGTATTCCGACGTCAGCTATACACCTTTGAAAAATTGATTTATATGTTTCGTATTTTTTATTTTATACATACCACATACTAATATGACAAACATCTCATTTGACATCGAAGATCTAATCAAAAATGACGATAAATCGTGCATTAAGCCAATGTTGATTCATTTGTTCACCTATTCGAAAAACGAAACTGACAAAATATTGGAAGATTTTCCCGACCATACTGAACAGAATGTTCTCGGTCTAATGAAATTTAAATTTCAAAAGGAGATTCAAATGATTGGACGAAAATATAAAACCCAGTTCAAAAAAATTGAATTATTGAATTACTATAAATATTTAATCGAAAAACAAGAGATGGATGACAATAAGATGTTTAAATTGCTTCTTATGAAAAAACCAGCGAATCATATTTCAGGAATTAATCAAGTGACTATATTAACCTCTCCAACACCAGGTAATCAAAATTTTAGTTGTAAGCACGACTGTTTCTATTGTCCAAACGAACCAGCACATGAAAAAAACAATTGGACTCCTCAACCACGAAGTTACTTATCTCTTGAACCAGCAGTACAGCGCGCGAATCGAAACAATTTTGACCCATTTGAACAAACCAAATCACGTCTGGATTCGTTAATGTTATGTGGTCACCAATGTGACAAACTGGAATTTATTATCGAAGGAGGGACATTCACTGAATATCCCAAAGACTACTTGTACTGGTTCTTCACACGATTTATTTACTGTGTGAATACGTATTTCGATAAACCCAGAGAATCATACAGTCTCGAAAAAGAAATCGAAATCAACACACATTCAAAATGCCGAATTATTGGTATATGTATCGAAACTAGACCCGATGCAGTACTGGAAAATGATATTGATAACATCCCGTGGGTGAAAACCCTTCTATGTTGGGGAGTAACACGCATTCAATTGGGTGTTCAACATATTGATAATTATATATTGAAAAAGATCAATAGAGGTCACACGATCGAAACAGCAATCGAAGCAATTCGTGTATTAAAGAATAACTGTTTCAAAATAGATATTCACATTATGCCCGACCTACCTTATTCAAGTAAAGAAAAAGACATGGCTATGTTTGATACTCTATATAGTTCAGACCTTTATCAACCCGACCAGATGAAAGTATATCCTTGTGCCGTTGTCCCATGGACAAAAATCGAACAATGGTATAAAGAAGGAAAATATGTTCCGTATGGAACAGACAATAAAGAAATCGAAGATGTTTGTCACTATGCAATGACGAAGTGCCCTCCTTGGATTAGATTGCCGCGAATTGTTCGTGATATTCCTGACACATATATTAGTGGAGGCGTGAAATGTTCAAACTTGCGTCAATTAGTAAATGAGAGGATTACCAAAGAAAAAGGGAATAGTATGGATATTCGATTTCGCGAGATTGGTCGTCATCCAATATACAATGTAAATGATGCCGAACTTAATATCAGAAAATATAATGCATCTGGTGGCATTGAATATTTCATATCGTATGAAACGCATGATAAAAAGGCGATTTATGGTTTCATTCGTTTAAGAATTATTCCCAAAGATGAAAATGAAAGTGTTGCTTATTCGTCCACTTTAAAAAATATGGGATTAATTCGTGAGCTGCATGTATATGGTAATGTGGAAACACTGCGAACCAAAAACAATTCATCGGGTACACAGCATAATGGGTTTGGCAAAAAACTTGTCCGAATGGCTGAAACGATTGCAGCAACGCATTTCAAATCAGGATGTGTTATTATTTCAGGAATGGGTGTGCGTCATTATTACGAAAAACTCGGATATACATACGAAGATAATTATATGATAAAACGATTTTCATATAATTCATTTATACATTTGCTATTCTATTATGTAGTATTATACTACATTTACCAAGTGCCCTTCCCATAAATACTTTTTAAACTCCCATGTGAGTTCCTCATCATTTTTTAATTGATAATCACCCAACGCGATGGGTTTATTATTACATGCGATTTGTTCGATGTCGTCGGTCGTCATATCGGAGATGTATTTCACCAATGGTCCTTGACTATATTTCCAATACCACAGATCTGAACATTTACCAGTAAAATAATAATTGAATACCCATTGCAATCCCATTTTATAATCATTAACGATATTAATAATGTCCTCTTCTTTTTTTGTTTTAAAAATCAACTTGTTATATCGTGTTTCCCAGAATTCTTCGGTTGGATTGATATAATGTTCACTGTATCTAAAAAAACAGGGGATGTTCCCAATATAGTTATCAATACCTTGTTCTGACGACATGTCAATCTTATATCTTGAAAATTTCTTTCTGTTCTTATATTCTTCGATAACCATCTTCTCCTCTATTTTCGCAATTTCTTTAAATAACCGTTTTACATTATCCCACTGGATCTTGAAATCTCGGGATACCAGATACTTGGTTGTTTTAGAAAAAATCCGTTTATAAGTATTATAAAGTATATCAAATCCATTTGTTCTAATATTCAAACAAGGAATATGCGGCAAAAAATCATTACCGAGAAGAAAACAGAAGAAAACATAATCATATGCTCTATGCGAATCCGTATCTCCCAATTCGTCAACAATATGTTTCATTAACAATTTAATATCCACAAAATATACTTCGTCCTTACTGACAATGGACGATGGAATAGATGATAATAAAAACTGTGGGGCTTCGCGAAATACATAGATTGTTTTACACAAATGACTTTGAAATATGGACAACATAATTAGATCTGAATCCAGACCATAAATAACAATATTATCATTTCTCATATTAAATTCTCGAATAAAATCCATTATCTTATGTTCTCCCTCACCGAATTTATCCGAACATGATACAAACAATTTCATTCCATAATTCTTATTTTGGAAATAAGAATAGATTTGCTTATTCAGTTTATCCATAAACGGAGTACCGTATGTAATATTATTTTTATCCCAAAACACGTCCTTGCCGTTATTTAAAACGTTTGACATCACACGTCGATATCTTTGCTGCTTTACTTTCGCAGCAGGGGCTTCTCCGTCAAATGTAATGTATACATATTTGGAGGGATTTATCGAATAAATATAGCCTTCGATCTTATTAATCGTGCGGCTAATTAGTTCTGTCTCCACATCTCCATTATACTTTTCTTCCTGCATATCTCTTAGCGAATCGTAAATTATAGAATTACAATCCATTAATAGAGCATGAATTTTGTTATCACTATGAGTAAAAAAATTCAAATTTTTCAAAATGTTGCTATAATTGCGGATTACAAACGAAAAATAACTTGGTATCCCCATTTATATGTATAGCATTTAAGCTCTATATGATTTGTATAAACATATTAAACAATCATCTGTGGGTATGTATTTCGACGCTCTTCACACATATAACGCGATTTTTAGTAATATCCGCGAATATTAAAATTATAATTTGTATGGTAAATATATAAATTATGAAATTTAATATTATAGGTCTTGCATATCTATTTTTACGTTTAGCTCCGTTTATACTTGTATCTTTTTTTACATTATCATCATTTTTCAATCAAGATTTTAAAGGTATTATTTATCTCGCGGGTTTACTGATAGCCATCACATTTAATATACTTATAGGAAACGGTTTTGGATTTACTGGAAACGGTCATGAATCAAAAGAAATCTGTTCAATGATTGAAATCGGAGAACAACAAGAATTTTCGAAATTACCTATGAGTCAATGTATCCTTGGATATACATTCTTCTATCTATTGTACGTAATCGTTAAGTATAACTACGTAATGTATAATCTACCAACACTCATATTTTTCCCCGTTTTAATTATATCTGATCTATTATGGAATGTGAATAATTCTTGTTATAATATGTTAAGTCTCGGTACTGCATTATTAATTGGTATAATATTTGGTTCATTATGGGCACTTGTTATCGACGAGTTTAAACTTACATCACTGCAATACTTCAATAATGTCGCAGGTAATGATGTATGTAAACGACCATCTAACCAATCATTCAAATGTGATGTATATAAAAATGGTAAATTGTTAAGTAAAAATAATTAATCGTTCAAAAAATGTCGATTAGCATCAATCCATTTCCTCACATGCTTTATTATCATATTGTGCTGCATGGTTATATGAGCATACTGTATGCTATTCGTTTTCATGATATAATTGTTTAAAAAATAATTAAATATATTGGTTGTATTCCCTTTGTCATATAATGCGTCTAAATCATTTATATTCATTATATCGAAATTCTTGTTGGAATTCACGTTATTATGAAAATCGAATAACATACGTTTCAGTCCTTGTTTTGTTTGAATATTATTAAAATTAATACTATTTAAGTAGGTGCGGGCATGGTCGGCACATATCGGACAAGGTAATTTGCCACATATTAACATTATTAAATCCAATATTTCCTTTCGCTTTTGTAAAAAATGTTCGGGTTTAATCTTATGTGCTATTGTATGAAAAAAATACCATGTAGCTTTACCCCATATATACAAATTTTTATTTTCTGGTTTTGGTTCATCGATTTTAGGTGCACTATTTATATTTGGGCGTCTTTGAACATGTGTCGAGTACGCCCCTCCTGAGTTTGTTCTTGTAAAAATCATTTATATAATTATACAATGTTTTATTTACGCGCAGTCTCGTAATTACATTGAAACCATTTAATAGTTGTGTCCAACCCTTCGTCTAATGTTATGAACTCGATATCGTCCATTATATTTAACAATCGTTTATTCGATGCGGTTTTTTTAAATTGCCCGTCGCACATTTGTGTATCAAACACAATATGGTCTTCATAATCAAACTGTTTTGCTATTTTTCTACCAATTTCACCAATCGATACTTCTATTGTCGGACTACAAATTATACTATCATTGTTATTATGATCATCTAATATATGCATTATTATTTTAGCTAAATCTTCATTATATATAAACTGTCGCAAAGTATTTCCACTACCATATATTACAAATTTCTGTTTATCGCGTTTTGCTACAAAACATTTATGAATAAGTGACGGAATAACATGTCCATCGGTTAGTGAAAAATTATCGTGTTTGCCGTATATATTCGTAGGGATTAATGAAAGTATATTGGTATTGTATTGAGAGTTATATGCTTGTGCTAATATTTCCCCATTACGTTTTGCATATGCGTATGCATCATTCGATGAATGTGGTGGTCCTAGATGGAGTTTATCTTCGGTTATTGGATATTCTACATTATCAGGAAAAATGCAAGTTGACAACAGATTGATTACTTTACGTACATGAAATTTATGACAGCATTTGAAAACATTCATTGTCATGAGCATGTTATCCTCAAACATTTCTACTTTATTATTCATATTTTTATATAATCCTCCCACATTTGCTGCGCAATGTACTACATAAGTTGGTTGTATTCGTTTAAACAATTCGTATGTGTCTTGGTAATTGGTTAAATCACAATCTCTTGAACTTAAAAATATTGTTTCGTATTCATAGTTCATTTGTATTGCTTTCAATGCGCTTCCTACTAAACCCGAACCACCTGTAACAAGTAATATCATGTTATGATTTACATCTTGGGATATTTTTTTTCGCCATTGTTAACCAATTGACTCTGGTCATTAATATATATTTTTTATGTCATATAAAAATATATATTCATACACTATTATGGAGAATAAACACTTGTTGGTCAATAATGTCAAACAATGGTTAAAGCTAGACAATGAAATACGTGCCATTCAAAAAGAAGTCAATCATCGGAAACAAGAAAAAAAAGAAATCACTAAAAACTTAATTGAGATTATGAAAAACAGCGACCTCGATACTCTTGAAATCAAAGATGGTAATATCAATTACGTAAGTCGTAATGTAAAAAAACCGATCACGAAAAAATATTTAATATCAGTGCTAAACACATATTTTAATGGTGATTTAGAGAAAGTTAGCGATTTAAATACGTTCATTATGGATAATCGCGAAAACGATGTAAGAGAAACCATTGAAAGGCAGATTAATAAATAGTGACTCCCTTGTCGTGTATATATTTCCCCACAATCTGGGGCTTCTTTTCGTTTTTCATAATCTCCTCTGTACAATACACGTTATTGTAATTGTCAATGTGATATACGATTCCATTCACCTCTTCGATGCGCATTACTAGGTCGGTTGTATTAATCTTCTCTTGTTCACTATTGAATATGCCATGTGGAGTTGCTTTATAATGAGTTCCGCAATATTCACTATCTGCTTTGCGGCGCCGTGTGCATTGTTCGCCCGATGCGCGACAAGCATTACATCTATTGTCCGTGGGTAAAACATTCTTCACACGTTTTCTCTTCGAAACATCGTCCTTATTGATTTCCACCTTGGGATAATCGTAGAGAAACACCAACAGATTTGTTTTGTCCACCTCCTCAATGTCAAGGGATGAAATTTTGTTTCGGATTTCCTCTTTAAATCCAGAAAAGTATTCATCCATTTTGCGATTTAGTCGACGTTCCATGTTATTAGATTAAAAAATGTAATATTCCATGTGTTTAATCAATTTTTATATCTATTTGAAATATTTACCCAGACTTGTATATTTATCAATACATGTGTTGGTAATTGTCTTTAAATGTTGACGGATAACATTCTTTTCGACTTTCTCCTTGTATGCTACTCGGATAATCGAGTCATTGTCGTGGGGGTGAAATTTCTTAAATCCCACAAAACTCATGAGCTTATCTGTTTCAAAGTATTTGGCGAAGACTTCAAATTCGATGAGTTTCCCCAATGTATAATCCTCGTCAAGCAATGTTATATCATAACAGTTTTCCATTGTTGTGTCGCTAATGTTAATTGGGATTATATCGCCATCTACGTTTTCAATAAACGTGTTTAGTTTGTTTAGTAGTGATTGGATACCCAGTTGCAAGAGTTGTTTGTTTGTATAGATTCCCACAGTTTTCAACGCAAAATCGAAACTATCGGTTTTATATTCGCGTTGGGAATCGAGAATATAAAAGTTACGTTTCTCAAATGCAATTTCCTCTTCTGTCATGCGCTCACTTTGCATTTTCTTTTCCAACGATGACCATTTTTTCTCAACTTTATCATCGTCAATCGTATTTCCAAATGTACACAGCGATACTACATTGTACATACTATTCTCTTTCGACGAACTTACTGAAAATTCACACTCCAATTTGATTTCTTCTCCTGTAATCGTGTCAGAAATATATGGTCGCAGACGCACAAAACAAATATAATCCCCAGTAATTGCGTCCGGAGGGAATATCTTTTTCACATCATCGCGTTCCATATACGTATCTGTTTCTAGATTCTTAATTTGGAAATCTTCGGTAGTACAATACACAATGTTTTGTGTTTCATTCTTTTTATGTACTTCAAGACGGAATTTACCAGGAAGTCTTTCAAGATCGTCTTCTACAATGGGAATACATGATAGACGTTGTTTTACGATTTCGTTGTGAAATCTCGTCGTATTTTTTAAAATGTTACACTGATTTGTTTCGTGTTTCTCCGTAATAAATGCGTTCACTGGGATTTCAGACAATAGAATTCTTCGCAACCCATTTACATAAGATACATGAACCGACTCAGCGGTGAATTCCAAGATGTTGTCATTTTCTACCAGTTTTACTACTTTCGGAATCATGATTATATAATAATATATATATTTACATATTATTATAATCAATTTTATACCATAACTCCCGTAATATTTCTACATTGGGTCCATCATCATATACGCAATTAATACAAAAGATAACACAAGAGGGAATAATACTAAAAACCATGATAACATTGGTAACCCTGAATCGCAAATTAAATTCAACACCCATGTCCAAAACAAAACGTATAGAATTTTAATTAAGAAAATGAGTGTTGTACTCGGAACATTACAAGATAAATGTCCTAAACAATATTTATCAACATTTCCTGCGTTTTGCATTGAAATCACAAATATTGTGATTAGCGATATCGTTAGATAAACATAAGCAGGAGTGCATAAGTTTTTTAAACCACGAATGGAAGTCATCGTTATATATAGTACGTCATATTTTATATTAGAGCCTCGGAGTTTATTAATGGTTGTACATATGAACGAGGGTCAACGACTTCTTCGCCACCCATTATATTCGCATTGTGAATTGCGCCACTGGTCGTATCGAAATGTGTTGGGAAAGATACCATTTTAGGTAAAAAAAATGACCCACCTTTCATCTTCTTATTTTTTTTCATCTTCTTCGATTTATTTTTACGTTTCGTTTTTTTATTCCCACCCGCCATCGTTCTACTAGACACAATATTATCGGGGTTTGTCACTGCATTATCATATCTATTTAATTCATATGGTAATTGTCCATTAAATGTGGCAGGACCATAACCACCTTTCATTCTACGCTTAGATGATTTATTATGTTGTTTTCGTTTCATTGTTTTAGTACCTAGACGTTTGCGATTCATTGTCTTTCTCTTCAACGGTTGATGAGTTTTCATTCTATATAGTGTGAACACATTATTATTCAATATCAACATGAGTCAACATATGTCGACGACAACACATATTAGTCATTTTCAACATATCCAGTACTTCTCCTTCTGCTGTCTTTTTCGCATTTTCGCTTGTTAAATATACCACTTTGTTCACGTCATTGCCGTCAATGAGTTTTCGCTTTCTTACTTCTCTCAGGAAATATTCGTATTTATCTGCCAATACATTTCCACACGTAAAACATTTAACAGGAATGATCATTTTTATATATTATACATATTAATTATTTTCTAATTCAATTTTATACTAAATATGCCATCTGACCGTACTAACTCAACCTATATAAACGGACGGACGCTTGATCCCGCATTTTTTCAAAATAAAGAAAACAATCTCCTTTTAAATGTCATTTTCAGTATACCCGTGTTTGCACTGATACTATATAGTTTGATATCGAGTAACCATATCGATATTAGTAAGGTTGTATATGCCGGTAAAGAAAATTCAGAAATACTCCAATTAATCACATTCACGGGATTAACTATTTTACTTTTTCTGACCATTCTCGGTTATCTTGTCAATATACCATATGTGAATTCATCTTTTCAAATCACAACATATGTCCTCATCGCATTGACAATTATGTTTTTTAACTATACTACAATAATTAAACATGCACCAGATGTAGGCAACATGTCTACACAGTTAATAACTATACTCGGAGCATCTATTTTTGTTCTCATATTTATAGGCAACGGTATATTCAAAACCGATTTATTTGAAGGTCTTAAAAAGAACGAATACAATGCGAACAAGTATGACGTCACATACCATGACAGTATAGATGACCTTATCGCTCAAAAAAGTATTACGGGAGTGACCCATGCGGTTGACGAAAACGGAGTACTCACTGAATTCGTTGGTCCAATTGAACAAAATCGTCCATACTTCAATAAACCCTGCACTTATACGTACGCTATGCAGACATATGTACCAAATTATGAAGAAAGTGTATATTTAAGCAAATCCAATGGGGTACAAAAAGAAATCGTAGTTTCAGAATACATTATACCTGACCCAGTATCCAATGACCTGGCTAGCTCAACATATTAAAGTAGGTCGATTACATGTCCATTGATACCCTTTCTTCGAATTAAATGCTCGTCGTTTGCATGAACTGCATTATGACATTCTACACACAAACTCATTAAATTTGCAACATTATTTTTATGGAAATGGTCTATAAATCCCTCATTATTTGAATTTACTTGTTCATTCATATGATGAATATGCTCTCCTACCTTTTGATTACATTTTTCACACATTCCTCGAATTTTCTTACTATTATATGACGATGTACTCAGCGACATTAGTCCTTTGGATTCTGGGAAATACTTCTTGCGTATGTTATATGCGTCCTCCATAAAGTCATTATCCAAATAGAGTGACTTACATACTTCTAATCCATAACACGATATTCCTGATCCTGGCTTTAATTTTCGGTCATATATTAAATCTTGCTTTTCATTGTCGTACCGCACAGTCATATGCATCATTCTTGTTCTATTCATTTCTTTTATTTCACTGCTATTTACGACTTCATGGAGATGCGTCGCGAAAATATGAGATGCACCCTTACTGTATATTCTTTTCAGACCCGCCAAAAAGATACTGATTGCTGATTCCATTTCTGTCCCTGAGCACAATTCGTCTCCTAGTACCAAACTGTTATTGTCTACATTGTTTAAAATCACACGCAATTCCGACATTTCCACAGCAAACGTAGACAATCCTTTAAATAAATTGTCATTCCCGATTATTCTAGAAAATAATGAATTGTAAGGCATATATACAAAATTACTACACGGTACATACATCCCGCATTGGGCCATTATTATTGTTATCCCGATTGCTCTGATTAAACTGGTCTTTCCTACGGCATTTGTTCCATATAATAAAATCCCCAAATTATCATCCTTTCCCAGAGTTACGTCATTGGGTACATAGATTTCATTTTGGTTTATATGTTCAATTAAGCAATGTCGCATTTGTGTTGCATTAAAAAATGAAGCATCCTCGTTTATTTGAATTTTCGGCAAGACGTAGTTGTATTTTACGGCATTATAAATTCGGGTTTGTAATACATCCACCTTTGCCAAAAATCTACACATCTTTTGCATTATGATGTTATATCGCTCCACCAATTCGGTATTGCACGCTACAAACAATTCCTTCAACATAGTTACGCCTTTTTCGCGCGTCTTTATTACACTATATATGCAATTATCCAAGGTTGGATGTTTTACTTCATTATTTGTGGCGGTCGACGATACAAACACCATTTTACTATAATCAAAAACAACACCATCCTTCTCGAAATATTGTTTTGTGTTTCGTGTTCTGGCTTTTGTAATGACGATGGATTTCCATGATTTTTCCTTTTCGTTTATCTTGAAATAATCACCTTGTCCGTGGCTCGTTAGTTTTTCATTCAAAATAATTAAAATGTTCTCGAATAAAGTAGATTGTTCGTTATAATTTTCTATTAAATAATCATACTCTGCGTTTACATTACTTTTAATAATATTATCATCGATCGAACCAATAGTCGGTGTATTTTCGCATCGGTCTAGAATATATGTAGTATTAATAAACATTTTACAATCGTTACATTGTTTTACTATATCGTCAATACTTTCGTCTTCGAAGAAATAATTAGTTAATTTTTCATCTTCCTTATATTGCTCCAATAATTTACACAATATATCAAGACTGTTATGTATATTAAAAATCATCTTCGGACTGGCACGTTTTGATATACAACTGCGAATATTAAATTCGATATCCGTTACATGTTGGAGATGGTTACGTATGTCATAATTTTTATAATAACTCTCGAAATGCGTATTTATACTGTATTCGTTATTTAACGTTTCTACGTTTGACGACGGATTCAATAATAAATATTTAAAATGGCGCTTACCAATTGACGTTACACAATTATTTAAGAAATCACATACACTGTTTGTTTTTCCCTTTCCGTTCCCGTCCCCTACGATATTTAATTGTTTCAGTGTATGGTTTGCGAGTAATACATAATCGCTATTATTACACAACTTGGGAAATTCCAATTTATCAACTAACATGGGACTATGTTCCTTTAAGAAATGTAACAAATAACATAATGACTGTGTTGCGATTAAATTATATGAGAATTCAACACAATGTTCCATTGTATCTTGACCAAAATATGTGTTCATTGTAAGATTAATATACTCCATCTTGCTACTATTTTTTACTTCATTGTTGTCCAAATCATTTAAAACAGTCACGTGTTTATCTTGTAAACTACAAAATGAAAATAAACGCGTTTGTTCTTCCGTGTCCAAATTCGAAATAAAAATGATCTCATTCGGTGAGAATAATAATAACTGGCGTTCCAATTCGTCGGTCAATGTATTATTTAAAAGATATTTTGAACTATATTCAAACAAATGAATTTGACCCGACAATACATTGACGAATGACATGCCAAACACTATATTTAGTTCATCCCTATTCATTTTTTTATATTTCTTTGCCCAAATGCAACAAATATTATTTGTGCGTTGATTAATATCGTTATCATAATCATATAAAACAGTTCCCTTCGAATATACTTGACTTAATGTTCTCCATGTTTTTTTACCCTCCTTGTGTTGATCATATAAACATACACTATAATCGTGTTGAACTATTATTTTTAAAAACTTTTCAATTGAATGTTCTGGTACACCCGCCATTACAATCGCACCATCTAGCGATTCCATCTTCTTCGACATATGTAGTCCACACAACGCGGTTATTTCCTTGATATTTGATTTTAATATGCGACCCTCCTTATCTTTTATTCCATACATTTCATAAAATGAGCCAACTTGCATAAAAACTGCATTCATTGTACCGTATTTTTCTTTATTTAATTCGACATAACTGAAATACTCATCGTATATACTTGTTTCTTTTTTTGATTTTAACATTATATATATTAGCATTTAGTGTTTAATACTATATAAAAAAACAATATAACATTATGTTTCGGTCCGAACTATCATCAACCAATGTCGTCGCAATCGTCGTCAATTCCCTCAACTGCGAATCCCCAACTTTTCCATTTATGCATATTCCTCGGATGAAACATATTCTCCATGAGTGCTTTACCGATTCCATCGGGTTTATACATATTTGTTTTCATGGCTTCATAATCATATTCAAATATATTTGGATTACCATACAATCCGCCAAAATGCAAATCACCGAATTTACATTTATCTGTATGTTGTTCAAAAATACGAATAACTTTTGGGTTTGGGTTGTAAGACAAATAAGTCCAACATACTTTATCCAAGTTTTTTTCCAAAATTTGAATTGCATTTGGATTCAAAGACAAATAATCCCAAATCACTTTATCCAAGTTTTTTTCCAGAATTGGGATCGCATTGGGGTTTTTGGACAAAAACCACCAGTCTACTTTATCTGAGTTTCTTTCCAGAATACGAATCGCACCTGGATTGGTCGACAACTCGGACCAACATACTTTATCCAAGTTTTTTTCCAGAATGTCAATCGCATTTCGATTAGATGACAACATTTTCCAATCAACTAGATCTAGGTTTTTTTCCAAAATATGAATCGCGCTGGGGTTGGAAGATAAATTGTTCCAACTTATTTTATCCCAGTTATTTTCCAGAATATATATCGCATTTGGATTGCGAGACAGTGCATTCCAACTCACTTTATCCAAGTTATTTTCCAAAATAGAAATCGCATTCGGATTACCTGACAATGCATACCAATCTACCTTATCTATGTGTTTTCTCAAAATTGGAATCGCATTTATATTCAAAGACAAATTCGACCAGCTAACATTATCGCAATTTTTTTCCAGAATAGAAAGTGCATTTGGATTACGAGACAGTGCAAGCCAACTCACTTTATCCAAGTTTTTTTCCAAAATAGAAATCGCATCTGGATTAGAATTTGTACACAATAAATTCCAATTTGCTTTATCGATTGGAAACAAATTGTGTAACTTAATATAATTATTTGTTGATGACATTTTTTATGTGTGTTATATACTTTATACTATCAACTGATGTATTGTATAAATATTCAATTTTATACAATAAAAACACAACATTTTTATTTGACTATTTACATATATTCATTCGATAATAAATATGTTTGGATTACACGACACCCCGTTCCAATTCACTTTATCCGTGTTTTTTTCCAAAATATGGATTGCGCCAGGATTACGTGACAACACATCCCAATTTACCTGATCTAGATTTTTTTCCAATATATGAATTGCGTTTGGATTTTTGGACAATGACCGCCAATGTACCTTATCCATATGATATTCTAGTAGATGAATTGCGCCTGGATTTTCATTTTTCGACAACCATTCATACTTCACCTTATCCTGGTTTTCCCTCAGTATATGTATCGCGCCAGGATTTTCGGACAATTTAAACCAACATACTTTATCCAAGTTATTTTCCAGAAGATGAATCGCATTTGGATTACTGGATAAATTGGCCCAAATAACTTTATCCAAGTTATTTTCCAGAATTGGAATCGCATTTGGATTGGAAGACAACACACACCAACAATACCCACACAATTTATCTACATTTTTTACCAATAAATGAATCGCATTTGGATTGTAAGATAAATCAAACCAACTCACTTTGTCAATGTTCTGTTCCAAAATGGATATCGCATTTGGATTATAAGACAACGCTCGCCAATTCACTTTATCTATGTTCTGTTCCAAAATGGATATCGCATTTGGATTGTAAGACAACGCTCGCCAATCCACTTTATCTATGTTACGTTCCAATATGGATATCGCATTTGGATTAGAAGACAATAATTTCCAATCCACTTTATCTATGTTACGTTCCAATATGGATATCGCGTTTGGATTGGAAGACAATCTTTTCCAATCCAGTTTATCCATCGGAATCCAATCATACACTTTCGTTTGCGCGGGTAACATTTTATACTGAGACATTTTTTAAATATATACACTTATACTTGTCTACTATTGTATAATACTATAATCATTTCTTTAATACAAAAAATATAATTATATGTATTCCGTTATCAATCTAATCCCTCGACTGCGAATCCCCAACTTTTCCATTTGGGGAAATTTCTTGGATGAAACATTTTCTCCATGAGTTCTTTGCCGATCCCGTCTGGTTTATACATGTTCGTTTTGATAGCGTTATAGTCGTATTCAAATATATTCGGATTTCCAGACAATTCGCCCCAAACCACCTTGTCCATGTTCCGTTCCAGAATATGAAGTGCATTCGGATTGAAAGACATTTCGTCCCAATCCACTTTATCCAAGTGTTGTTCCAGAATATGAATTGCATTGGGATTAATAGACAACGCGGTCCAATCCACCTTATCTGTGTTCTGTTCCAGAATACGAATCGCATTGGGATTCTGAGATAAATTAGTCCAATTCACCTTATCCAAGTTTTTTTCCAGAAGATGAATCGCCTCAGGATTGCGAGACAACCATTCCCAATCAATCTTATCTGGGTATTGTTCTAGAATATGTACCGCGCCAGGATTAGCAGACAAGTCGCCCCAACTCACTTTATCCAAGTTTTTTTCCAGAATATGGATCGCATTCGGATTAAAAGACAACCATTCCCAATCAATCTTATCTGGGTATTGTTCTAGAATATGTATCGCACCAGGATTAGCAGACAATTTATCCCAAGAAATTCTCTCCATGTTTTTTTCTAGAATAGGAATGGCGGTTGAAGTTTGAGACAATTCATACCAATCAATCCAGTCTAATTTTTGTTCCATCATAGGAATCACATCTGCGTTTGAATTCAAAGACATCTCATACCAATGAACTTTATCCAGGTTTTGTTCCAGAAGAGGAATGGCTTGGGGGTTTTCGGACAAATACTGCCATTCCAGTTTATCCATGGGAATCCAATCACGCAGTTTCAGATACGGTGACGATGACATATTTACTGCCTATACATTTTATATTGAGACGTTTTTTGTTAGCTATTTTATACAGAACTACTGATGTATAAAATCCGATCAATTTTTAAGACAAAAAATAAAATAGGAAGTATATAATTATATGTGACCGACCAGACCATAAACGTTTATTCTTTCAAATCGTCCAAGCGCGGATCATTTTATCCATGCTCCCAGTATACACTCTGTTATCATGTATAGCGAACTCGCAACATTCCAACATATGTATATTTCTTGTTAATACAGCTTTTTCTTTGTAATTTTCCATGTCCCAAATGCGGATAGTTTTATCATTACTCACAGAATACAATTGATTCTTGTGGATTTTAAGACCCGTCACCGAACTTGTATGTCCTTCCAGAGTTGTGATTCGTTCGTGTGTATTTATATTCCAAACAATGATCGTGTTATCCCAACTCCCCGAAAACATTTTGTCCCCGTGAATTACGATACACCGCACAACCTCAGTATGACCTGTCAACGTGACAATTTTTTCATACGTTTTTGTATTCCAAACATTGATGGTTCCGCTACCGCATCCAGAATACAATGTGTCCTCGCGAAGTGCGAGACACAGGTTGAAGTTCCGAGGGTGTCCAATCAATGTGGTGATTTCTTTGTACGTTGATGTATTCCATACATGTATATTTCCATACCCTGTTGCACAATACAGCATATCGCCGTCATGCACAATACTCGATATACTACTCGGATGTGATTGCCTCAAAATCGCAATTGTATCATATGTTTCTATGTCCAGTACGCGGATTATTCCATTTCCGCATGCAACATGCAACTTGTTCTCGTGAACCGTGATACATGTCAGAAATGTACCAACCCCATAATCCACCACGAGTATTTCCTCGTACGTGTCTGTATTCCAGACACGTAATGTTCCGTCGCATGTACCCCCACCAGAATACAATTTGTTCCCGTGAGTCGTGAGACAACTAATACTACGCGTATGTCCTTTCATATCGGCAACGTGTGTGCATTTCGGAGTTTTCAGAAATTCCCCGAATAGTTTTTCAATATGACTGGGTATGGCAAATATGTCCATATTTACTGTGTTTTTCTCATCCTTGTCCAGATTCTTCATATCGGAATCCTTCTTAATCAGATACAAATACTTACAAAGATTGTATCGCTCCTCGACACATGTTTTCATTTCAATTGACATAGTCATTTTATTTATTAGATATTATTAATTTTATTATTAAAAAACAATCAATTTTTGATAACAACGTTATACAACGATTGTTTATATCGATCACTCGTTCTCATCATCAATACCCTCAATCCCAAAACCCCAACTTTTCCATTTACTCATATTTCTTGGATGAAACATTTTCTCCATCAGTTCTTTACCGATTCCATCGGGTTTATACATGTTCATTCTCATGTCCGTATAATCATATGTAAATATATTTGGATTGGAAGATAACATCCCCCAATCAACCTTATCTAAGTTTTTTTCCAGAATATGTATAGCATTTGGATTAGAAGACAAATTATACAAATTATTTTTATCCATGTTTTTTTCTAGAATAGGTATTGCTTTTGGATTATAAGACAACCTATTCCAATTCACCATATCCAAGTTTTTTTCTAGGATATGAACCGCATTTGGATTTTCAGACAAACCATCCCAACTCACTTTATCCAAGTTTTTTTCTAGAATATGAATCGCATTTGGATTGCCAGACAAATATATCCAATCCACTTTATCCAAGTTTTTTTCTAGTATATGAACCGCATTGGGGTTCATAGACAAGCATTGCCAATCCAATGTATCCATCGGAACCCAGTCAAGTAGTTTCATATAGTGAGTTGATGACATTTTTTACGTCAATACATTTTTTACTATCCACTCACCCGTAAAAATACAATCAATTTTTGTTATAAAAATTTGTATCAAATCGTACACACATGAATAATTTATTTCGTATTTTTGTGCGGATTTAAATCTTCAAAAAGTATATAATATAATATCACATATAAAGCGTTATATACATATATATATATATATATACAAATGTCGATTTCAACATTTTTGGATTTAAAAGGGTTTAAACGTTTCGAGGGTTATAGTCAACAAAATCCTCTACAAGTAGACGATTTGATTAGATTGACAAATGAACCAAATATAACTGTCATGGAAATTGGTTTTAACGCCGGACACTCTGCCGAAGTTTTTTTACAAAATAATACAAATTTAACATTAACGTCGTTTGATTTGGGTGAACATAACTATGTTACGTCCGCAAAAGAGTATATAGACGCAACGTATCCAAATAGACATACATTAATTGTTGGAGACAGTAGGAAAACTATTCCTATGTTCTTAGAAAAAAACAAAGATGTGAAATTTGATATTATATTTATTGACGGTGGACATACATATGAAATTGCAAAAGCCGATATGGAAAATTGTTTACATTTCGCACATAAGGATACAATTGTTGCTCTTGACGATACCATGTTTACAAATGGTTGGGAACAATCATACAACATTGGACCTACCAAAACTTGGACTGAGCATTTACAACAAAATAAAATTACTGAAATAAATAGGACAGACTATTCTAGTGGGAGAGGAATGTCTTGGGGAAAATACAATTTATAGACGTCATATGTGATTGTACATACATAATATCGTTTATTATAAAATTTTGATTATTATATGATAATCAAAATTGATTGTTTTCAGTTATGTATATAGTGTTCAAATATGAAAATATGCCCATTGGGTTTGAAACCATCGATGAGCTAATACATAATGAAAAACTCAACTACGATTGTAAAATGTACACTTCGTCTGGTAAACTGCCCGATAATTACTTTACCGAAACCAAAATCGTGCATTCTCAAATCACACCTATTGATGATTTGAAACATCTATTTATAACCAATACTCACGATAAGGTTTGTTTACAACAATCTATACAAAAATGCATAGACATCGAGACCGAACTACTACAATATACAAATAATGATTGTTCGGTTTGTTATGAAATGATAGACAAAACAAACTATGTACTCCCGAACTGTGGTCATAAAATATGTATTTCATGTTACAGTAACAACTTGTTAAAAAATATACATACAGGAAAAAAATGCGCTGTATGTAGATCTCAAATATATACTTGAAAGAAAACTCTAAAATTGATTATATCCTTTCATTTTTTTTAATATACACCAATATATAATGTACGCAAGTATAAAAACAAACCGAAATTTGAACAATGACTACGGTTACTATGTCGATTTCAATGATGATGATGACCAACATCTATCTATTGTGTATGAATTAGCTAAGCGCAGAGCAGTACAACAAGAACATCATGAAGATGATATGTATAATTTCGAGGATAGCATACCCGAGAAGTATACATTTCCAATCGATACTGTGTATCAAGAAGAAGACCAAATTCGTGTGTGTCACGGCACAATTATTAAAAAAAAACCAGATACATTGAATATGCTACAACGTGCTCTAATATATTATTGGTATTCTGTGTATTCGTGGTTGGTTGATATTAAATTCCACCATTCAAATAATTAAAAAGAAGATTATCTTTATTGTGATTTTGAACACTTCCACAAATACTATGCACTGTTTCGTATATTTTACGTAATACTGTCTCTGGGGTTATAGTCCCAATTCGAATTAGACCACGCTTTAATAAATCCTTCTTTATCTTATCAATGGATACTTGTTTGAGATGTTGCATCTTTAATGTTATATTTGCACGTATTTTTGTACTTGAAACCAATACAGTTGTTATCGGCTTGGTTTTTTGTTTACCTAAATTAAATGTCTTGCGTATAATTCGCTTTTGTTTATCATTTTTTCGCTTTTCGTTATAATTCCGTAATGCATTAAATTGTGATAATTGCAAACTGTTTTGTGTTATATTCGGCGACGGCGGCGCTTGAATCGTATTGTTTTGATAATCTTCATTTACTGGCATCTGACGTTGTGTTTTATTCATCACTGATCGATATGTTGGTAAACTTCCATTCTTTAAACACCCATATTTGGGTTCAACCGAATTGTTTGGTACACTTGCATGAAACGTTATATCGTCCTGTTTTATAGTAGGAGTGATTGTTTCCATTTTAGGGAGATGAGTACTCTTCAATGTTTCATTTTTGCTATATTTACTTTGTACCCCTTGTAAAAAGGATTTTGAATTTTCGAAATTAGTATGTGGATTTGGTGTATCTTTTACCGATAATGGTTTTGAAAACTGTTGTTTATATTTATCATCTTGGTGTTTTCGAATCATTCGTAATAATGATTGACGTTTCAATGTATCGTTTTTGACCCTTAATGGTTTTTTTGGAGCTTTGGATTTCTTTTCAGTTTTCCCGCGTGACAATGACAACAAATCGGGCGAAATCCGAATCGTTTTTTGTTCACTCATTATATTATTTGTATTAAAAGCATAAATAATATTCTAAAATATAACGTAAAGTTACATATAAATCGTGCTTAACAAATAATTACTCATTTCGTGATTTTTGTCGGGTTTATTATTTTTAAATATCTCAAACCCTTTATTTAAATCGCACAAAGATATTAATTTATCCTTCACGTTTTCATTTCCATACATGCGTCGTCCGTAACTTATTTTTGAAAAGGTAAATAACAATTCCATATCACGTCCCAAACTTTTAAATCGTTTATGATTAGTCGTGAACCAATCGGTTTTTACTCCATCATCTAATTTCCAGTCACTTATTGTCACGATATTCTTGAAAATGTTATATAGTTCATCTGCATTGTAGTTCTCCATATTAAACTTCCATATAAATCTCGATTCGAGTCCGCTGTTTACTTGAAAAAACCGTTCATCGATTTCTTCTTTATATCCAGCAATTATTACCATCAAATCGTTTTTATAATCACTGAGTGCTTCACATATGGTGTCTATACATTCTCTACTAAAATCATCATTGCCACTTGATGACCCCAGCGCATATACTTCGTCAATAAACAATACACCACCTATACAACTATCCAGAACTTTCTTCGTCTTAATCGCTGTTTGACCCAAAAATCCCGCGACCAAATCGCATCGCGTAACCTTCTTAAATACATTTTTCTTTAATATTCCGACTTTTGAATAAATCATTCCAATGATTTTTGCCACTTCGGTTTTTCCTGTTCCTGGTGGACCGTAAATTATAGTGTGTTTATAGTCTCCGTGTTCTCCTTCATGTAGTCCCTGCAAAAAATATAATAACTGGTCTAATAATGAGTCCTTCATCTTTTTCATACCAATCATGTTATTTAGTTTTATCAATTCGGGTTTTATTAAATGTAATGATTTCAAATCAATGTTGTAACTGTATTGATCATCGTATTCGTTATCATCTATCATCTGGATAAGATCATCAAAACTTGACAGGATTACTTTGATTGTTTTCTTTGTTTTGGGTTTCTCTATGACCACGGTATCTTCGTCTTCTATTTCAGTTTGAGTAACATGTTCTTCTTGCCACTTTTTGTACACATTTACATCAGATTGTCCGATATTTGAAAAATCAGGTACAGGATAACTCATATTTAAATAATTATGGTCAATTGTCCTCAGCATATGTAAATAGTCCATTTGTAACATTTCTTGTTTTCCCTTATAATCATCTAGGAATTTTATAAACCCCCGATTATCCATACTAGTAATGTTACATATCGCAGTTTTTATATGAATTCATAAATTGATATACAAAAATTGATTTGATATGCAAAATATTTATACAACAAATAATATGTCAACTACGTCTGATACTCAAATCGCCGAAGGGCAAGATACTACTTCATGTATCAAACAAATGATTAACAATGAAGAATTGTCTTCACTTGCTAAGAAATTCGAAGAATCCGATGAAAAATCAATTCTGGGTCATCTGGGCAAATATATCGAAGAACCTTACAAGATTATCGAGGCATATTTCGGCGGAAAACATCTCGAAAAAATTGTCAGACACCAAGTAGAATCTTATAATTATTTCATTAATTATCAGTTGCAGCAAACGATTAATATGTTCAATCCCATCAAAATTCATTCCGAAAATGATTTTGACCCTACTGTCAATAAATACAGTCTAGAAATCGAACTTACCTTCACTAATTTCCGCATCCTTCCTCCACAGATTCATGAAAATAATGGAGCTACCAAGATTATGTTTCCCCAAGAAGCAAAACTACGCAACTTCACCTACTCGTCTATCATGAATACTGACATTGAAATCAAATATATGATTAATAACAACACGGATAACCCCACTATTGTTAAGAAAACGCTACACAAGATTAACATTGGACGTATGCCGATTATGGTGAAATCAGCGTATTGTATGCTGCGGCAAAATCCGCATATCCATCCCAATATTACCGAGGAATGCAAAATGGACCCTGGGGGATACTTTATTATTAAGGGTTCTGAAAAAACGGTTATTGGACAGGAGCGCATCGCAGAGAATAAAATTTATTGTTTCGATAGTAAAAACAAATCGAAATGGAGCTGGACTGCCGAAATCAAATCTGTTCCCGACTATAAGTGCATCTCGCCCAAACAAATTGAGATGTGCATTTCTTCAAAGAACAATGGGTTTGGTAATGTACTATATATCAATATTCCGCGAATGAAACAACCCATTGAATTGTTCGTATTGTTCAGAGCATTGGGTATTAACAGCGACAAGGATATTTGTAAATATATCGTTTTGAATATTCACGATGACAAAAACAAAGAAATGTTGGAATTCTTGAAAGCATCCATTTTCGATGCAAGCAAGTATATGTCCCAAGAAGATGCATTCATGCAGATTGTTACCAATGTCGCGTACACCACAATCAATCTTGACAAGGAAGAGGGTCTTAAAAAAAAGAAGTTCTTCGCGAGAGACATTCTCGACAATGACCTGTTTCCTCATTGCCATACATTGCAGCAAAAACTATTCCTTCTTGGTTATATGGCACGTAAGCTTATCATGACAAAGTTTGGACTGTTGCCATGTGATGACCGAGATTCGTATCTGAATAAACGTATTGAACTTACTGGTACGCTACTGAACAATCTTTTTAGAAACTATTTTAACAAACTCGTCAAGGAAATGCAAAAGCAAATCGTCAAGGAAATCAACAATGGCTCATGGAGATCCACAGATGACTATGAAAATATCATCAATATGACGAATATTTATAAAATTCTGAAATCAACCACTATTGAAAACGGTATTAATCGTGCACTATCCACTGGTGATTTCAGTATCAAACAATCCAATAGTAGCAAAGTTGGTGTTGCCCAAGTGCTCAGTCGTTTGACATATGTGGGAACGATTAGTCATCTCCGTCGTATCAATACGCCTCTGGAAAAAAGTGGTGAACTGATTCCTCCTCGTAAACTACATAATACTACTTGGGGTTTCCTATGCCCCGTTGAAACCCCAGAGGGACAATCGGTTGGTGTTGTGAAAAATATCAGTTATATGGCACACATTACTACTCCCACATCAAATATTGGTCTATATGATTATATCAAGCCGCATATTGTCGAATTCGATGATATCGACATTGAACTACTAGACAATCGCGTGAAAGTATTTGTTAATGGATGCTGGTATGGTATTACGAATAATCCCACCGAACTGTATAATTCCATGAAAACAAAGAAATATCAGGGAATTATTAATATTTACACATCTATTGTATTTGATTATGAAAAAAAGGAAATCCGTATCTGCAATGATGCAGGACGTCTTACACGACCATTGTATAAAGTGCGGAATAACAAAGCACTTATTAACAATACACATATTAACCAAATTGTCAATGGTGAACTCGTTTGGAATGACCTCATTACCAGTTGCAATATTGATGAGTCGGTTATCGAATACATTGATCCCGATGAGCAAAATTTGGCAATGATTGCGATGAAATCCAAGCAAACCAATTACCAAAACATGCGTTATAATTACACTCATTGCGAAATTCATCCCAGTACCATTTTCGGGATTTTGGCTTCATGTGTTCCGTTTCCTGAACATAACCAGTCGCCGAGAAATACATACCAATGTGCAATGGGTAAACAAGCGATTGGCATTTATGCGACGAACTTCGATAAACGCATGGATAAAACCACATATGTATTGAATTATCCCAGTCGACCTCTCGTCGAAACCCGTGTCATGAATATTATTAAATTGGACACCATTCCATCAGGCACACAAATTCATGTGGCTATTATGACATATGGTGGCTATAATCAGGAAGATAGTGTACTTATTAACCAAGGTGCGATTGATCGCGGCTTGTTCTTGGCAACCATTTATCATACCGAAAAAGACGAAGACAAAAACATCATTCGGGATGAAATCATTCGCTGTAAACCAGACAAAACCAAAACAAAGGGCGTTAAGTACGGCAATTACGACAAGCTCAATAAAGACGGGTTCATGGAAGAAAACACATTGGTCGAAAACAGGGATGTTATTATTTCAAAAGTCATCCCCATCAAAGAAAATCGTAATGATCCGACCAAAATCATTAAGTATGAGGACCAAAGCAAAACATTCAAAACAAATGAAGAGTGTTACGTTGACAAGAATTACACCAGTCGCAATGGTGATGGTTACGATTTTGCGAAAGTACGCATTCGTACTGCTCGAAAACCCGTCATTGGTGATAAAATGTCTAGTCGTCACGGTCAAAAGGGTACTATTGGTAACATTGTTCCCGAATGTGATATGCCATTCACGAAAGACGGAATTCGTCCCGATGTCATTATTAATCCTCATGCGATTCCGTCCAGAATGACGATTGGACAACTTAAAGAAACCCTCCTCGGCAAAGTACTCCTGCATCTAGGAATGTATGGCGACGGTACGAGTTTCAGTGAACTTGATGTTAAAAGTATTTGCAAAGACCTACAAAAAAACGGATACGAAAGTTACGGCAATGAAGTACTATATGACGGCATGACGGGCGAACAACTTTCCGTCAGTTCTTTCATCGGTCCTGTATTCTACCAGAGATTGAAGCACATGGTGTCTGATAAACAGCATAGTCGTTCCATTGGTCCGATGGTCAATCTTACCCGTCAGCCAGCGGAAGGTCGTAGCAGAGATGGTGGTTTCCGTATTGGAGAGATGGAGAGAGATGTCATGATTGCGCACGGCATGACAGCATTCTGCAAAGACCGCTTGTTCGATGTGAGTGATAAGTATAATATTCACGTGTGTAAAAAATGCGGCATGACAGCTGCATACAACGACGGAAATAAGAATAAATTCTATAAAAGCAACGACATGAAAGTACATATGTGCAAAACATGCAACAATATCAACCATTTCGCAAAAGTGGATGTTCCTTATTCATACAAACTATTAAGTCAAGAATTACAGGCAATTAATGTTGTTCCCCGTATTATATGTGAAAATTAAAATCAAACATATTATTAGTTATGGTTGAAATTAATGATATTAGAGTACAGTCAGAATTTTCGAATATTTCATTTTCAAAATTCAAGAAAAGTGAAGTGAAAAAAGAACTTACAAATAATTTACTCAAAGGTCATATTGAACCCGCATGTCATTGGTGCGCCGAATTTGTTTGCGCTGGACATTTCTCTGATCTTTGGGACATTTTTTTATTGTTCTTTGGTAAGCATATACATGTCGGTAATCCAAAAATACTCATCTATTTACAAAAACGTTTTGATTTATTTAAAAGTATCATGAGTAATAGTGATTATATTACCGATCTACATGCACGTAATAATGACAAATTGCGAGAATTGTTCGCGGAAATTGTGTGTGTTTTGTGTTTATCCAAAAAACAATATTCCATCGAACCTGTGAAAATTAATCGCAAAGAAGAATTCGATATTACAAACCTTTCAGAACATTTAGTCGCTGATTCTACCAAATATGCATTGTATGTGTATAAAACATCCGACCCAAAAGAACTTTTCATTGCTTTTAATGAATTCATTTATAATATTGAACAGAAAAATTGCCGCAAAGCTTCTTGGTGGATCGAATGGTTATTGGAGTATGACCTTATATGTCGAAAAAAAAAACAACAATCGAAATGTGAAGAACGATTCGAATATAATGTTTTAGAAAAACACCGACGGGATATTGTATGGATTATTTGGGATATTTTCTTTTATTTCGCTAACCTCAATGACGACCGCTTTGTTATTAATGTATTATCCTCACTACTCGATATTTTTTGCATTAAATATACCACGGCATGTTGTAAGAAACGTAGATTTCTATTATATTTCGGAGTTACTCTTTTTACAGAACACATTAACCGCAATGAACCCATCATCGCTGACAAAACAGTTATTCCCAATGTTATTGCGAATATAAACCAAATATATAAAGACATTAAGAAAAATGAAGAAAGTCCGAATATGGAATATTTATTCTCAAATGTCGATGACAATGATAACATGGAAAAATCTAAAAAACGTATCGAGTATGTTAATAGTATTTCCCTGTCTTGAATCAATTCCTTATTAAGACTTTATTTATTTATCATCCATGTATATACATGGCGTTTACTCGTAATTACCTGCATATACTTCTCGCTGCGTCGGTGATTCTTCTATACTCTATTAATTCATTATCATTCAATGACGGGAAGCCAACGTGTGAAAACTTTATCGTCAATGTTTACTTATACCTGTCCATGTTAATTGTTACGGTCGGACTATCATGTTATATGTACAATCACCTACTCAATCCGCCTGCGCTGCGGAACGTCTACCTCCCTCCCAACACTTTATACGAGGATTTGGGTGGGTACATGATTGGTTCATTCTTAGCGTCCATTGCACTCATTTTCTACCTATCATACTCTGCACCATTTGACAATGCCAACTACATGACTGTACATGCTGCATGGGTCGCATTTGCGGTTACAACTAGTTTAATGGTGTATCCGTACTTCAAATCATCTGTCATGAAGGATGTAGTTGAAAATGCACTTCTGCTCACAGGAACTATCTTCGTTGTCATGACGTCCATCGCATTTGCTATACCCAAGTTCTTTGGCGAATCATACAACTTTATGACCACATCGTTGACGGTATCACTCATTGCGGTTGTACTATTGGAGTTATATAACCTCATGTTCAATCGCAATCAAGCGTCACTTCTTCGGTCTTTCAGGTTCACATCATATGCGGTTATCTTCATTATCACACTGTTCGTCTCGTACGACACATATCGGATGATCAAACTCGAAAAAGAGTGCACCAGTCTGCCCAACTACCCAAAGTTCTCGACCAGTTTCTTCATGGACATACTGAATCTATTTAAGCGGATATCGTTCCTGAAATCGATGAAGTAATGACCACATGTTTATTCAGATCACAACAATGTTCTCGAACATTGTATTATATTCTCTTTTACAAATAAAAAAGTAAGGTGATTGGTGATTATTTTTATTATTATAGGTTAGTTCAATAAAAACGGAGAACATGGTCGATGAAAATATGAGATTAGAATATATATATATATTCTCATTATGCCTGTTGTAGGAGAAGGGAGTTTTGGATGCGTCCATAAACCCAGTCTTGAATGTGCTGAATCTGGTATTGATTATACTAATAATGTTTCAAAAATAATGAAAAGTAAAGACGCCAATGATGAATTAAAAGAATTTAAACTTTTGAAAAAAATAGACAAAAACCATGAACACTTCTTAGGAATGCCTGTTAAATGCAATATTAAAATTAGTCCAGAGAACATTGAAGAAATCAAAAAATGCAGATCCGCCGACAAATATGACCCCCTTAAAAATAAACTTATTAAACTATTGATTTTACAAGATGGTGGAATAAACGCAGAGGACTACCTATATAAAATACGCAAGGACACACAGTTAAAGATTAAAGTTGAGAAGTTTTACATGCACCTGTATAATATTATGAAAAGTTCAGAATTCTTTACTAGTAAAGACGTTGCGCATCGTGACATTAAACTACAAAATATTGTGTACAATGAAGATACACAAAATATGAAATTAATTGATTTTGGATTACTTACCGATTTTAATTCAGCGAAGAAAGAAGCTATAAAAGGTGATTATTGGTTAAATTACTTCTTTTGGTCTATTCCACCATTCGCCATTTTCGCAAATGAATCTAAATTCAATTCAGTTAAAAAATATTTAGGTAATCCCGAAGACCCGACATATAAACTGAATTTAAGCGCATTTACTAAGAAAACCATACATGAACTTACTACTAACACATCTATGAATAATGATTTTTACGGTACACTCGTACGTCGTGACAATTTCAAATTAATGGGTCTTAAAAAAATGTTCCATAACTCATTTAAAGCAATGATTGCAGACATACACAAATATACACATGATGAATATTTCAAATTATTATTCAAAACAATCGATGTGTATAATTTAGGTCATACTATATTACATTCTCTCACAATAATCGAACCAAATTTTCATACGGGCAAAACATATAATTTACCTCTTCCATTTATAAATGAATTGATTAAACTTTCTTTTAATATGATGTCATTCAATGTTTTCACACATATTACGATTACCGACGTGGTCAAACAATATAAAAAAATACTAAGCGATCACATCAATATTAAGCAGTATTCCTATGAATTTAAAAATGACGGAATTGTCCCCACTGTGACTGCTGCATCTAGTCCAGTCGTCGCGCCCATTGATACATCCATTATTACTCCATTTACTTTTGCGAAAAAACCTTGCCCCGACATCAAAGAACTCAATCCCAAAACAAATCGGTGTGTTAATCGATGCAAACCAGGAGAAATACGAGACGCTCGATTTAAATGCAAAAAGAACAAAACCCAGAAATTGAAATCCCCGAAAATACCTGATGATAAAAAACGCATTAAACAATGCCCCGATGGTAAAGAACTCAATCCGATTACTGGTCGCTGTGTCAAAAATTGCAAACCTGGACAATCTCGGGATTATACTTTTAAATGCAAAAAAAACAAAACACAGAAAATGAAATCCTCTGAAAAATAGATCCCATATATGTATACAATGACTACACGTATTAGTTGGGATACCTATTTTTCCAAAATTGTTACTGTTACTTCGGAACGGTCTCCTTGTGAACGTCTTAAAGTTGGGTGCTTATTGGTCAAAGATAATCGTATAATTAGTCAAGGATACAACGGCTTCCTTCCTGGTTGTCCACATACCTCTATTATTCGGGATAAACATGAACAAGCTACTGTTCACGCGGAACAGAATGCGATTGCTGATTGTGCCAAGCGTGGAGTTAGTTGCATCAATTGTACTGCATACATTACCCATTATCCGTGTATTATTTGTGCGCGCCTGCTAATGGCATCTGGTATCACTGAAATCAAATATATTCAAAATTACAAAAATGACGAATTAGTTGATGTATTCGCCACACAATTGAATATGTCCATTTCGCAAATAGATTAAAAATAACATATAATAATAATACTTCTATTATTATTAATGAAGATCGAGCAAGAAACAAAGCACGATTTTAGTGATGTCCTTATTCGGCCTAAACGCACTACCATGTCGAGTCGGTCAGAAGTCGACCTCGAACGCGAATTCTCTTTTCCTCACAGTACTTTAAAATGGAAAGGCGTCCCTATTATTGCCGCAAATATGGACACGATTGGTACATATGAAGTGTATAACGTTTTATCCAAACATAAAATCATTACGTCTTTACATAAATTCTACACTGCCGACGATTTTAAAAGCATGACACTCAACCCTGATTTTTTCATGGTTTCTACGGGGATTAAGACACGCGATATTGAGCGACTTGATTCGATTATGAAAGTAGTGGATGTCAAATTCATTTGTATTGATGTTGCGAATGGTTATATGGAAGAACTCATTGAAGTATGTAGTCGCATTCGAGCCAAGTATCCCGATAAAATTATTGTTGCTGGAAATGTGGTCACTCGCGAAATCACAGAAGAACTCATTTTACGTGGTAAAGTGGATATTGTTAAAATCGGCATTGGGCCTGGTTCTGCGTGTTTAACCAGATCACAAACAGGAGTGGGTATGCCGCAACTATCCGCAATTATGGAATGTGCCGATGCAGCACATGGGGTTAATGGATATATTATCGGAGATGGTGGGATTACTTGTCCTGGTGATGTTGCGAAAGGTTTCGGTGGTGGGGCAGACTTTATTATGGTGGGCGGTCAATTTTCGGGACATGACGAAAATCCAGGAGAAATCATTGAAGAAAACGGCAATAAATACAAATTGTTCTACGGCATGAGTAGCGAAACGGCAATGAAATCGCACTTTGGTAAAATGGATAAATATCGTTCATCCGAGGGTCGCACTATTAAAGTCAAATATCGCGGTCCACTTGAACATACTGTTCTAAACTATTTGGGGGGTCTTCGTAGCACATGTACTTACATCAATGCGCACAAAATTAAACACATCCCGAAATGCTGTTCATTTGTTAAAGTACATAACCAATTAAATTTGATTTATGCATAATAGAGATTTTGTTATTGATAACATAATACATTATATTGTTTATTTTATCAATCTAGAAGGATGAGCCGAATGCACCACCAATCACTGAATTGGCTGCCATTGGTCCACCACCCAAGTTAGACCCTAAATCGGGAACTTGGGGAGCTTGTTGTTGTTGAGTCACAGCGGGCGCAGGAGGAGGACTGAAATGTAAATTCTCATTGTGTTGGGGTTGGGCGGCACTTTGGGCATGGGGAGGGACATTTATATGTTGGTTCTGTTGAGTCGGTTCTTTGTCTTCCATGTTTTCCATTGGTCCGTGATATAGTTCCATCAAACGATCGTACATTATATTCACCTTCATTCCTACTTTCGTTTGAATGCTCAGTACTAATACTAAAAATGCTAAAATAACGTTTGTTACTGTGAACTTTTCGTATTTAAATCCACTATATGTGGGGAAATACGTGATTACACGGTGAATGATTATGATACCAGCAAACATGATTACTACTTGTAACATCACTTCTACCGCGATCTCTAATGTCGATTTATCTAAATCAATGTTCGGGATGAAATTTTGAATCACCTTATTTAATCCGACAATTGGCGCAATGCCCATTAATGCGTATTGTACCGAATTTATATATTCGGCATTTCCTTCGGGTGTTCCGTCGAATATGTGATTGTAAAATGATTTATTATCTTGGAATGAATTCATTGTGGTCACCTCGTGCGTATCCATATATAACATTTGTTTAGAAAAAAATAATATAAAACCGTGGGTCTAATATAATATATATCATGCACGAAGAAGAACAATATTTAAATCTTATACGCGAAATTCTAAATACGGGGACATTCGAAAATACTCGCAATGGTAAGTGTAAAACCATTTTTGGCAATTCAATGAAATTCAAATTACATGATGGTACAATCCCACTACTTACTACTAAAAAGGTCGCATGGAAAACCTGTTTCAAAGAACTTGTTTGGTTTATTAATGGACAAACCGACAATGATATTTTGAAAAAGCAAAATGTTAACATCTGGAATGGCAATGGTAGTAAGGAATTTCTGGAATCGCGCAATCTACCATACCAAGAAGGCGACCTCGGACCTGTTTATGGACACCAATGGAGACACTTTAATGCACCGTATACTGACAGACACACTGATTATTCCAATAAAGGCATTGACCAATTGCAAAATATTATTAACGATCTTAAAAACAGCGAGACTCAAACGTCACGTCGTCTTGTCATTTCGGCATGGAATCCGCAACAAATTGACGAAATGGCACTTCCTCCGTGTCATGTATTAATGCAATTTCACGTCAGAGAACATAAATATCTAAGTTGTTCACTGTATCAACGCAGCGGAGACGTCGGACTCGGTGTTCCATTTAACATTGCGTCCTATTCATTTTTAACCCACATTTTAGCAATACATTGTGACCTCGTCGCCGATACATTTGTATACTTTTTAGGCAATGCTCATATTTACGAGGACCATATCAGTAGTTTAGAAACACAACTTACCAATGAGCCAAAACCTTTCCCTAAAATAATCATTAAGAAGAAACATGAGAACATTAATGACTATTCCATTGCAGATTTACATTGGGTTACACCATACGAACATCACAAACCCATCAAAATGATTATGGTCGCATAAATACGATTTTAGTTACGTACAAATTCGTAAAAATACGATACAATTATATAAATCGTATTTTTATACACATGTCTTCTGCATTAGCACGAGCACGCAATAGAAGGGCTGCGCCCAGTGAAACAATTAATACTGCTCCTCCATCTCCTGTTGTTGCGGCGACTACACCCCGACCAACAAGCATTAATGATATTTTCAATACTATCAAAGTTCGCCTTGACGGTTTAGAAACTGAACAAAATGTTACCCGCGAAAACGCGAGTTTTTCGGAAGAACTCATCGTCGAATACGAATCGCGCTTCGAGCTCATACTAAAAGAAATTACTGAAATGAAAGACCTCATTATGAAGGTGCAATCATTTACAATGGAAGTTAACAAATCGTTATATAACGACAGAATCCATATACTTTCGGCCGAATCCAATTCGAGTATTGAACACGATGTTATTGATTTAAATAATGCATCCGTTTCTGAACCTGTTGTGATCGAATCGACGGTTATTGATCCTGTCGTTGATCCGATTGTTGTTCCTGTCACTGAGACGGTGGTCGAACCATTGGACGTTTCTGTGTTGACGATTGATATTCCTCCCACTCCTCCTCCCCAAGAAACTAAGAGGGGTAAAAAACAGAAGAAAAATGGCTATTGACTAAGTATTACGACTTAAATATAAATATACTACTAATATAATGAATTTGCGTGACCAACCTGTAACACAATTGCCTGGTTCGGACATCCTGTACATCAATTACAATACACTTAAAACAATTCTTAATACAACCACATATGAAAATATTTCGGATTATACATTAAATCTCATTAGTACAATTGTTGCCAGCCATCCTCTTTTTGAAATTCATATGGATTTGAATGGGTTTACTGCATCTTCGTGTGCATCACAGGGTGACATTTTGAAGAAATTCTGCAATAAAATTGTGGGGGCTGGTACGCAATATACATCAAAACTTAAATACATGTACATTTACAATACACCTAGAATTATGAATTTAGTGGAACGTATTGTTGCACCATATGCCGATAGTAATCATGCAGACAAATATGTATATTACAATAGAAACGAATCTAAACCAAAATTAATTGACTTATTCAATAAGTATTAAAATTGATTTAATACGATTATCAAATACATATTATACAATATATACTATATAATATGCACTTCACTATTAAAAACGATGCCAATGCTGCGACATTTTCATTCCTTTTTCAGAATCTCAAAATATTTACAGATAACCTTTCCGTTTCTTTCAGCAAAGAAAAACTGTATTTTCAATCTATGGATACCGCGAATATTACCATATTCGAACTCAACTTGGTTAATGATTGGTTCGACGAATACGAATTTGACCAGCACGTTAGCATCGGCATTAATACCAATATCCTCGCCAAAATTCTTAGTACGCGAGAAAAGGGACACTCTATTAAATTTGAATATAATCAAGAAACACAAGACACGCTTAGCATCTATTTTGATAGCGACAACAAGTCTATCCTTAAACGCGAATTTGAAATCCCACTTGTGGACATTGATCAAGAACTCATGTCGATTCCCGAACAGGATAGCAATGCCGATATTCGACTGTCCTCGTCAAACTTTTCTGCCATCATTAGTCAACTTAAACTCTTTGGAGATTATGCCACTATCAAATGCAATGAAGAAATTATTGAATTTACGTCGAACAGTACCGAATCTGGCAAAATGAAAGTTAACATTGATATTAATGACCTGCATGAATACAGCATTGTTGAAAATATGGAACTTAATATGTCATATACACTCAACTACCTGAACAATATTTCCACCTTTTCCAAACTGTGCAAAGAAGTGTTTATTCATATTACCGAAGATTTCCCTATTAAAATCGTTTATTATTTAGACGACAAGGAAGACGATGACAAATCATTGCGATTCTACCTCGCACCCATGTTCGATAATCAGGATTAACCCATGAGTAGTAGGAGGAGAGGTCGAAACTGTTCGTTAATTTCCCTATTCTTTTAACTGCCTTATTACTATATGAACATTTTTTTACACATTATTATCATTATTATTATTTCGATTTTTTATATTAACATTTACGAGCAAAACAAACGTGTTGATGAAATTAATGTTTACGAAAATGAGTTCGTTTCCAACAATGAACTTCAACTGATATGCAAAAAAGACACTATCATTACCGAAGTTTCGGATATTTACGTTAATCCATTTACCGATCCATCATTGAACGTTAATCTTATAAATTCCCAGGATAATTCTATTATTCCTATTCCACTTGACTCCCTTAATATTACATTGGACCAGGATAAGACCAGCAAATATTATACAAACAACAATAATATTACGGCTTCACCCGAGTTTTCAGTCCATGTTAAACCCAAACATTGTTTCTTTTCGAATGTGGAACTTTGTGGAGGTTCTCAAAATTATGAAACATCTTGTATCACACATAATTATTATAGGAAATTCTTGTATATCAATAACGGTAATGTCACTGTTTACGTTAAACCATTAAATGATGCACCGATTAAACCCGATTATGTCAACTACACATTTAATGTCGACTGTGACGACAAAGACAAATTTACCAGTTTTGACGTAGTCGCTGGACATTTAATATACATTCCACCCAATTGCATCTATAAAATAAAATACAACCAATCGTCCGTCATTCACGACTATTCTTACCATTCCATATGCAGCGTTTTAAGCAATATCCATCATAACCTTCTTTATTTTGTTCAACAATCAAACACAGTTAACATATCCGCTTTAAAAAAAATATAAATATATAAACAATTCATGTTGCACTCTATGTGTGCTCTAATATTCCACCATATTTTGATACTAGGTCTTTCACTGTATACTGCTCCCTGTTTTCTTCGTCTCCTTTTCCGTAGCTCTTTTCTTGCGTTTCCGTCGATTGTTCATCTGGTTCTAAATCATACAATGCTTCAAACTTATCCTTTTCATCATCGCTTTCGAATATGACCTCTTTTTTTTCGACATCTACTTTTCCTCCGTACTTTTCTATTCGCTCTTTCCATAGTGGCGAAAACGAGGCATAATACAACCAATTCCATGTATATATCTTCGGATCGTAATCTACAATTTGTCTACATAACGTGTTTAGTTCCTTTCTGATGTAATATTTACACACTGTTCCTAGTGTTTTGTGCACCTTCCCTGGTATCATCATTGTTTCATATTTTACATAAACGTCATTATTCGTGTCTAGGAATTTATTACTGTATACCATACCTGTCTGCTTAATATCCTTACATTTCAATTTATATATCTTTTTCACGAATTTAGAGATGGAATATTTATAATTTATCATATTCGTTATAAATATTCCAGGGATTTCGTGCCTCGTCTTATCAATTATCCATTCATGGCGCAGTTCGCTCATTTCGACTAGGATATTCTTCCGTGTAATATACAAGATTTCATATAGATTGAACAATAAATCAAACACATCATATCCCGAAAAATATAACTCATATATCCAAAATAAGGATTCGTCGACATTACGCTCCATTAGAGATAACATTAATGAATACCTTACCTCATTCTCTATGTACAAATACCGCGTGTATTTTATCTCTTCCGAATCCATATCATTCATATTATGAATAAACCATTTTTGCATGTATAAATCAATTTTTATATTTAATATATATATATATATATACAATGGTCGTTTCCCGTAAAAAACATGGGTCCAAACGAAAAGGGAAGTTACAATCTACCAAAAAATACATGAAAATGATTGGTGCGGGCAGTACCATGAGTAGCATAATGAGACCTGCTCAGGCGGGTCCTCGTGAACCCATTACAGATAATAATATCCGAGCAGCTGTCGCATTGTGGATAACGAACAAACGTCTGGCACGTACTGTATACGGACGCATTGGTGACTGGGACGTATCAGGAGTAACTGACATGAATAATCTGTTTAATAATGCAAGGAAGTTCAATGATGATATAAGCAGGTGGGATGTTGAGTCGGTTACCAATATGAATAGTATGTTTCGCAATACATCACGATTTAACCAAGATATTAGTAGATGGAACGTTGAGTCGGTTACCAATATGGGTGACATGTTTAGCCAAACCCGCATGTTTAACCAAGATATTAGTGAATGGGACGTTGAGTCGGTTACCAATATGAGTAACATGTTTAGCCAAACCCGCATATTTAACCAAGATATTGGTGGATGGGACGTTGGATCAGTTACCAATATGACTAGCATGTTTAGGGACGCCAAACGGTTTAACCAAGATATTGGTGGATGGGATACAAGAAACGTGACTGATATGGTAGGCATGTTTTGGGACGCCAAACTGTTTAACCAAGATATTAGTAGATGGAACGTTGGGTCGGTAACCAATATGTCATACATGTTTAATAACGCCAAACTGTTTAACCAAGATATTAGTAGATGGGACGTATCAAATGTTAGATCATTGTTTACCATATTTATTGGTGCCGATGCTTTTGAACAAGACCTTAGTAGGTGGGCATTATCTACACACATGATTCGTATTGTGCGATATGAACCTAATACACCTGATACATGGTTTAATCCTGGATATAATCCTGATTTTCTGCCCATAATGCCGAGACAAGAAGTACCTGGACCACTACCAGTACCAGTACCAGTACCAGTACCCATTCGAAATCCTACCGACATACATAGCAAGTTCGATCAATTTGTTGAACAGCACGGTGACACATATTTGGCAATTATCGATAGGGGCATCTCAAACCCAACCATTTTTTCTCTTAACGTTGACTTTGTGTCCAAAATGCATTCCAAGTTTATAGCACATATTAATAATAATAAAAGAATGATTGGTGATACCCGAGCACAGAGAGACCACTACATAGGTCAAATCGACCAACTAATGGGCAAGATGGCTGGATATAACTTCCGTAGCGACACTCTGCAAAAAATTGCTACCAAATCAGTGGAATACGCCTTGTCACAGCCACCCGTACCAGCAGTACAATCAGGTTTGGTACAGCCTCCGTCGTTTGCGGACGAATACGTAAAAGTGTTTATAAACGAGAGTATGGAAAGTTACAGTTCTGGACGCAGAAACGGCGGCAATATCTCGTGTGTGGCAGGTATTGTTGAGAGGTTTACCACCTCTGTCGGTTCAGCTGCAATGACGATTTGTATTGGTACAGAAGAGGTTAATGATACATGTACGACAGACTATATGAAACTGTATCGCTTATTTAGTGGTAATGAAATAAATTTAAATGAGATTACCCAAGCGTGGGCTCTTTCGCACGAAGCTGGTCGCACGGATCGGTCGGATGTGGATCAGACCGCATTTGACAATTACTTTAATGCGACAAATACCAAGGAGACCAGAAAACAATTTTACATTGATTATGTAACGAGAATCGTTGAAAGTCAAGGTCTCCTGACTCCCTATATGGTTTCCAAAATCAAAGCGGAGGCTGACAAAATCGAGTATGTTTTTGCTGAATCTGACAAGGATGTTGGTGTTCAGTTTGGTGGATGTAGTCGTCGGAAACGGAAACACTGTCGGAAAACGGTCAAACATAAGAGTAAACCGAAGAACCGAACTTAAACGCACAAAAAAATATTTTATGTTATTTATGATCATGTTCATATGTTCATTAATCCATATAGTCCAGGTGGATTCACTAATCCCGTTGACCATTTACCAGTTATTTCGCGATGTCTCTGTGCAGCAGGGCTCACTCTCTTCCTCATAAAGATTTCTCGCTTCTTTAATTGGGTTCTCCACATCTTTTGTATTATGCGCAAATAATATGTTTTATTTACCGAGGTATACAACAAATCATTGTTTTCCATCACATAATTCAGTTTTATTATATCTATCTGCGGATGTTGTGTATATAACAATGATTGATGTTTCAGGAAATTTGTCACATCGTCGATATTATATTTGAAAAATGTTCGAGGCGACACCACGCTCATTAACAATATTTTATTATTCACAACACATGTTGCTCCTATATAATAGTTATTATTATATCTTTCATCGTCGTGATACTCTTGATCATCGTAATATACATTATCTAGATTATCATGTTCCTCGCTATCCATTGACGATGCATATGATTCATCATCGCTACTACAACTACCTACACTACTACTATCACTAACTATTCTATTCATTTTGTTTTATTTAATTTACATTTACTGTATAAATTAAATCAATTTCTATACATACATGTTCGTACTATACATACATGTTCGTACTATACGTACAAACTCTGGTTTGTCACAATGAATTTCAGTATTTTGCTATCTACGCCACTTAGTTTTTTACACAAATCATATTCTTCTTTTTCGAAACACGCCTTATATATTTCCTTTGATATGGTTGAGATCTTCATCAATCCCTTACTAAACTCGCCCGTGCTGATTTCTTTCTTTTCATTCATCTCTTTTAATAGAATCTTACAACCAAGCTCGTCCACTGCATTACACCACCTAGGCATATATTCATATATATCGAAATTGTAATTGCCATACTGGATTCCACTGTTTATATTCTGGGAACTTTCAATGAATTCATATTCGTCACTCTTTTGAACCACACGATTCATTAATGATTTTACATTGGTTTCCATTACTGGACTATTCATTTTTACCTCCGTCTTCACTTTCACATCCGTGAATATACTCAGAAATTCCACTATCTCTTCTACGCTTTGTTTGTTTAAAAATTCGGTTTCAATCAACATCTCGGTGATGATCAATGGATGGATTTCCGCGATTTGACTTGCTATGTTGCCCATATCTGTCAATGTATAATTATCGACTTCGTCCTTGCTTATGTATTTTTTATCTTCCAACACGCGACACACACAATCGCTTTGGACAAATATATACGTTTTCAAATATTCCATGTCTCTCGACACCTTTTCCATATCCCTTTTCAGATTCTCGATTTCATTTACTTGTACTACGTCCTGTTGTATCTTTTTATATTTATATTCTAGTTCTTGTACCACACGCTCTGACTGCTTTCTTTGTTTGTTTTTCTGGTTTGGCAGTTCGCTCTTCGTTTTAATATATTTCATACACTCTTCATATGGCGTTTGCAATGACCCCACATTGGACTCTCTCCTTGTGATTTCTTGCGTTATCTTCTCGCCCTTTTCATTTTCCATCACAATGTTATTATTGATTTCGTTATACACCATTGCGTTCTCCGAGAATTCGTGGAAATTATTATGTTTTCCACTACTCAACAAACTCAAAATTAAATTATACGAGATTTTATATTTTGATACCAACTTCTGTGGCTTTCCGCACATTATTTGTTTATATTGTAGTTGGCTCGGTAAATCAAATAAATTATTACAATGTACTACATAACCAATGGTATCTATGCCGCGTCGACCCGCGCGTCCCGCCATTTGGGTATACTCGTGTGGCAATACATCGCGCGTTTGCTTACCATCAAACTTGGATAATCCAGAAAATACTGCCGTTTTAATCGGACAATCCAGTCCTATCGCAAATGACTCCGTCGCAAACAGCAGTTTTATATACCGTTTTGATATCATGATTTCCACGATTTCCCGCAAAATTGGGATCATTCCCGAGTGATGAATCCCTATTCCCTTTTCCAATAATTGCACCAAATCATGATATTCCTTCAAATTCAGATATTCCTGATGATTCGGTAGCTTGCGGATTATTTGGTCACATTCACTCTTCACAATATACGGGATTTTACTATCGTCATCCAATAATGGTACTGTTATTTCGTGTGCACATTGCTCTACACGCTTTCGCGAAAACACAAACACAATCGCAGGCAACATGTTATTATTGCGCAAAAACAACGACAAATTATTCAGCATATGCATTCGCTTCACGAACACCTTCTTTTCTGCCAACATTTTCAAATATTTACTGATTTTCAAATATCCCTTCTCATTATATGTTCCCTTGTAATCCTTCAAAAGAATGATTTTGTCCATATCACCCCGTATCTCTTTTTTCAAATCCTCACTCTTTATTCCCTTATACAGTGCTTCGTTCGTCGTCAAATAACCATAATGTCCCAATGGGACTATCCGATGCTCGGTTGAGCACAAATATACTTCATTTGTTCGTCCCGTCTCACACCACGCTGCAAACTTTTCGGGAGCGTCGATTGTTGCAGACAACATCACCATTTGGATATGTTTCGGTAACATCAATATCGTCTTTTCCCAATTTTGACCGCGATCACGGTCATTTATATAATGGACCTCGTCAAATACGACACATCCCAAATCATTATTTATATCTAATTCGAAATCGACTTGATGTTCTGTGTCCTGATCTTTCAAAAATAATTTATTCATCAATATCTCCGTTGTCATGATCAAGACGTCTGCCTCGGGATTCGTTTTTATATCCCCAGTAAACAGCCCAAACGATATATGCGGATATTTGTTCTGGAATTCATAGAATTTTTGATTCGATAGTGCCTTGATTGGCGATGTATATACTACTTTTTTTCCTTTACCTACAAAATATTGCAAAGCAAACTCCGCTGGCAGTGTTTTTCCAGACCCTGTATGAGCAGTTACCAAGCAATTGTCGCCCTCCACTATCGCTTCTATTGCGTACTTTTGGAAATTACTCAAATCGTATTCGAACACATCAAAATGCGCCTTGTATTTTGAATCGTTTGCATACTCGTCCGTGCATATCTTTACCATTTTATATATATACACTATTTAGTTTTATACACATTATTCAATTATTTAACATGTACCTCATTTATTATATGTTTCATTAACATACATTATTATGCTTTCACAGTTACTTCTCTTATTATATGTTTCATTATTTTGGAGAGGTAAATGGTATCTTTGGTACTATCGGCTCCGCCAAGGGCCTCAGTCGCGATTTTCACATATTGATCACCTGCCGCAGTTTCGCTAGTAAATGACTCTTTATGAGCCCTAGACCAGTCACGTACATTGTAATAATTTTTAGTTTCCACGTCCTTTATTAACTTTTTTAATTGTTGTTTATCGGTACTGTCCTTTTCCCACTCATCACCTTGTTTAAAATATAGAACCTCACGTTTTTTATCAGTGCAATGAAGAGGTCGTTTATGAATATCCATATTTCCAATAGTATTATTAAAAATGTCTATCATACCATTCAAGAAGCCAACATCTCCCATATGTTCCAATTCCTTTGAACCAATATTCAGATTCTCCATAAATGATTGAATTGACATTGCGTCTTTACATTGAGTATTTAAAAAGAAATTTAAATTGAATTTATTATTGTTTGTAGTATTATTGTTTGTTGTCTTATTGCCGATTAATGGTATCATATCTGTTATTTGTTTTTGATGTTCTATCATTTTATTCATTGCATCAGAGACTTGTTCATCTTTTATTTTCATTTGTTCATCTTTTATTTTCATTTGTTTCATCGCTTCAACTAATAATTCTTTATAGTCCGAGTCTGAGTCTGATCCTCCTTCCTTCTTATCTTTCTCTTCAATATATGTACATTTCTTCTTATGTTGTTGCAATCCTTGTCGCGATTTATATTTTTTACCACACTTACAATTAAAATCTTTTTCTGGTTTGGGAGTTTTGTTGTCAACAGACGTCAACGAAATGTGTTTTGCAGTCATTTTATGTTTCGCAAAATCGCGTTTATAACTGCATTTATAATCACATAATATGCATTTAAAATCCTTTTTGATTTTGGGACTTTCGTTGTCAACATGTGTCAATGAAATGTGTTTTGCAGTGACGATATGTTTTGTATAATCACATTTATCACTCGTATTATAATCACATGTTTTACAATTGTATTTTTTGGCAGTTTTTTGTAGGACATTTTCTGTCAACATTCTCTCTAAATAATGTCCACAAAAGAATATGGGGAATAAAATTTAATAAAAGTGTCAGTAACAACTTTTTCATGAAAAACAATTTTTTTAAAGCATATTACTGCATAAGCACTTTTTGGTTTATTCTTTTGAAATACTATTTCAATATATACAGAATTGGACATTTATAAATGTCCAAAAGTAAGAATTCATATAGAGAATCTCAAATCGTTTGACAACAATATATATTATACAAAGTATATAAAGAAATACCCTTCGGGATACTAATTATATTAATTATTATATAAGATATAATTGTATAAGGTAACAATAATATCATATAAAGTCATAAAAGGGGGGCACAATGTGTGTAGGTTCAAGGGGGGCGGAGCGAGGGAAAAAAAGGAACAACATGGGATGTTTCATAAACATACATTATTATGCTTTCACAGTTACTTCTCTTATTATATGTTTCATTATTTTGGAGAGGTAAATGGTATCTTTGGTACTATCGGCTCCGCCAAGGGCTTCTGTCGCGATTTTCATATATTGATCACCTGCCGCAGTTTCGCTAGTAAATGACTCTTTATGAGCCCTAGACCAGTCACGTACATTGTAATAATTTTTAGTTTCCACGTCCTTTATTAACTTTTTTAATTGTTGTTTATCAGTACTGTCTTTTTCCCACTCATCACCTTGTTTAAAATATAGAACCTCACGTTTTTTATCAGTACAATGAAGAGGTCGTTTATGAATATCCATATTTCCAATAGTATTATTAAAAATGTCTATCATACCATTCAAGAAGCCAACATCTCCCATGTGTTCCAATTCCTTTGAACCGATACTCAGGTTCTCCATAAATGATTGAATTGACATAGCGTCTTTGCATTGAGTATTTAAAAAGAAATTTAAATTGAACTTGTTATTGGTTGTATTATTATTGTTTGTTGTCTTATTACCGATCAATGGTATCATATCTGTGATTTGTTTTTGATGTTCTATCATTTTATTCATTGCATCAGAGACTTGTTCATCTTTTTTTTTCATTTGTTCCGAAACTTGTTCGTCTTTTTGTTTCATTTGTTCATCTTTTATTTTCATTTGTTTCATCGCTTCAACTAATAATTCTTTATAGTCCATTTCGTCATTATTTGTTTGTATTATCTTTTCATCCTCCACATCAATATATTTACAATTCTTCTTATGTTTCCATAACCCTGTCCGTTCTTTATATTCTTTTCCACACTCACATATATAATGCATTGGGGTTTTTTTATGTTGACATACGGTTGACATATGTTGATTTTTATGTTTTGCTGTCATGGTATGTCTATCAAAATCCTTTTTATTGCTGCTTGTAAAGTTGCAGGTTTCACAATGAAAACTTGCTGGGGTTTTTTTGGGTTTTGATGTTGACATTTCTCCTAAATAATCCTGAGAAAAATATTTGGAAATTTCAGATGATAAATAAATGTTCAGTCTCATGTTTTTTTCTGAAAAACTATTTTAAAAGCATATTACTGCATAAGCACTTTTTGGTTTATTCTTTTGAAATACTATTTCAATATATACAGAATTGGACATTTATAAATGTCCAAAAGTAAGAATTCATATAGAGAATCTCAAAACGTTTGACAACAATAACTATATTTAAAGTATATAAAGAAATACCCTTCGGGATACTAATTATATTAATTAATATATAAGATATAATTGTATAAGGTAACAATAATATCATATTAAGTCAGAAAAGGGAGGGACAAGACTGTGTAGGTTCAGGGGGCGAGGGGGGCGGGGAAAAAATAACAACCTGGGATGTTTCATAAACATACATTATTATGCTTTCACTGTTACTTCTCTTATTATATGTTTCATTATTTTGGAAAGGTATATAGTATCTTTGGTACTATCGGCTCCGCCAAGGGCTTCTGTCGCGATTTTCATATATTGATCACCTGCCGCAGTTTCGCTAGTAAATGAATCTTTATGAGCCCTAGACCAGTCCCGTACATTGTAATAATTTTTAGTTTCCACGTCCTTTATTAACTTTTTCAATTGTTGTTTATCAGTACTGTCTTTTTCCCACTCATCACCTTGTTTAAAATAGAGAACCTCACGTTTTTTGTCAGTGCAATGAAGAGGTCGTTTATGAATATCCATATTTCCAATAGTATTATTAAAAATGTCTATCATACCATTCAGGAAACCGACGTCACCCATGTGTTCCAATTCCTTTGAACCAATACTCAGGTTCTCCATAAATGATTGAATTGACATCGCGTCTTTACATTGAGTATTTAAAAAGAAATTTAAATTGAACTTGTTATTGTTTGTTGTGTTGTTATTGGTTGTTGTGTTGTTATTGGTTACAGGAGTCATTTTTGATATTTTTTCTGTTAGAAGTTGTATCTCTTTCTTGTGGTCTTCGCGTTCCTTTCTCTGTAAAACCATATCTTTCTTGTGGTCTTCTCTCTCTTTTCGCTGCTCTTCCATAAACCGTTCCAACTGGGTGGTTGACTGTTCAATTGGACGTAATAAAAACGTGCATGCTCGCTTATGTTTGCAGTAACTACTTTTGTGTTTATATATCTTACCACACGGACATTCATGCAGTTTTGTCAATATTAGCCATTTATTAGTCATATTTAGTCTTTTGTGTTTTGCAGTCAAACCATGCCTGTCAAAATCCTTTTTATTGCTGCTTGTAAAGTTGCATGTTTCGCAATGAAAACTTACTGGGGTTTTGGGGTTTTTTTTGTTAGCCATTTCTCCTAAATAATCCTGAGAAAAATATTTGGAAATTTCAGATGATAAATAAATGTTCAGTCTCATGTTTTTTCTGAAAAACTATTTTTTAAAGCACATTACTGCATAAGCGTTTTTTGGTTTATTCTTTTGAAATACTATTTCAATATATACAGAATTGGACATTTATAAATGTCCAAAAGTAAGAATTCATATAGAGAATCTCAAAACGTTTGACAACAATAACTATATTTAAAGTATATAAAGAAATATCCTTCGGGTGATAATAATATATAAAAATACAATACAAATGTTATTAGTATGGTTTGAAAATACAATTCAATATACTACAAATCCTCATTCACGTGCTAATGGAGGGGGACAATACAATTGTGGGATTTCGGGGGGTCGGGGGGGTCAGGTATACATTTTCTGTAATATTTATATTATTATATTCTATAATGCCAAGAATACAAGGGAAAGGATTATTATTTTCATCATCTGGAAAGGAAAATCCAATTAATTTTAGCAGTATGGGCATAGGTGCCCGCGGTACCGCGATCCGTAATCGCGTGTCAAAAGCAGTATTTGGACCTAATCGTGGTGTAAATTTCGTCGGCGGAACAATCACTCCGGGCATTAACACAATTATAAGCAATATTGTTGGGGGATTTATTGTATCCGAGAATGGAACAACGCAAACGTTTACAGTTAAGCTCGACCGTAAACCACTCAATAAAACCGCAGTTCTCATTGAAAGTGGAGATTTAACCGAAGTCACTACGGATATTAAACGCATTGAATTTGACCGGAATACCTGGAATATTCCCGTTACAATCACAGTAAAGGGTGTAGACGATAATATTGTCGATTCGACCATTAATACCTATATTAAAGTTAGCGTGCTATATGGTAACAATGTTCGCCTAATCGCCATTAAAAATTATGACGATGATAATGTTGCTGTCCAGCAAATAGTAATCGCGAATATATTCTCGACGCAAATTGTCAAGGGAGAGGGTTCGTCTGTATCCATTGGTTTTTATTTGTCCAACAAACCCGACATCGATATGTCAATTACACCCACATCTAGCATTAAGGTTGGTACGTATGACCTCGCCAACATAACGTTTACACCAGCTATTAGAACGTTTACACCAGAAAATTATAATGTTACACAATACGTGACTGTTAATATTGCGGATGACGAAGTTGACGACATTGCTAAGAGGGTATTGACTGTTTCATTTGTAAACGGCATTGTTACATTAGGCGGACTCGATATTGATTTAATCGACAATGATGTGATTGGTATCAATATAGGGACTGTTCCTACAATTATGTACCAAGATATACCCGAAACGATTTCAACCAATTTATTAAAAGCGCCAGCAATGGGAGTGCACGTCACCACCACACAAGATCCTTTGAACACAATTGCAGTTATCCCTCCCCTAATATTCGATACGGCTACGTATAATACGCCCCAGAATATTATGTTAAATGGTGATACTGATACAGTTTTCACTGCACCTATTGATTTGAATCTCACATTTAAATTCACTACATTAGAAGATGCGGACATCCCGCAATATTCGTACACAGACACCGCACAAATAAAAGTGTATAGTGATTATAGACATTTCTTGACCAGTGTAAGCACAATAGAGGTAAATGAAGGCGAATTATTTACATTTGATATATCTCTATCGACACGCCCCGTGGGCCCGCTTGACGTGTCAATTACAAGTGGAACAGGCGTTACTGATGTTGAACTAATTGCCAATATAACATTTAATAATGATACCGATTCGGCTTGGCAAACAAACCAACCCGTCACAATAACACCCAAAGTTACTGGAAGTGGTTTGACGGCAAATACGACACTTACAATATCTAGTCTATCCGATGCATTTGTTAACAAGGTTATTACACTTGATGTAATACATCCTGTTGCCGTAGTATAGGTCAATACTTCAAATTCCAACATTTCAAAGATATTTAGTATTATACTATTATTTTGTAATAGTATAGTATAATGCCGACAAAACATTCAAAACGAATGGGGTTTTCAACCGTCACTGCTGAACCCGCTGCTCATGTACCGCGCCAAACCCCGATATTATTAACAAATAAGCGCAGAAAACCTGTGCCAGTTGTGTCGATCGAGATAAAACCGATTGAACCATATACTCATTCTGAACCCGAGTACGAGGTTGTATTTACAGACGCGGTCGAGGAAGAAACTGATCATGTTGCCATGGAAGAACCTGAGCCAGTTGTAGAGGCGGAAGAACCTGAGCCAGTTGTAGAGGAAGTGGCTGTGAAAGAAGAAGAAAAATTCGAACCAGTTGTAGAGGAAGTGGCTGTGAAAGAAGAAGAAAAATCCGAACCAGTTGTAGAGGAAGTGGCTGTGAAAGAAGAAGAAAAATCCGAACCAGTTGTAGAGGAAGTGGCTGTGAAAGAAGAAGAAAAATCCGAACCAGTTGTAGAGGAAGTGGCTGTGAAAGAAGAAGAAAAATCCGAACCAGTTGTAGAGGAAGTGGCTGAGGAAGAAGAAGAAAAATCCGAACCAGTTGTAGAGGAAGTGGCTGAGGAAGAAGAAGAAAAATCCGAACCAGTTGTAGAGGAAGT